>JAEEGI010025081.1_pt1 | contig 11582 bp, 9 predicted proteins | sample 8958751 | NCBI WGS metagenome assembly JAEEGI01 (sample SAMN16246545, study PRJNA631951) | gut metagenome | biome: gut microbiome; feature: rumen; material: KS-attached | host: Bos | place: Iran: Karaj | collected 2018-10 | reverse complement strand
CCGGGGCATCTGGTCGTCCGTGGGGAAGCGACCATTTCCTATCCGGATTTTGAACTGGTGAACGCTGAACTGGAGAGTGGGGAGGAAAAGTTCGCCAATCCCCGCAATCTGGCGTCGGGCACGCTGGCGCTGGACGCGAAGAATATCGACAAGGTCCGTCAGCGCCGGCTCTGCTTCAATGCCTTTACCCTGGTAGCTATAGAAGACGAGATCCGTTCCTGGGGTGAGCGGATGGATTTCCTGGAAAAGAGCGGATTCATCGTGGTGGACCGGGAAAAGACCGATGCCGCCGGGCTTCCGGATGCTGTGGAGCGGTGGACGCAGCGTGTGGAAAAAGGCGAGATGCAGATCCCGGTGGACGGGCTCGTGATCGCCTATGAGGACACGGAGTATGCCGCCGGCGGCAGCGTCACCGGGCACCACGCGACAAGGGGCGGCTTTGCCTTCAAGTGGCAGGACGAGTCGGCCGTTACGATGCTCGACCATGTGGAATGGTCCTGCGCCGCATCGACGATCACGCCGGTCGCCGTTTTTCAGCCGGTGCAGCTGGAAGGGACGACGGTGAGCCGGGCGTCGCTGGTGAACATCAGTGAGATGGAGCGGCTCGGTATCGGCGAAAACGGGAAGACAGAGCTGGAAGTGATCAAAGCCAACAAGATCATTCCCAAATGCGTTTCTGTCCTTCGCAGGGAAGGGACGTTCACCATCCCCGCCGCCTGTCCGGTCTGCGAAGCGCCGACGGAGATCTTCGAAAGCGACAGCGGCACCAAAACCCTGCGCTGCACCAACGCAGCCTGCCCTGCAAAGAACCTCCGGAAGTTCGAACGCTTTGTGAGCAAGGACGGCATGGACATCGACGGCCTCAGCATTGAAACGCTGCGGGACTTTGTGAGTGCCGGCTTCATCCATACCTTTGCGGATATCTATCATCTGGATGCGCACGCGGACGCCATCAAAAAGACGGAGGGCTTCGGCGAAAAGAGCTGCAGCAATCTTCTGGCGGCTATCGAGAAGAGCAGACAGGTATCAGCCGCAAACTTCCTGAACGCGCTCTGCATCCCTCTCATCGGCCTGGACGCGGGGAAACGGATCCTCCGCACGACCGGATGGAGCGGGTTCCTGCAGCGGCTGGAAGAGAAAACCGGTTTTGAGGATGTGGATGGGATCGGCCTGGAAAAATCCAACGCGATTTTAAAGTGGTATGAAAATAAGGATAACGAAACCGTATTCCATCGGCTTCTGCAGGAGTTGCAGATCCCGGATGAACAGCCGATAGCAACAGCGCCGGCCGGCAGCTGCACAGGGCTAACTTTCGTGATCACGGGAGATGTGAGTATTTTCCGCAACCGCGACCACTTCAAGGCCTTTGTGGAAAAGCAGGGCGGGAAGGTAGCCGGCAGTGTTTCGGGGAAAACGAACTTCCTTGTGAACAACGACGCGGCCTCTCAAAGCTCAAAGAACCGCAAGGCGCAGTCTTTGGGAGTTCCGATCCTCACGGAAGAGGAATTCATCGCACGTTTCGGAATCGAAGAATAAACCAACCGGGCAGCCGATCGGCTGCCCGGTTGTTGCTAAAACGCGTCCCATCCGCGGTGCATGTAGAGCTGCAGCGGGATCGGGATCCCGATATAGGCTTCATCTCTGCCGTCTGCGAGGAATGCCTCCAGCACTTCCGGCTTTCCTGTTGTATGAGCGACGGGGATGCCGGTCAGAATGGAGGCTTCACGGATCACGTCGTAACCGCGGCGGAGATCGTCGGCGCTTGCATACTGCTGCAGGTTGGAGTTGTTGACAAAAGCCGTGACCTTCTGCCGGGCAAAGTCTTCCATGTCATGCATGAGCTTCTGGATCTTTTCCGGCGTCTCCGACATGGGCCGGCAGATGTTTATGATGTTGTAGACCTCCAGCTGTCCGGGTTCCAGCGCAGCGAAATCCGAATGGTACCGTGCGAGGGAGAGGGAACCGGCCGGGTCGCCCCCGACGTCGAAGATGACGAGATCCCAGTCCTGCGCGAAAGCGGAACCGACAGCGGCCGGCATATTGGTCTGTGTGACGCCGGCGCCGGCAAAGGTGGGGGAGACAAGGTCAATCTGCTTTTCATCCAGAAGCTTCACATGATCGGACATGCGGAAATAGTCGTTGATGCGGTCGAGGTCGATCACCTGTGTGCGCTTTCCCTCGGCTGCCGCCCGGAAGGCCATATTCAGCGCGATCTCCGTTTTTCCGGAGCCGTAATTTCCGATGAGAAGGATCACTCTCTTCATGGCAGGACCTCCCGCTGTTTCCTGTTTTTGTCTGTGAAAAGTATACTGCCTTTTACTGTTGTTTGTAAAGACAAGAGAGACCGTTCGGAAATGGCAAAAACTGCGAAAAGATTGGAACATTGTTGCATTGACAGGGCTTCGAAGCCGTATTAAAATGATATAGTCAAAGAAAAAACAAAAAGCAAGAGCCCGGCTATATTAAATACTGTTCCGACGGGAGGAAAACCAAGGCATGAAAAAAGTGCAATTCACCGAAACCATTCTGCGTGACGCAAACCAGTCCCTGGTCGCGACGCGCCTGGGTTACGACCAGTTTGAGCCGATCCTGGAAACGATCGATCAGGCCGGTTTTTATTCTGTGGAGTGCTGGGGCGGCGCGACGTTCGATGTCTGCCTCCGCTTCCTGAACGAGGATCCCTGGGAGCGCCTGCGTAAGATCCGTTCGAAGATGCCGAACACCAAACTGCAGATGCTGCTGCGCGGCCAGAACATCCTGGGCTACAAGCATTACAGTGATGATGTGGTCCGCCGTTTTGTACGGGCGTCGGTGCGCAACGGCATCGATATCATCCGCATTTTCGACGCGCTCAACGACGTGGACAATCTGAAGGTCGCCATTGAGGAAGCCGTCTCCTGCGGCGCCATGGCTTCCGGCGCCATTTCCTATACCACCAGCCCGGTCCACACGCTGGACAAGTACGTTTCAATGGTCAGAGAGCTGAAAGAGATGGGCGTGAGCTCTGTCTGCATCAAGGATATGGCAGGCATTCTGTCTCCGGCCAATGCCTACGATCTGGTGGCGGCGATCAAAGACGCGGTAGATCTGCCCGTTGTTGTGCATACCCACTGCACCACAGGCCTTGCGTTTATGACATATCTGAAGGCCGTGGAAGCCGGTGCCGATGTGATCGACACGGCGATTTCCCCGTTTTCCGGCGGCACCAGCCAGCCTGCGACAGAGACCCTGGTCTATGCGCTGCGTGAGCTGGGGTACGAAGTGGATGTTGACGACAGAAAACTGTTGGAGATTGCAAATTTCTTCAAGCCTGTACGCGCGAAATTCCTGGAGGACGGCACCCTGAACCCCATCTCCATGGCGACGGATACGCAGTGCCTGACGTATCAGATCCCGGGCGGCATGCTCTCCAACCTGCTGAGCCAGCTCAAGATGCTGAATTCCCTTGACAGATTCGACGAAGCCCTGCTGGAGACCCCGCGCGTCCGCGCAGACATGGGGTATCCGCCGCTCGTGACCCCGACCAGCCAGCTCGTCGGTACGCAGGCGGTGCAGAATGTCCTTTCCGGCGAACGCTATAAGAACGTCGGCGCGGAGCTGCGTGCCTACTGCCGCGGCGAATACGGCAAGACCCCGGCACCGATCGATCCGGATGTGCGTGCCAAGATCCTGGGCGATGAGAAGCCGATCGAAGGCCGCTATGCCGAAACGCTGCCTGCCGACCTGTTTGAGAAAACAGCCGAGCAGCTGGGCGACACGGCAAGGTGCGAAGAGGATGTGCTGAGCTATATCTCCTTCCCGCAGGTCGCGGAGAAGTTCTTTGAAGAGCGCAAGGCAAGAGAGGAAAATGTCTGCAAGTTCACCATTGAACAGATAGGAGACTGAGCCAATGAGTTTCGGAGATGCTGTTCTTTACTCGGTGACCGGACTGCTGGTCGTTTTCTTTGCGCTGATCCTCATCATGCTGATCATCAAGATCATGCTGGCGGTCGGCGACAGAAAAAAGCCCGTTCCGGCGCCGGCTGCCGCGGCGGAAGCGCCGGCAGCCCCTGTGAGCAGGGAGATCCCGCCGTCTTCGGAGGGAAGATACACACGCGAACTGAAGCTGTATGATACCGATCCGCGCGACGCCGCCATGATCATGGCCATCGTTGCGGACGCTACACAGATCCCGCTGAACCAGCTGCAGTTCATTTCGATCCGGGAGATCAAGGAGGACGAAGAGGCATGAAGTATAAAGTCACATTAAAAGGCAAGGTCTATGAAGTGATCGTGGAAAAGGGAGAAGCGATCCTTGCCGATGAATATGATTATGTTGCTCCGGTTGCTCCGGCAGCCGTTCCCGTTCCGGCGGTTCCGGTCGCGGCGGCCCCGACTGCTGCCTCACCGGCGGCAGTCGCCGCAGGCACCAATGTGGATGCGCCGCTGCCAGGCAATGTGCTGAATGTGAAGGTCAGTGTAGGCCAGGCTGTCAAGGCAGGTGACGTGCTGGTCATCATCGAGGCCATGAAAATGGAGAACGAAGTCGCCGCGCCGTGCGATGGCGTCGTGAAACAGATCGTGGCCAATAAAGGCGCGGTCGTCGCTACCGGCGACACGCTCCTCGTCATTTAAGGAGCGGCCTATGAGTATTCTGGAAACACTGGGACGGCTCGGAGAGACATCCGGTTTCTTCATGCTGTTCTCGGACTTCCGCCAGATCATCATGATCGTGCTGGCCTGTGTGCTGCTTTATTTTGGTCTGGTGAAGAAATTTGAGCCTCTGCTTCTGATCGGCATTGCCTTCGGCATGCTGCTGACCAACCTGCCCGGCTCCCATATGTACCATCCGGAACTCTGGGATGCGTATATCGCCGGAGAAGTCCGTCTTACCGACATCGTCCATGAGGGCGGCCTGCTGGATATCCTGTATATCGGCGTGAAATCCGGCCTGTATCCATCGCTGATCTTCATGGGCGTCGGCGCAATGACGGATTTCGGCCCCTTGATCGCGAACCCCAAGAGCCTTCTGCTCGGCGCGGCCGCGCAGTTCGGCATCTTTGCCGCGTTTCTGATGGCGATCGGGCTCTTCGGTTTTGCGCCGAATGTGGCAGCCTCCATCGGCATTATCGGAGGAGCCGACGGCCCCACGGCTATCTGGCTCACCTCAAAGCTTGCACCGGATTATCTGGCGCCGATCGCGATTGCGGCATATTCTTACATGGCTCTGATCCCGATGATCCAGCCATGGCTGATGCGCCTGATGACAACGAAGGAAGAGCGCGAGATCAAAATGGAACAGCTCCGCCCGGTCAGCAAGACCCAGAAGGTGCTTTTTCCCATCATCGTCACCATTTTCGTCTGCCTGCTGCTCCCGTCCGTGGCGCCGCTGCTCGGCTGCCTGATGCTGGGCAACCTGTTTAAAGAGTGCGGGCTGACCGACCGCCTGAGTGATACCGCACAGAATGCCCTGATGAATATCGTCACCATCTTCCTGTCTACGTCCGTCGGCGCCACCGCTGTATATTACCGCTTCCTGACACCGCAGACACTGTTCATCATCGTGCTTGGACTGCTGGCGTTTGAGTTCGCCACCGCGGGCGGCCTGCTGCTCGGAAAGATCATGTGCAAGCTTTCCGGCGGCAAGATCAATCCGCTGATCGGCTCCGCCGGTGTTTCGGCAGTCCCGATGGCGGCCCGCGTGAGTCAGATGGAAGGTGCCAGGGCCAATCCTTCCAACTTCCTGCTGATGCATGCCATGGGCCCCAATGTGGCCGGTGTGATCGGCTCCGCCGTGGCGGCAGGCTTCCTGCTTGCCATGTTTGGCGGCTGATATCTCCATAATTCATATTCAGCGTTACAGGAAGGAGAACCATTATGACGGATTATCAGGCATTGTATAATCAGAAACTGACAACGGCGGAAGAGCTTGCTGCCCGCGTGGAAAACGGCTGGAGCATCGGCATGGATGCCGGCGCGTCCCAGACCCCGGCTATTCTGGACGCAGTCTGTGCCCGTGCCAAAAAGGGCGAACTCAGCGGTATCCATGTGCAGACCCTTCTGGACAGTTTTCCGTTTGCCTTTTACGCGGATCCTTCTCTTAAAGGGAAGGTGACAGGCGATTCGTGGTTTGCCAGCGCAGGAGCGCGCGGCGCCATCAACGGTGGCTTTGCAGACCTTATCCCCAACTATTACCGGGATGCTCCGGGCCATATCCGCACCAACTATGATTACGACGCTTTCTGCGTTTCGGTATCTCCCATGGACAAGCACGGCTACTTCAGCCTCAGCACAGTGAGCTCCTATTGCCCGGCCATGATGGACAAGGCAAAGCGCATCTTTGTGGAAGTGAACCGGAACCAGCCCAGAGCCGTCTGCGGAACACAGGTCCACATCAGCCAGATCGACGGACTGATAGAGAACGATATCCCGCTTCCGGAGCTGGCAGCGCCCAAGCTGGACGACATCAGCATCACGATCGGCAATCTGATCGCCGAGCAGATCCCCGATGGAGCCTGCATCCAGCTCGGTATCGGCGCCATTCCTGATGCGGTCGGCCTGGCGCTCAAGACGAAGCATGATCTCGGCATCCACACCGAAATGTTCACCAGCTCCATGGTGGATCTCATCGAATGCGGCGCGGTCAACAACAGTAAAAAGCAGATCCATCGCTATCAGAGCGTAACCACGTTTGCGCTCGGTTCCCGGAAGATGTATGACTATATCGACGACAACCCGGCGATCGCCTTTATGCCTGTCGACTATGTGAACGACCCCGCCGTGATCTGCAAAAATGACAATATGATCTCCATCAACGCGGCACTGGAGATCGACCTCTGGGGACAGGTCTGCGCGGAGAGTGTCGGCACGAGGCTTATGTCCGGCACCGGCGGCCAGGTGGACTATGTTCGCGGCGCCTGCCAGTCGAAGGGCGGCAAGAGTTTTATCGCCTTTACCTCCACGGCAAAAAACGGTACCATCAGCAAGATCAAGTCCTGCCTGACGCCGGGCGCTGTCTGCACTACCAGCAAGAACGACGTGGACTACGTTGTCACCGAGTACGGGATCGCGCATCTGCGCGGCCAGCCGCTGTCGTCCCGTGTCCGGCAGCTGATCGCTATCGCCCATCCGGACTTTCGTGACGAACTCACGTTCGACGCGAAAAAACGCGGCATCATGATCTGAGCCAACGAATCAGCCTTCTGAAAAACAGGGGGCTGGTTTTCATTTATGTCTTGCACAGGAACAGGGAAAACGGTATAATAAATCATTCTTTTTTATAACGATTTGGAGGACCAAACTATGCCAGTTTTAGTCAGACCGGAGAACATGGAAAGGATCACGACCCCGGAGCTTGCCAAGGCCTTTATTGCGGAGCAGATCGAAGACCTGCGCACTCAGATCGGCGACCGAAAAGTGCTGCTCGCGCTTTCCGGCGGCGTCGACTCCTCTGTTGTTGCTGCCCTGCTGATCAAAGCAGTCGGCCAGCAGCTTACCTGTGTGCATGTCAACCACGGCCTCCTGCGCAAAGGGGAGCCGGAGCAGGTGATCGAAGTGTTCCGCAACCAGATGAATGCCAATCTCATCTATGTCGACGCGGTCGACCGTTTCCTGGATAAGCTCGCCGGCGTTACCGATCCGGAGACAAAACGTAAGATCATCGGCAGTGAGTTCATCGAGGTGTTCGCTGAAGAAGCCCGTAAACTGGACGGTGTGAGCCTGCTGGCGCAGGGCACCATCTGGCCTGACATTCTGGAAAGCGAAGCCGGCATCAAGGCACACCATAACGCCGGTGGTCTGCCGGAAGACCTGAATTTCGAGCTGGTGGAGCCAGTCCGTATCCTGTTTAAGGACGAGGTGCGTGTTGTGGGAAAGGAGCTCGGTCTGCCCGACGGTATGGTATACCGCCAGCCGTTCCCCGGCCCCGGTCTCGGCGTTCGCTGTGTCGGCGCTATCACGCGTGACCGTCTGGAAGCGGTACGCGAGTCCGATGCGATCCTGCGCGAAGAGTTCGCGAAAAACGGTCTGGAAGGAAAAGTGTGGCAGTATTTCACCATCGTGCCCGACTTTAAGTCCACAGGCGTCCGGGACGGCGCACGCTGCTGGGAGTGGCCGGTCGTGATCCGTGCCGTCAACACCAGAGATGCCATGACGGCGACGGTGGAAGACGTCCCGTTTGCCCTGCTGCAGCATATTACCGCGCGCATCACCAGTGAAGTGAAAGGCGTGAACCGCGTTCTCTTCGACCTCAGCCCTAAGCCCGTTGCCACAATAGAGTGGGAATAAAGATCACAGGGTAATAAGTGCCCGAAAACTTTGGTTCTGCAGAGTTTTCGGGCACTGTTATAACAGAAAAAGTATTGAAATATCCAATTACAGGGAGCTGATCAAATGAGTACAAACAGCACAGCACTGCCGCCTTCCTCCGGTGGGGTTTTGATCAAAGGCAAGAGGGGAAAACTATTTGCGCATACTTATCTGCCCGGAGGTCCCTATCCAAAGCCTGTGGTAATGATCTGCCATGGAATCCCGGGAAACGAACGCTTGTTCGATTTTGCGATCGCTCTTCGGGAGGCTGGATTCTGCACGCTGAGCTTCCATTACAGCGGGAGCTGGGGCAGCGACGGCGATTATGCGGTCAGCAATTGTTTTGAGGACTGCGCCAGCGTGCTGGACTATATCCGCAAAAATGAAAATGGATGGTTCGACCTGAACAATGTGATGATGCTCGGCCACAGCATGGGCGGACTGATGACAGCACAGACAAGCGCTACGCAGGAACTCATCAAGGCCTGTGTCATTCTGGTTCCGATGGATTTCCGCCTCGTAGCCGAAGAGGCTATGGGACTGCGTCCGCAGAAATATCGTACGCATATCGAGAACTCTTCGCTCTGGCTGAACGGACTGAGCTGGGACAGCTTCTGCAGAGACGCCGAGACGAACATGGAACAAATGGATCTTATCAGCTATGCACCCGGACTCGCGGAGAAACCTGTACTTACAGTGATCGCGGAACAGGATCCGCTGCTTCCGCCGGAGGATCATATTTACCGACTCAACGCAGCCATTGAAGCATGCGGGAAGGGAAAACTGAAGACCGTACGTTTTGACGATGACCACAGCTACAACGTGCATCGAGCGGAAGTGAGGAAAGCTGCAGTGGACTTCCTGAAGGAACAGGTAGGCTGAAAAGCAAACAGGATCAAAGAACAGAATATCAGAAAAAAGATACGGCAGCCTCCGGACAGGACCGGAAGCTGCCGCATCTGTTGTTGAAAGAGATCACAGGCCGGTATGCGTGCGCCGATACACCAGAAAAGCGAGGAGAAGCGCCAGCAGAAGCAGGATCAGGATGGAAAGAACGATCCTGGCCGGAGAGACTTTTCCGTCAGGTCTCCTGCGGAAAATGAGTAAAAGAAGCAGGAGAAGAAGAGCGGCTGCAATCCCGACGACAGGAGCCGGAATCATATTACGGCCCGGGGACGAAGCGTCTTCCTTCACAGTATCCATCGGTTCTGCTTCTTCATCGGGTTCTTCGGCCGGCACCTCCTCTTCCGCCGGTTCTTCCGGGATCAGTTCCTGAAGAGGACTTGCGTAGTTTGTGAGGAAACTGCCGTTTGTCTGCTCACAGAAGAGAAAGAGCCTGCTGCTTTCCGGAATGTCATATTCCGCTGTGTTCAGGATCAGTTCACCGTCAGCGGAAGATGGATTGCTTAGCCGCACACAGGAGAAGGGATCTCCATCCGCATCACAGATCAGCAGGGAGAGCATGCTGTTTCCCGCTGTGTCGGCGCCGGAATACTGCAGGCGGAGAGCTTCACCATCGGCAGTGACGTGCTCGACCCGGAACGGATGATCGGCAAGAGGGACCAGGAGCTTCCAGGACAGCGGTTCTGTCTGTATTTCTTCCGGTGCTTCCTCCTGCGGTTCCTCCCGTGAAGGGAAAGTAACAGGGCCAGGCGCTCCATCATCATCGGCGGGAAGCAGACAGACAGCATCCTGAATACTCAGGTTGATACAGGGGCGGGCACTCCAGAGAGCATAGGGCAGATAATCGTGGATCATATTGCTCTGCAGTACGATCCCGTGGTAATCATCGTGATAGCGATGCGGGGAGCGGAGCCACCAGTAGCTCTCCATGCTGGAGCGTTTGACCGTGTATTTGACGTTTGGGCTGTAGCTGCCGAAATACTGATCCAGTTCAATGACGGAGAGGAAAAACACCTGCTCGTCGTGAAGAGAGATCGGCCGCCAGGTCAGCTTATAAAGATACACTTCGTCCTCATCTTTGCTGGTAAGAGGGACAAGACGGCTTTCGGCCTCGCTGAAAGCGGCTGCAGCGAAGTCGGTGCACCACTGCTGAGAGAGGCTTCCTTCCCACAGCGTGGACGATTCGTCATGCGCGACCTTGCCGGAATCCAGCAGCTTTTCCGACAACAGAAAGATGCCTTCCGTGCCCATGTTCGTCTGCCCGGCATCCAGCACGATCCAGGAGACAGGCTGATCTTCATAGACGCCGTAGTATATGATGTCATCGGCCTGCACCGCCGGCATTTCATCCGCAGAGGCAGGAACAGCAGCGAGAGAAAGCAGAACGGCAAGAAGAAGCGCAAGTAAGATCCGGAAGTGTTTCATGGCGTTTCTGCCGCCTCCTCAAGGATCTTCGAAACAACACTGTTGTTGGCATTCGGATCCAGGAAGGGGTCTTCCAGCCAGGCACTGAACTGCGCAAGAGGAGTCTGTTTCTGAACGAAGAAACGCCAGACCAGTGTCGGGTCATCGCTTGTGTTATAAGAGGTGTTGGCAATGTTGGCGATCACGTCCGGATGGGTCATCTTCACGCCGAACTTGTAGTAGTTCAGCAGCTGCTCCTGAACATACGGCGTGCTTCCGCCGATCGGATAGACGAAGGTACACGGTTCTTTCTTCGTGATCTGTGTGATCCACCGCTCTGAATTGCTCAGTTCACCGTCTACGCTTTCTTTTGCCACCTGATCTAGCGAGTTGTGGGTGACGCCGTGGCTTTCAAACCGAATGTAGGGGGATTCCAGCATTTCGTCGATCATATCCAGCGTAAGATGGGAGCCGTTTTGGCCGTGGAAGTTGGAGATATCCTTGACGATCGCGACAGAGGCCTTGACATGATACTGCTCCACCAGTGGGAGCAGATACTTATGGGTTCCGCCCCAGCCGTCGTCGAACATCATGATCACGGGTTTTTCAAAGTCTTCCACATGCCACAGATCTTCAAACCAGATCGGTGTGAAGCCGTTGTCCAGCATGTACACGATCTGTTCTTCCAGACTCTCCGGTGAGAGGATGAGATTTGCTTCAAAGGAAGCGTGGCCGACGCCGTGATACATCAGCACCGGCACGTTATAGTTTTCGGGAACAGCCCAGTCACCGGCACCGGGGGTGCAGTAATACGTTACGAGCTCGGCTTCTTCCGCAGTCACCGTGTCGGGATAAAAACCGACCTCAGCCGCCTCGCAGAAGCTTTCCACCGGGACATAGAGATCGTCACCACCATTGCAGAGGATCGGAGCGGCGTCAAGCGGACGGCTGATCCCAAGATAAATGGCACTGTTTCTGCCTGCGGAAAG
>JAEEGI010025078.1_pt1 | contig 11582 bp, 9 predicted proteins | sample 8958751 | NCBI WGS metagenome assembly JAEEGI01 (sample SAMN16246545, study PRJNA631951) | gut metagenome | biome: gut microbiome; feature: rumen; material: KS-attached | host: Bos | place: Iran: Karaj | collected 2018-10 | reverse complement strand
GTTAACAGGCCTTGTTAATAACTCTAATCGCGATGAAAATCAATCAATTAAACTCGAAATTTACGAAACCGAACAGCATGGGCCGATTTGTGCCCAAAATGGGCAATTTTTAATATTTTAATGATTATATACATTTTTTCAATATTATTTTTAATACTTTTGCCCTATCAGACCTGTTGTCTATCGCCAGTGCAATGGCTAGATTGCTCAATACAAGTCATTTAGCATTGCACTCAGGGATTAGACTCTTCACTGACAGAACGACCAAAATCAGAATCAAGGAAATGGACAAGACGTTGCTTCAGCATGGATTTGACATGAACCTCGTGGAACAGACAGCCACGCCGTTCTACTATTACGACATGGGCATTCTGAGCGAAACGCTGCAGGAAATCCGGCGCCAAACTCAGGGCTATCCTTACACCGTTCATTACGCCCTGAAGGCTAACGGCAACCCGCACATCCTCAAGGTGATAGCAAATCATGGCTTGGGCGCCGACCTGGTCAGTGGAGGCGAGGTAAAAGCGGCCATCGAAGCTGGTTTTGATCCTAAAGAGATGACCTTCTCGGGCGTGGGCAAGACCGACTGGGAAATCAAGCTCGGCCTCGAGAACAACATGGGCTGTTTTAATGTGGAGTCCATCCCCGAACTTGAGATCATCAACCAGCTGGCCGCCGAGATGGGTATGAAGGCCAACATCGCCTTCAGGGTCAACCCCGACATCGACGCTCACACCCACAAGTACATCACCACCGGAACAGCCGACAACAAATTCGGCATCGGCATCGAAGTCCTCGAGCAGACCGTCATGCACGCCCTAGCTTTGCCCAACATCCATTTGCGCGGCTTGCACTTCCACATCGGTTCACAAATCACGATGATGCAGCCCTACGCCATGTTGTGCGACACCATCAACGACTTGCTGGACTTTTACGACGAGCGAGGCATCCACTTCGAGATGATCAACGTGGGCGGTGGACTAGGCATCGACTATACGGAGCCCGACCAGCACCCCATACCCGATTTTGATCAGTACTTCGGCACCTTCAAGCGGCAGCTACGCCTTCGCCCAGGTCAACGCCTTCATTTCGAGTTGGGGCGTGCCATCGTGGGCGGATGCGGGTCGCTCATTTCCCGCATCACCTTCGTCAAGGAGAGCCGCAACAAGAGATTCATCATCCTCGACGCCGGCATGACCGACCTGATCAGACCGGCGCTATACCAAGCGCACCACGAAGTACAGAACCTCACGGCCGAGCCTGGCTCACCCACCAAAACCTATGATGTGGTAGGCCCCGTTTGCGAATCCAGCGATGTGTTTGCACAAGACCGCGCGCTACCCGTCTCCCATCGTGGCGACATTGTCGCTATCCGCTCGGCGGGAGCCTACGGTGAGTCGATGGCATCGCAGTACAATATGCGCCAACTGCCATCGTGCGTGTTTGCCAACGACAAATATTACAAAAAATCTCGCATCTAACTGTTACACAGAACATTAGATACAATCACCGAAAAAAGAGTGAAAAATATTTACCGAAACCTATAGCAACATCAAAGAAAATGTTTTACATTTGCAAAGAGTTATTTAATATAGGTTTTCATGGAAAAGATTGACACTCTAGACAAGAAAATTCTGGAAATAGTGATGAATAACGCCCGAATTCCCAGCAAGGATGTTGCTCAGGTGTGCGGCGTGTCGAGAGCTGCCGTCCACCAACGCATCCAGCGGCTCATCGACGATGGCGTGATCACCGGCTCGGGCTATAACGTGAACCCCAAGCTCCTCGGTTACTCGACCTGCACTTTCATTGGCTTGACACTCGAGCGCGGTTCCATGTACCGCACCGTTGTGCCCGAGCTGCTGAAGATCAAGGAAGTGGTAGAGTGCCATTTCACGACAGGCCACTACACCATGATGATCAAGGTGTATGCCCGCGACAATGAACACCTGATGTCGCTGGTCAACGACCGCATCCAGCACATCGAGGGCGTCGCTGCTACCGAGACCCTCATCTCGCTCGAACAGAGCATCAGCCGCACGTTGCCCATCTACTATGATGAGTGACTATAACGACGACACCTCATGGTGACTTTTTATTTTCTAACTACATAATACACAATGGAGAACAACCGATACTGCGTGATCATGTGCGGCGGTGTGGGTAGCAGGTTCTGGCCCTTCAGCAAAGCCGCCCGCCCCAAACAATTCATCGATTTCTTCGGCACTGGACGCAGCCTTCTGCAGATGGCTTTTGACCGCATGAAAGGCATCGTCCCAACCGAGAACATCATCCTGATCACCAACGAAAGCTACGGCACGCTCATCAAGGAACAGCTGCCCGAAATCACCGACGCTCAAATCCTGATGGAACCTGCACGCCGCAACACGGCTCCCTGCATCGCATGGGCAGCCCACCACATCCAAGCCATCAACCCCAATGCCAAGATGATGGTCGCACCCAGCGACCACCTGATCATCAACGTGGAAAAATTCAAGCGCAGCGTGATCGATGCCTTTGACTTCATCGAGACGCACGACGCACTGCTGACGATGGGAATCAAGCCCAGCCGCCCCGAGACAGGCTACGGCTACATCCAGGTGGGTGAGCACGTCACGGGCAACTTTTCTAAAGTGAAGACCTTTACCGAGAAGCCCGACGAGGACCTGGCACGAGTGCTGCTCCGCTCGGGCGAATTCTACTGGAACTCAGGCATGTTCTTCTGGAGTGCCGGCAGCATCCTCAAGGCGCTTAACAATTGCGCCCCCGAGGTGAATGTCGTGTTTGACAAGGGCATGGAATACTTCGGCACCCCTCAAGAGATGGAATACATCGAGGCCAATTTCGAGGCCTGCCCCAGCATCAGCATCGACTTCGCCGTCATGGAAAAGGCCCCCAATGTCTATGTCGAGACGGTGGATTTCGGATGGAACGACCTGGGAACGTGGCGATCACTCTATGAACACTCGCCCAAGAACAGCGAGGGCAACGTCACCCAGCAGTGCAAGGCCCTCATGTTCAACAGCCACAACAACATCGTTGCCGTCAAGGGTGACAAACTCGTGGTGGCATCGGGACTGGAGGGATATATCGTTGCCGACGTAGACGACGCTCTGCTCATCGTGCCCATGGAAGAGGAACAGAAAATCAAGACCTATGTCAACGAGGTAAAATCCAAGTTCGGCGACAAATTCCTGTAAACCGACACACACGACCGGAACAATAAAACACGATTACGGGACCCATTGCCACATGGCATGAGTCCCGTAATTGTTTACTGTTATGGCATGAGGGCGGAAAACAGTATTCCACGCCCTAAGCCTCAATTTCTTGAAGTGTTACTTCAAGGGCGCTGTTCACTGCTCCTGAGGGGCAGGGGTTTCGCGCGGACGAGCCAGCAGCTCGAAGTTATCCACATAAATCTCGGTGATGTAGCGCTTCACCTGATTGCGGTCTTCCCACGCGCGCGTGCGCAGGCGTCCTTCTAGATATATCTGAGTGCCTTTGCGAATGTAGCGCTCGGCAACCTCGGCGTTCTTGCCCCACATGACGATGTTATGCCACTCGGTGCGTTCGGGAACCTGCACGCCATTGGTGTTGGTATAAGCTCTGTCGGTTGTCGCAAGTGTGAATGATGCGACGGGCTGGTTCTGTGCGACATAACGCACATCTGGGTCACGGCCCACACGGCCCAATAGGATGACTTTATTTACTGACATGATTTAATAATGGTATTTGTTTTTGTTACACGGTTTCATTTCTCACAATTAACAGCCGGTGCCTTTCAAGGCCAGCCCTACGCGCTCATGCAGACCAAACATCAGGTTCATCGCATGGACGGCCATACCCGATGCACCCTTGAGCAGCACATCCATCACAGCAGTCACTGTGAGCATGCCCGACTGCTCATCCTTGTCGAGACGCATGAGGCACTTGTTGGTGTTCTCCACATCAGCTGCAGTAATCTCACGGTCGACGAGGAACACAAAGTTGTGGTCAGCGTAGTAGGCTTCGTAATACATCTCCCGCAACGTCTCAACATCAACAGCACACTTGAAGCGTGCAGTCACGACCAGCAGACGGCGCTCGTCGAGCGGTTTGACATCAAGGGTTATCGGTTGGGAAAAACTGCTTTGGCATTGGCGCAGGGCATACCCTATCTCGCGGCGCTGGTCGGCAGCCCACTCGTCAAGCGTCATGCCGTCGGCGGTCTTGCCATCGGCAGGCAGGGCTGATACTCCCAGCTGCACACTCAGCGTCAATGCGCTGTTGAGCATCAGGTTGCGGGCCAGGGGCATCAACGCCAGCAACGAGGCTGCAGCCACATTGCCCGGAACGGTCACCAGACGCGTGTCGTGCACCAGATAGCGGCGCTGCATCTCGCTCAAGCCATACTTCCACGGCCCCTCAGGACTGTAATCCTCGTTGTGGCAGCCACTCAGGTCGATGACGCGGACATCATCGTGGTCCTCAAATGTCGAGAGGTTAGCAGCGACCTCATCACGACGGCCACACACAAACACCAAGTCAACATCGTCGAGCGTGCCGCTTGCGACAACCGCAAGGTCACACTCGCCCATGAGACCAGGCACTATACTGTCCAAACGAGAGCCTTCGCCGATGCGTGAACTCACCCACCTCAACTCCACATCGGGATGGTTGATGAGCACACGCACCAACTCCTGAGCTCGCAGGTTATCACATCCGCTGACTCCAACCTTAATCATTGGCACCAGGCACTTGTACCGATGTGATGATGCCCGAAGAATTCTTAGGCAAGAATTGCTCGAACACCTCCTTGGCCTTCTCGTGGGTAACACCCTCGGCAAGGATCGCCACCACCGTATCGGCACCAGCAATCGTGCCAAGGATTTCGGGCGGACGACTCATATCGATATCATAAGCCAAACCAGGCGCATATCCATTACGCGTCTTGATTACAGCCAAATTGCCTGAGAACACCACCGAGACCATTCCCACCTGCTTAGCAGCATGGGTATCGGCCTGACGCATATTCAACAACCTGTCCTGCAGCTGATTGCTGTCAGGAATGATGTACATATACGTGTTGCGATCGGTAGCCACCTTGGAAATCTTCAAGGCCTTCAGGTCGCGCGACAGCGTTGCTTGAGTCACATTGATATTGTGCTCACGCAACATCTCGGCAAGTTCGTTCTGACTGCCAATGCAGTTTGTCTTGATCAAATCGGTGATCAACTGTAAACGGTCACGTTTTCTTTTCACGAGTACTTTCTTTTTTCTAGGTTTCTTGGTTAATGTTGTTGTCTCCATTTGAACTATATACTTAAAAATTGGTTAGGCACGCAAAGGTAAAAAGTTTTCTACAAATACAAAAACATATTTATTGATTTTTTTTGCGAGATTTCGCCAACTACTGAATTTAAATGAAATATTCATTAAATTCGGTAAGCCCCCACCCTACATTATATTATTACATATGATACCCATCTCGCCACTTGAGTGCATAAAATGACAAGACAGGCACCGCAACCGGCGCCTGTCCTTGTCATTTCATGCGATCACCGTAAGTCTTACTCGGCGGCCTCACCCGTGCTACTCAACAAGTAGTCGATCAGGCCGGTCACATCAGTGATGTTCACGATACCGTCTTGATCCATGTCGGCCTCGGCAGGAGCTTCGCCGTCCTCAGCCAACAGGTAGTCGATCAGGTCAGTGACATCAGTAATGTTCACGATACCATCATGGTTGACGTCACCAAGCTGGTAAACGGGCTCTTCTTGACTGGCAACGGTCACGATAATCGTCGTGAAGCGGCACTGCTGGTTCACGTTAAAGGCAACCTCGGTAGCACAGCCTTCCCACACGCCGTCGGTTCCGCTAGTGGTCCAGGTACCTTCATTGCCCTCAGCCTTGGAAAGGCCGCTGGCGGTGTAGCTGCCCACGCCGTTGAACTCAATCTTGATGATGGGAGCACCCACCGAAGTGAAGACTAAAGCTGATGAGTCATTGGGGCCATAGATGCGGTATTGACCGTTGTCATGAACCAAGCCATCACCCACGTACATGGTCACGGGGTCTTTCACTACTGTGAAGTGGTGACGGGTATTGTTGCCATCACCCTTATCGACAGCGGCATCAAAGGTCACGTCAACGGCAGTGCCGGGCAACTTGGTGTAGGTAGCGCTAACCACCTCGCTCACTACGTCACCCACTTGAGCCTTTGCCCAAATGGTGATGTCATCGGTCACGGGGATGGGATCCACATACTCGCTCCACAACTCATTGTCCTGGCTGTAGAAAATCTTGGCATTCGGAGTAGCGCAAGTCAACGTCACATCGATGCGATCCACGAAGGGGCCAGCAGCAGGAGTGAAGACGGGAGCTGCGACGGTCTGCTCAACCTTGGTAAAGGTAGCATACACAAAATCAGTGTAATCATCGCCCTTTTCAGCATAAGCGGCATAGGTCATCGTCTCGGTTACATAGAACTCGCCACTCTCAAAGAAATACATGCCTGTCGAGTAGTCAACCTCGCCGTCAATAACCTTGTAAACATAGATAGAAGCATTGTCGGTAGCGCATGATACCGTTACTGCCAGGCTGCCCGAGAACTCACCGCCATTGGGGGTGAACACGGGATCAACCAGTTCCTCGGCAACTTCCTCGGCAATGGTAACGACAATCTTGGTGCAGCGCACTTGGGAAGCTGTATTCAACGAGAAAGATGCAGCATCTCCTGTCCAGGTGCCCACCCTGCTACCGGACTGACAAGTGTAGCCGTCACCATAAAACTGGTCAGGACCATACGCCTGGCTATACGATCCTTCACAGGTGAACTCCACTTTCTTGATGTTACCAACTGTTGACGAGACAGTAGCCTTACTGCCAGCAGCAAAACGGTAAGTTGTAGCAGCAAGAGCAGCCTTATTACCACTGATGGTCACACCATCGAGCGTCATTTGGTCTGCTGCGTTGGCCGCAGAGTTGTTACCCGTGGTTGTGCCAGGGATAAAGGTTACAGTAGTGTCGGCCCATGCTGACATGGCCAGCAGAGCAACAAAGAGGAGAGAAAGTACTTTTTTCATAAAAACCTTGTGTTGAGTTTAGTAATTAAATATGTGAATAACAAAAATTACATCATGTTGGAGAACAGAGGGTTCTAGGATCATTTCACGACACAAAATTACAACTAAAAAACTGAATCATCAGTATCTTTCCCACAAAAAAAGACCTGCAAAACGAGAAAACAGTGCTCACCGTTTTCAATAACCTCTATCTCCATTCAAATAACCATATCAGCACGCTGTTTTCATCGAGAGAGCGGCCATTTTCCTCAGCGCCGAAAAAAAATTCCCCACGCCAGTTTTGGGGCGTAAGGAATTGAATTGTTACGGATTTTGAGTGAGGGCAATCGATTATTCCGCGCTCAGCAGCATGTCGATGAGTGCTGTGACATCGGCAATGTTGATGCCCTGGTCGTCGTTGACGTCGGCATTCACTTCATAGAAATCACCGGATGCACTGCCCAGCAGGTAGTCAATCAGCGCGGTGACGTCCGAGATGTTCACAATGGCGTCGCCGTTGACATCGCCACGCATCCTCTCATAGGTGTAACCCAACTCGGTAACAGGGAGTTCGACGTTGGTGCCACAGCCCATCGAAGCAGTGGCATCGGGGAAATATTCGCTCATGGAATAATCCACAAAGCTCGTCCAGTTGTCGGTGTAGGTCATCGCCTTGCCGCGAATGCCCGAGGTGTAGAAGGGAGCGTAGTCACTGCCCATGGTACAATTATCGTCATCCTCGGCATCAAAGATGATGGTCACAAGCAGGCTCTTGTCCATAGTAAAGTTGAACGGTTCTACAATTTCCATAGCGAGTTCCTGATCCTCGCCATAGTATTCCAGCAAGTCTATGTCATAACGTCCCTCAGCTACGAGCTCGCCAAAAGAGAAGAATTGCTTTACGCCATTGTCACTGACGGCAAACTCGGTGGCATCGATTTCCCGAAGATAAACCCTGGCATTGCGGACAATTTCCTCAAAAGAATAGCTCACAAACTTGAAATTCAGATACTTGATCTTTATACCCTCCTTGCCAGCCATGCTGGTCAGCAGGTCGGGCGTGTAAATCATCTGAACTCCGGTGTGAGCCAAATACATGTTGGTCGGTGCCATGTCAAAGTAAGAGCCGTTGTACAGCTCGGTGGGGTTGTAATAGTCACCCACCTCAATCCATCCAATAAACTGGGCTTGGGCCGTCATCGCCAGCGCAGCCGCAAAAACAAGAGATAAAAATTGTTTCATAATCAATAAGGATTAAACATTAACTATATGAATAACAAACAGATTCAGTCTCATACTCAACATCCATGGGGCGCAATACCCATTCACCTACAAAAGTACATAAAAAAAGCGGCAATTGGTTTCTCTTTATCAACAAATCTCAAAAAAAATGAAATGCAATTTGGCTTCTTAAAAAAATATTGAGTACATCTGCCGATTATTTACACAATTCGCTGAAGGTTCGGCGGGGACCAGAGCAAGTATATTACGAATATTTCTAACAATAACCGAACCATATATTATGGATGGTATAGAATTTAGATTACTATTAACCTGTTGGCGGAATTATTTGAAATAAGTAGAGTCTGCGTGAAAATAGAGATGTAATTAACTGATGGCAAAAACGCCCGAAGGGCGGTCATTTGAATAACCGTGGGTAATGCAAACCGCTGAGCGCAAGCCAGGTGGTTTGCATCACCCACGGGAGGCAATACTATCCCTGTCGCTGTTAGCGACCCCAATTGTGCCAGCCCATGATGATTCTCAATGACCCCGTCCAAAAACAGATATCCCTCGCACCCTGGCAGGGCATGAGGGATATATTTTGAAAATGCTGGATAGATGACTGTTACTCACCACTCAGCAGGTAGTCGATCAGCGCCGTCACGTCGGCGATGTTGATGACGCTGTCCATGGTCACATCGGCATTAACGATATTGACGTTGCTGTCGTCCTCGGTCAGCAGATAGTCGATCAGCGTCGTCACGTCGGCGATATTCACGTCGCCGTCGTTGTTGATATCGCCAAACAGGCTGGGCTCACCGCCGGTGTCAATGCCCTCGATGTGCTGGAACTCACTCCATCCCTCGGCGCTCTTGTAGAGGTCCAGGCTGCGCATAGGCACATACAAGGTAGCGTTCTGGTAAACAGCTTCGGTAAAGTTAGTGCCGCCATCGGGCGGTGTGGTGGCCAGGCAGGTCACACGGGTGATGCCCGTGATGCTGCTGAAACCGCTGGCACGTATCTCGACAAGCGTCGAGGGCAGTTCTACCTCGGTGATGGAGGTCGCCTCACGAGCCGCCTGATTGGCAATGACGGTCACACCCTCGGGCACACGAAGCACGCTTTGGCGCCAGCCGGTGGGCACTCCCACCAGGGCGGTCAGTCCTGCAGGCGCATCGCCCTCGCCACGGGTCAGTCCTTCCTTGACGGTTTGGCCGCCGGTGGCATAGAGGCAACCGTCATAGGCGGCGAAATACTCGCTGCCCGCTGCCACGTTAAACGCGTTCAACGAGGTGGCACCCACACAGGGATTGCCGGTAATCGTCGTCACCGTCGCGGGCACGGTAAACGAGTTCAGGTTGGTACAGCGGAAGTAGGCATTCATGATGATGGTCTTCATGCCCTCGGGCAGATAGGCCGTGGTGAGGGGGCAGCGTGTAAAGGCGGCACCGTCAATCTCCTCGAGCATGCCGTTGCTGGTGACGGTCGTGAGGTTGGTGCACTGGCTGAACGCCTGACGACCCACGTACTTGACATTCTTGAGGTTGATGCTGGTGAACGGGTTGTCCTGGAGCGAGCAACTGTCTAGTTTAACCATCGTGCTGGGCAGATTCACGCTGGTGAGCGAGCAACTGCCAAAACACATCATCCCGATCTCCTCCATGCCTTCGGGCAGGGTGAGGCTGGTGAGGTTGGTGCAATAGAAGAACACGTGGCGTCCCAGTCTCTTCATGCCCTGTGGCAAGGTGATGCTGCTCACCTGGCTGTTGCTGAAACAGCTGTTGCCAATCTCACAGTCCGGATTGGGGATGCTCACACGGGTGAGAAGCGTCTCATAGAACGCGCCCATGCCGATGCGCGTGATGCCAGCATGGAAATTCACCGTTTTGAGCGTGGGATTACCGTAGAAAGCATAGTCACCAATCTCGGTAATCTGTTCAGGAATAGTGATTGAGGTCAGGTAGGTGGTGCCGCTAGCACTGAACTGCGTGGGCTTGGCTCCTGGAGCGGCAATGATTTTAGTCTTCTCCTTGTTGGTAAGCATGGTGTAGGTGACACTGCCCTGCGTCGATGCCAAGTGCGCAAAGTAGGGGTTGCCGGCCAGCACGGTCACACCAGCCAGTTTGTTGTTGTTAAAGGCTGTCTCGGCTATGAACTGCATCGTCGTGGGCAACTTCAACGAGCCCACCTCGGTGTAGGAAAATGCGCCCGCATCGATAAAGACGAAGCCCTCTGGCAACTGCAGGATGGCTTGGTCGTTGAGCGTGCAACGGTAGAACGCGTTGGCGCCGATACCCACCACAGTATAGGTCACGCCATCATGAGTCACCGTAGTCTTGAAATCCGACGAGACAAGGTTGCTGTAGCCTGCCCCGCTCTCGGAACTGCTCTTGGGAATAATCTGCACCATGTTATCGGTGCCCTCAATCACCTCATACTTGAATTTTCCTGAAGTGAACTGCATTTGGGCCAGCACACACACAGCAACCAAACTGGCCGAGAGAAATGTAAAATACCGTTTCATTTTGGTTTCTTGAGGTAGGTTCTTTAATACTATTCCGAGCCAAACCGAGAGCAGAACCCATTAAACCCATCCGATAAGGCTCTTCTTGATTCTACAAAGTTACATCTTTCAGCCCATAAAACCCGTCACCTCCCTGATTTTTAACAATTGTCCGGGGAAACATCGTAGATGTTAGGAGACTGTTGCAAAACTCATTTGACACAACTATAAATCGGCCTACGGCCGAGAAATTAAACCTTTCAGGCGTGAGTTTTGCAACAACCTCTAAATTCTTGCCAATCAATTCACACCAGCAGGGCGCCTTTAGCACCTCGTTGATGGGTGGTTGTGTGGCCTTTCTGGGGGGAGGAGGGGGCTAGTTTTGCGGGGCGCGCACAGCACGTACGGCGTGGCCTACAAAGCGACTCACACTGTAACAGTTCACATCCCTCGAGTTGAAGTACAGGTAATAGGCGACCGTCGGCCACATGGAATAATTCTCACCTGCCCAGTAGTGGCCGTATATGTTGCGCCCCACAAGCGATGTGCCGTCGCGGTAACCCGAACTGGGCAAAAAGATCTTATTGCCATTGGGTCCAGTTACCAACTGGCCGCTCACACCGTTCATGGCCGTGTTTGCCCACGTGCATTTGTTAATCAACTCGTCGATCTGCTCCTGTGTTGGCATACGCCACTCAGGGCCCCAGTTCACCCAGGCTGCATCATCGTCAAGATCCAGCTCCGTCTTGCCGTCAACCGTACCGTAGATGCTGTCGGTGCAGTACTTCGTCAACGTGTTTTTGCTGCCG
>JAEEGI010025076.1_pt1 | contig 11583 bp, 9 predicted proteins | sample 8958751 | NCBI WGS metagenome assembly JAEEGI01 (sample SAMN16246545, study PRJNA631951) | gut metagenome | biome: gut microbiome; feature: rumen; material: KS-attached | host: Bos | place: Iran: Karaj | collected 2018-10 | reverse complement strand
GTAGTCCTCCTTCTTGAGGCCCAGTTCGTCCATACGCTTCTCCAAGATCTCGAGCCTCTCCTCCCTCTGGCTTCCGCCGATGATCTCTCCGATTCCCGGAACCAGACAGTCGGCGGCGGCGACGGTCTTGCCGTCGTCATTGAGGCGCATGTAGAAGGCCTTTATATCTTTGGGATAGTCGGTCACGAAAAGCGGCTTTTTGAAGACCTGTTCGGTCAGATATCTCTCGTGCTCGGTCTGGAGGTCTATGCCCCAGTGTACCGGGTAGTCGAATTTCTGACCGCTCTTCTGGAGGATGTCCACCGCTTCCGTATAAGTGATCCTGCCGAACTCGTTGGAGACGACGTTGTTAAGTCTGGAGAGAAGCTCCCTGTCCACGAAACTGTTGAAAAACTCCATCTCCATCGGGCATTTCTCGAGGACGGTATTTATGATGTATTTCACCATCGCCTCGGCGGTGTCCATGTAGTCTTTAAGATCCGCGAAAGCCATCTCCGGCTCGATCATCCAGAACTCTGCGGCGTGGCGCTGGGTGTATGAGACCTCGGCGCGGAATGTAGGCCCGAAGGTGTAGACGTCACCGAAGGCCATGGCGAAGTTCTCGGCGTTGAGCTGGCCGGAGACCGTGAGGTTGGCAGGCTTCCCGAAGAAGTCTTTGCTCCAGTTGACGGAGCCGTCCTCGTTGCGGGGAGGGTCGCTGACATCCAGAGTGGTGACTCTGAACATGTCTCCGGCACCTTCGGCGTCAGAGCCCGTGATTATCGGGGTGTGGACATATACAAAGCCGCGCTGCTGGAAAAACTCGTGTATGGCGTAGGCCGCCACGCTTCTGACTCTGAAGACCGCGGAGAAGAGGTTGGTGCGCGGCCTCAGGTGCTGTATGGTCCGCAGGAATTCCACGCTGTGGCGTTTCTTCTGAAGCGGATAGTCCGGAGCCGAGAGGCCCTCGACGGCAATCCTCTTTGCTTTGAGCTCGAAGGGCTGTTTGGCCTCCGGAGTGAGCTCCAGCACGCCTTCTGCGATCAGAGCCGCGCCGACGTTCTGGGCAGCTATCTCGTTATAGTTTTCAAGGCTCTCTCTCGCGAAGACGACCTGGAGGGATTTGAAGCAGCTGCCGTCGTTGAGCTCGATAAAGCCGAAATTCTTCATGTCGCGGACTGTTCTCACCCAGCCGCAGACTCTTATCTCCTTCCCGCCGAAGGAGGCGGAGTCCTCAAATATCTGTTTTATTTTTGTTCTGTCCATTATCCTGCGCTCCCGTATTAAAATATGAACTCTATAGGTGCTCTGTAATTGCAGAGGGTTATGTCGTCGTGCTCCCCGCCGGATTCTCCGTCCCTGGTCCAGGCGACAGGCTTTTCAAAGGTGAACCGGGCTTTCCTGGTCTGGATTATCAGGAGATTGTCGTCCTCGTAGCTCTGCGAGAGGACCGAGGAGACCAGAGAGGCAAAAGCCTCCGGCGTCTTCGGGTCCCTGACCAGGACGAGCTCGGAAAAACCGTCGCCGAGCCGCACCATGTCCTCCTTGAGCTTTATTATCCCGGCGACCGAGGTCGAGTTGGACATGCTCCCGTAGATCAGCGGGCCTTCAAATACTCCGCCGTCGTACTCGACTCTCCCGTTTACGGAAGTGATCTTCGGAAGAGCGAGGGCGCCCTGAAGGACATAGGCCAGGTGCCCGAGGACCTTCTTCTGGTCCTGAGGGGTGGTGTAGCTTATCTCCGTAAAGGCTCCGAAGGCCGCGATGTAGGAGAAGAACTCATCATCCCCGAAGCCTCCGACGTCGTAGGGGTGCCCTTCGCCTCTGAGCATCTTCAGGACGGCCGCCAAGGCGTTGTTCTTCGGGATGTCGAGCGTGGTCGCGACATCGTTCGTGGTGCCCATCGGGATATATCCGAGCTTCGGCCGTTTTTTGAGCTTCATGAGTCCGGAGAGGACCTCGCTCAGAGTCCCGTCCCCGCCGATGCAGGCGACAATGTCGAAATCCGAGCCGCACTCTTCGACAAAGTTTATGGCGTCGCCCGGGGCTCTGGTGAAATAGACTGTGGGGGCGTAGCCTGCGCGGCTTAATGCCAGAAGAGCGTCGGAAAAGCCGTTTTTATACTCTCCGCGCCCGGCGTTCGGGTTCACTATCAGAAGAAAAGGCTTGAGCATGGATGATGACCCTCTGAGCTTAAAAATAACAATACAATATTATATTACAAGCGCCCCCGGAATTCAACTTTTTGCTTGACACTTCAGCAAAATCAGTCTATTATAGCAGCATCATTCAAGCTGGAGAATACAGATGAGATCTTTCTGCTTTGCATACTATTATTACTTTACCGCAAAAAAACGGTAAGGCATATTTGTGATGCAAAGAAGTAACTGAAAATACTTTGAACTGCTTCGCGGATAATGTCTGCAAGGCAGTTTTTTTGATATCCGGAGGAGAATCATGATAGTAATACTGAAGAACAATGTGCCGGGCGCGAAAGAGGAGCAGCTTGTCTCCTGGATAAAGAACATGGGCCTCCAGGTCCATATCTCGAGGGGCGTTTACAATACGGTCTTAGGCCTCGTCGGGGACACCTCGAAAGTGGATACGGAGCTGCTGGAGAGTCTGGAGATAGTACAGTCCGTAAAACAGGTCTCGGAGCCCTTCAAATGTGTCAACAGGAAATTCCACCCGGACGATACGATCATAGAAGTCGGGGACATTAAGATCGGAGCCGGCAATTTCGTCCTGATCGCGGGCCCATGCTCGGTCGAGACCGAGGAGCAGATAGTGAAAGTCGCGAAGGCCGTAAAGGCCTCGGGAGCCGACATGTTGAGAGGCGGGGCCTTCAAGCCGCGCACCTCCCCCTACGATTTCGCGGGACTCAAGGCCGAGGGACTGGAGCTTTTGAAGATAGCGAGAGCGGAGACGGGGCTTCCCATAGTAACCGAGCTTATGAATATAATGGATATCGATCTCTTCGAGGATGTCGACGTCATCCAGATAGGGGCCAGGAACATGCAGAACTACGACCTGCTCCGCGAGATGGGAAAGCTCGACAAGCCCATACTTCTGAAAAGAGGCCTTGCCAACACTCTGAAGGAGCTTCTGATGAGCGCCGAGTATATCATGTCGAGCGGAAACGAGCGGGTCATCCTCTGCGAGAGGGGCATACGGACCTTCTCGGACTACACGAGAAACACCTTCGACCTCTCGGCGGTCCCGATGCTCCACGAGCTGAGCCACCTGCCCGTCATCGCGGACCCGAGCCACGCGACCGGAATGTCGAGGCTCGTCCCGCCCATGGCTCTGGCGGCCACGGCGGCCGGGGCGGACGGCCTCATAATAGAGGTCCACAACGACCCTATGCACGCCCTTTGTGACGGCGCCCAGTCGCTGACACCTGAGGACTTCGACGCCCTCGCGGTGAAGATCCGCGATGTGAGAAAGGCGGCGGGGCTGTGACGGTCGGTGTCGCGGGGCTCGGGCTCATAGGCGGCTCCTTCGTAAAGGCCTACCATGAGGCCGGCGAGAGGGTGCTGGCCTGGAACAGGACGAGATCGGTCCTGGACTTTGCCCTGCTCGAGGGCAGCGCCGAGGGGGAGCTAAATGAGGAAACAATAAAGGAGTGCGACCTTGTTCTGGTCGCCCTCTACCCGGAGGCAGCGATCGGTTTTATCTCGCGGATGGCGCCTTATATAAATAAAGAAAGCTTCGTCATAGACTGCTGCGGGACCAAGCGCGTGGTCTGCGCTGCGTGCTTCCCGATTGCGGAGAGATACGGCTTTACCTATATCGGCGGCCACCCGATGGCGGGGACCCAGTACTCGGGCTACAAGTACGCAAAGGCGACTCTCTACAAGGGCCAGCCGATGGTGCTTGTCCCGCCGGTCTTCGACGACATAGCCATGCTCTCGAAGGCCGAGGAGCTGCTCGCTCCGGCGCTTTTCGGACGTTTCAGCGTGACAACGGCGGAGAAACACGATGAGATGATAGCCTTCACCTCCCAGCTGGCCCACGTCGTCTCGAACGCCTACATAAAGAGCCCCACGGCGGGCCTCCACAAAGGCTTCTCGGCGGGCAGCTACAGGGATATGACGAGAGTCGCCTGGCTCAACCCGGGCATGTGGGCGGAGCTCTTCCTGGAGAACAGGGATTTCCTGGGGAGAGAACTCGACACGATCATAAATGCCTTGAGCGAGTACAAAAAGGCCATGGAGGAAGGGGACAAAGAGACCCTGACCCGGCTTCTGGACGAGGGCAGAAGACGCAAGGAGGAAGTTGACGGCTGATGGAAAAGATACATGTCGGGACCGGAAGAAGCTACGACGTTCTTATAGGCAGGGGAATTCTGGAGCATGCCGGGAGCTGCCTCAGGGAATTCGGCGCCAAAAAGGCCGTTCTGGTCTCCGGGGAGAACGTCTTTCCGGTATACGCGGAAAAAATAAACATGGCCCTTGAAAAAGAGGGCATTAAGGTCTTCGATTTCATCATCGCGCCGGGGGAGGCCTCGAAGAGCCTGGAGACCTACGGGAAGCTGCTCGAGTTTCTCTGCGAGAAGGAGCTTACCCGGAGCGACATGCTCATAGCCCTCGGCGGCGGAGTCACCGGGGACCTTACCGGCTTCGCTGCCGCGACTTACTTAAGAGGCATCGGCTTTATACAGATCCCGACGACGCTGCTCGCAATGGTCGACTCCTCCGTCGGAGGAAAGACGGCCGTTAACTTAAGCGGCGGTAAGAACCTGGCCGGGGCCTTCTGGCAGCCCTCGGCGGTGCTCTGCGACCCGGACACCTTAAAGACCCTTCCGGAGCGGGAGTATATAAGCGGCATGGCGGAGGTCATCAAATACGGAGTTCTCGGGAACAGAGCCTTTTTCGATGAGCTCGCCGGGGATATTCCGTGCACCGATGAACATATAATTGAAACTTGTGTGAAAATGAAGCGGGATATAGTCGCGGAGGACGAGTTCGACGGCGGGAAGCGGAGGCTTTTAAACCTCGGGCACAGCTTCGGGCACGCCATCGAGGCTCTCTCGGAGTTCAAGATGACGCACGGGGAGGCCGTGAGCGCCGGAATGGCGATAATCGCGAGGGCCTCGGCAGCCTTAGGTTACATGAAAGAGTCTGAAGCCGGGTCGATCATAAAATGTCTTAAGAAATACGGGCTTCCGACGGAGACGGAGTTTTCCGTAGAGGAGATAGAGCGCTTCGTAAGGATGGACAAGAAGATCGGCGGGGACACCATAAGCCTCATAGTTCCGAGGGAGATCGGAAACTGCGATATCATCGGGGTGCCGCTTTGCGACATCCCGCGCTGGCTGAGCCTCGGGGGCGTAAAATGACTAGAGAGATCATGCCCGGGCAGAGGACCGGGGAAATAAGGATACCGGCCTCGAAGTCGGTCTCGCACAGGATGCTGATCCTGGCTGCCCTCGGAGAGAAGGATGTGACCCTTAAGCTCGACGGAGTCTCCTCGGACATAAAAGCTACGGCGGAGTGCCTGGCGGCTCTCGGAGCCGGAATAAGCGAAGCGGAGGGAAAGATAGAAGTCTCTCCGATCAGGGCGGCGCCTTCGGGAGCGCGTGTTTTGAGATGCAGGGACAGCGGCGCCACGCTGAGATTTCTGATGCCGGTCTCCGGAGCGCTGGGAGCGGAGACCGTCTTTATCAGGGAGGGGAGGCTCCCGAAGAGACCTCTCGAGCCCTTCGGCAATGAACTCGTCTCCCACGGGATGAGCATCCGCGAGGAGGGCGAAAAGCTCATCTGCAGCGGGCGGCTTAAAAGCGGGCGTTTCACGCTTCCCGGAAACATCTCCTCCCAGTTCATTTCGGCGCTCTTACTGGCGCTTCCGCTGCTCTCGGGGGACAGCACCCTGGAGATCACCGGAAAGCCCGAATCGGAGCCTTATATAAAGATCACCGAAGAAGCATTGAAAAAGGCCGGGATAAGATTCGAAACAGAGGGCAATATTTATCTTATTCCCGGGAATCAGAGATACGCTCTTCCGGAGAAGGCGGAGATAGAGGGGGACTGGTCCTCGGCCGCGTTCTTCCTCTGCCTCGGAGCACTCTCGGAAAAGGGAGTCGGAGTCAGGGGACTCAATACCGGCAGTTTCCAGGGCGACAGGGCGGTCCTCGGGATACTCGAAAACTTCGGGGCGAAGGTGTCGGCGGAAAAGGACCTTGTTAAAGTCTCGAGGGGGACTTTGAAGGGGCAGAGGATAGACGCCTCCTCCATTCCCGACCTGATACCGGTCTTAAGCGTCCTTGCCGCGGTCTCGGAGGGAGCAACGGAGATATATAACGCCGGAAGGCTCAGGCTCAAGGAGTCGGACAGATTGAGGAGCACGGCGGAGCTCATCTCCTCGCTCGGCGGCGAGATCGAGGAGAGAAGCGAAGGACTCTTTATAAGAGGGATCGAAAGACTCAGAGGCGGAGAGGCGGACCCCTTTATGGACCACAGGCTCTGCATGTCGGCGGCCGTGGCGGCCTCCGCCTGTGAGGGAAGCGTAAGAATAAACGGGGCGGAGTGCGTATCCAAATCCTACCCCCGGTTTTTCGAGGATCTGGAAGCACTGGAGATCATCGGAGGAGAGAGATGAGCAGTACCTGCGGAGAGAATATAAAGGTCACGGTCTTCGGCCAGTCCCACTCGGCGGCGATAGGGATGACTCTCGAGGGAGTCCCGGCCGGAGAGAGCATAGACATGGAGGAGCTCCGGGCTTTTCTCAGGAGAAGGGCCCCGGGGCGGAACGCCTGGTCGACCGCCAGAAAAGAGGAGGATATCCCCGAATTTCTCGCCGGGCTCAAGGGCGGCGTGAGCTGCGGGACCCCGATCACCGCGATAATCAGAAATACGGATGCAAGGCCAGGGGACTACGAGGCTCTCAGGAATGTCCCGAGGCCGGGGCACGCCGATTACACGGCCTTCGTGAAGTACGGGGAGAGCGCCGACTTCTCGGGAGGCGGGCACTTCTCGGGGAGGCTCACGGCGGCGCTCTGCATCGCCGGCGGGATCTGCATACAGATCTTAAGGCGCGAGGGAGTGGAGATCATCTCGCGAATAGCCCGGATAGGGCCGGTGAAGGACAGGGGAGAGCTTCTCTCTTCAACTGCGGAAAACGCCTTTCCGACCGTGAATAAGGACGCCGGGCTCGAGATGCAGGGCTATATCGCCTCCTGTAAAGCGGACGGGGACTCTGCCGGCGGGATCATCGAGTGCAAGGTCCTGGGGCTTCCCGCGGGGCTCGGAGACCCGATGTTCGACGGGATGGAAAACAGGATAGCCCGGCTGGTCTTCGGAATCCCCGCCTGCAAGGGGATAGAGTTCGGAGCGGGCTTCGGGGCCGCCCTTCTCAGGGGCAGCGAAAACAATGACCCCTTCGATATCGAAGACGGCAGGATAATTACGAAGACCAACAATTGCGGGGGAATACTCGGCGGGATAACGGACGGGATGCCGCTCGTCTTCAGGGCGGCCTTCAAGCCGACGCCCTCGATAGCAAGGGAACAGGAGAGCGTGGATCTGAGCACCATGGAAAAGGAGACTTTAAAAGTCTCCGGAAGACACGACCCCTGCATAGTCCCGAGGGCCGTGCCGGTCGTGGAGGCAGCGGCGGCTTTGGCGGTATATGACGCGTTTCTATCGCGCGGAAAGGAAGAGCGATGAAGGATATAAAAGAGCTCAGACAGGATATTGACGGGATAGACAGGGAGATACTGGAGCTTTTCGAAAAGCGTATGGAGCTCTCCGGGGATATCGCCGCGTACAAATCGGAAAACGGTCTGCCCGTATACGACCCCGTGAGGGAGAAGGAAAAGCTGCTCAGGATCTCGAAGGAGCTCCCGGAGGGGCTCAGGGACTCGGGCGTCGCGCTTTTCCGGATGCTCTTCGAGCTGAGCAAGAGCCGCCAGGCGGAGCTTCTGGGGGAAAGAGACGCTGTGATGAAGGGCGCGCCTTACGGACTGCTGGGCGAACACCTGGGGCACAGCTACTCGCCGAGGATACACTCGATGCTCGCCTCCTACGGCTATGAGCTCTTCGAAAAGGCCCCGGAGGAAGTGGAGGATTTTGTAAGAAACGGGAACTGGAAGGGATTGAACGTCACTATCCCCTACAAGAAGACGGTCATCCCGTATTGCACGGAGCTCTCTGAGAAGGCCGCGCGGATAGGGGCCGTCAATACCCTTGTGAGGACAAAAGACGGCGGGATCTTCGGCGACAACACCGACGCCTACGGCTTCGGGAAGCTGATCGGAGTAAACGGAATAGAGATAAAGGATAAAAAATGCCTTGTCTTCGGAAGCGGCGGAGCCTCGGCGATGGCAGTCGAAGTCCTGAAGAGTCTCGGGGCGCAGGATGTAACCGTCATCTCGAGGCGCGGGGAGAACAATTACGATAACCTGTATCTCCACAGTGACGCGGAGCTCATAGTAAATACCACGCCCCTCGGCATGTTCCCGAAAAACGGGGAGCAGGCGGCGGACCTCAGGCTCTTCCCGAAGCTTAAGGCAGTTCTGGACGTCGTTTACAACCCTGACAGGACCGCGCTTCTGCTTCAGGCGGAGGCGCTCGGGATAAAGCACTGCAACGGCCTGTACATGCTGGTCGCCCAGGCGAAGAGAAGCTCCGAGCTCTTCACCGGGGAGGAGATACCCGATGAAAGGATCGGAGAGATAACGGAGGCTCTCAGAAAAGAGGCTCTCAATACGGTCCTCATAGGTATGCCCGGCTGCGGAAAGAGCAGCATAGCAAAGCTCCTCTCGAAGAAGCTCTCGCGCTCCGTTATCGAGGCGGACGCGCTCATAGAGGAAAAAGCGGGCATGAGCATCCCGGAGATATTTGCCGATCGGGGCGAGGAGGGCTTCAGAAAGCTCGAGACCGAAGTGCTCGCGGAGCAGGGGAAGCTCTCGGGCAAGATCATCTCGACCGGAGGCGGCTGCGTGACGAGGCAGGAGAATTACCCGCTCCTGCACCAAAACGGGACGATCGTCTGGATAAAGCGGAACTTAAGCGTCCTTCCGAAGGACGGAAGGCCCCTGTCCCTGAAAAACGACCTGAGCGAAATGTACGAAAAGAGAAAGCCCTGCTACGAAAGATTCGCCGACATCGTGATAAACAACGACGGAGAGCCGGAAGCCGCGGCGCAAAGAATACTGGAGGCGCTCAAATGAAGATACTGATATTAAACGGCCCGAATTTAAATCTCCTGGGCCTTCGCGAGCCCGACATCTACGGCAGAAAAACATATGCAGACCTCAAGGCGTATATCGCCGCGGTCTGCAGGGATGAGGATATCGGATTTGAGATACGCCAGTCCAACCACGAGGGGGATCTGGTCGATATGATACAGGAGGCCTACGGGATCTTCGACGCTCTAGTCATAAATCCGGCGGCCTACACCCACACGAGCATAGCCATCCTGGACGCGCTGAAGGCCGTGAGCATACCCGCCGTCGAGGTGCACCTCTCGGATATAAGCGAAAGGGAGCAGTTCAGGCATGTCTCCTACGCGGGGCTTGCCTGCATAAAGACTTTCAAGGGCCTCGGCTTTGAGAGCTACAAAGAGGCGCTGCTCTTTCTGAAGGAGTACCTCAGTCAGGGCTCCCGAGAGTAGCTGTCGGCGGCCGAGAGCGCGAGCACGGCCGTGTCGTAATAGCGGTTTACCAGCAGGTCCACGCAGGCGCCGTAGCTCCTGAGCCCCAGCTCCTGCCCGTAGCTCTCCAGAAAATCCTCGTAGACGGTGTTGGAGATGTCCTTCACCTTCGTGTCGTACTTTGCCCAGTACTCCGAGTTGTACTGAAGGTCCGCCGTGACCTCGCGGTCAAGGCTGTCGCGGATCTGCTGCCAGGCCTCCCTGTCGGCGGAGTACAGGGCGTTCGACAGATGCACATAGCCCATAAGGGCGGCGCTGTAGCAGTAGTCGCTGTCGCCGTACTCGAAGGAAGCGAGTACGGCGCAAAAATTTGCCTCCTGTTCCTTGGCGACGCCCCGCTGGTGGGCAAGCTCGTGGGCGACGGTCGAGGCGAAGAAGGCCTCGGGGCTGTCCGTGTTGACATTCGCCTCGCCGGTGAAGGGGAAGAAAAAGCCGGTAAAATCCAGAAGGCTCATGACTTTGGAGCAGAAAACGCCCTTGGCGGCGACCCGCGGTCCGTCGAGGCAGGGAAACTCCTTCACTATGTTGTCGTAGACCTCGGGGGAGCGCCTCAGGATCGCGTCCCTGTCGCTCCGGCAGAGGCCGTTTTCGTCCCGCGGGGTCGCTCTCGAGTACTGGTTTGCAAGGCCCGCGAAATAGCGGGTCACCGTCGTGAGCTCCTCTGTCGAGACCTCGCCGTAGTCGAGGCCGCTTTTCGACATGAAGTCGTCCCCGTAGTAATAGATCCCCCAGAGCGCGCAAAAGCCCGCGTATATGAGGAGAAAGGCGGCGAGAAGCGTCATTGCGTATCTCCAGAGCGTTCTGATCCTGCCCGGCTCGAGCAGGAAACGCGAGACAGTCTTCACCGTGAACCACAAAAGGGCGACGACTCCGATCGCAATCAGCAGCTCGGCGACCGAAAAGCCCGCCGAGGAGAGCGTCTGCGCCATCGCGCGGTGAAGGGGCTGTATGTATGTTTCCGACAGCTCCGCCATGAGCTCGCGGTCGCCCCTCATGACGAGAAAGGCGGCGATGAAGATCGCGCATATGAAGGACAGGAAGCTGCTCATAGGAGCGTTACTGAATAGTCTTCGCAAGATAATCTCCCTTTTGTTTACAGAAATCTAACATTTAATTCATCAATTTCCCATTAAATGTTCATAAATCTGCTGTACGATAGCAGCATAAAGATCCTCTCTTTTTCTCCCAATATATAAAAAGGCTTTAGCCGCCGCTCCGGCAGATCCCCCCTCTGCCGGGGCGGTTTTTTATGCCCGTCGGAAGGGCTTCTGTATTATAGCAAAAAATTTCAGGATTTTATAGTTTATTTTATGGCCATAGGGTATAATGGGAAAAACCGCTTTGACAGGGATAAATAATAATTAATATAAAGGAGGACCGGGAAAATGACCAATGTGCTCGTAGTCGGACCGTTTAAGGAGGAGCAGAGGAAGAGGATAGAGGAGGCCGGAAAGGGCTGCAGCTTCAGATTCTGCGCGGATTTCGCCGGCGCCGGGGTGAGCCCCGGGGAGATCGCCTCCGCCGACGTGATAATCGGAAACCTGGTCCCCCCGCTCATAAAGGAATCGCCCAGGCTTAAACTCATGCAGCTGACCTCCGCCGGAGCGGACGCCTATGTAAAGCCCGGCGTGCTCGCCAAGGGCACGGTCCTCTGCAACTCCACCGGCGCTTACAACAAGACCGTCTCCCAGCACGCGCTGGCCGTCACCCTCGCGATGCAGAAAAAGCTGTATCTGTACAGGGACAACCAGAACGAAAACCTCTGGCGCGATGAGGGCGAGGTCGGCTCGATAGCCGACAGCACCGTGCTTGTCATGGGACTCGGAGAGATAGGCATTGCTTACGCGAAGATGTGCAAGGCGCTGGGCGCCTACGTGATCGGCGTAAAGCGCCGCCCCTCCGCCTGCCCCGAGGGCATAGATGAAGTCTATACGATGGACAGACTCGACG
>JAEEGI010025075.1_pt1 | contig 11583 bp, 11 predicted proteins | sample 8958751 | NCBI WGS metagenome assembly JAEEGI01 (sample SAMN16246545, study PRJNA631951) | gut metagenome | biome: gut microbiome; feature: rumen; material: KS-attached | host: Bos | place: Iran: Karaj | collected 2018-10 | reverse complement strand
TCGGTCTGGGTTAGCGCCACCTATGCCGACTCTGACATTGTTGTGTTCAAGTTAGGTTTGTAATTTGTTTTCACACACAAATAAATGCGCTTCGGCGCACTAAGGCCGCCTGTAACCGGGTGGCCTTTTTTCATCATCTTAAAGCAGACTTCCAAATTCAAAATCCTAACTCTCAAAAAAATGCCGTTTGACATTATCAATATAAACCTTATAATTGTGTGGTTTTCGGGGCTCAAGCTCCTGCAGCGGGTCTGAAAGCAACTATTTTAGGGAAAAGAGTTTATTAATCAACTAAATATAAACGGAATATGATAAACAAGAAACGTCTTCCGATTGGTGATTCGCTTGCAATGATAGGCGGCTACGCCAAATCGCGGATTATGGGACAGATAAAGTCGGTAGCCTTTATCATCCTATACCTTGTGTTTTTTCAGGTGGCCATTCTGCGCACGCCGCTGGCCAACGCTTGGGGAACGGCGGGCGGCATAGCCCTTGTGGTGTTCGGTCTGGCCTTCTTCCTTGAGGGACTCGTGCTGGGTATGATGCCCATTGGCGAGCGCGTGGGAGTGAAGTTGCCCGCCAAAGTGGGCATTGTGCCAATCTGCATTTTCGGCGTCATTCTGGGCTTCGGCTCAACGCTTGCCGAGCCTGCCATCAGTTCGCTGAAGACGGCTGGCGCAACCATCACGGCGTGGGACTCACCGCTGCTTTATATGATTCTCGACAAATACTCGGGAATGCTTGTCAATGCCGTTGGAGCGGGCGTGGGACTGGCTGTGGCGCTCGGTATGTGCCGATTCTACTACGGCTGGAACATCAAACCGATAATCTTCGTGGTCATTCCGCTGGTTATGGCAATGACGGTTTACGCGTCGTTCAACGCCAATCTGTCGAAGATAATCGGCTTGGCTTGGGACTGCGGCGCCGTAACCACTGGTGCAGTGACCGTGCCGCTTGTGCTGGCGCTGGGTATCGGCGTTTCGCGCACGGCCAACAAGGGGTCGGGCAATGACGGCGGATTCGGCATCATTATGCTGGCATCGGCATTCCCGATTGCGGCTGTGCTGGGGCTTGGCTTGTATCTGAACACGCTCATTCCCGCCGCCACAACCGAGGAAGTCTTCTTCGCGCCTGAAAACAAGACCGTTTCGGCTCAACTGTTCAACGGCAACGAGGCAATGGTTGCCGAGCACGCCTTCACTCACGGCAGCGAGGCTGGCCGCCGCGCCTTGTTCGGCAACGATTCGGCGCAGTTCGACAAAGCCGTTATGGCCATCGCCACAAACGATTCGGTTTGCAAGAAATATCTTGGAAATGAGACACTTCAGGAGTGGCTCGCACTTCGCGCAAGCGATTACGAGCGCGGGCTGCTGTCGTCGGTTGAGATTGCAAGCGAGGCGCCCGTCACCGAGCCGCTGAGCACAACGCTCAAAGAGGAGACGGTTGGCGGCCTGCGGGCTGTGATTCCGCTCACGCTGCTGCTCATTCTGGTGCTCACGCTCTTCCTTCGCGAGAAAATCCGCAACAAAGACGAAGTGGCTCTGGGCCTGACATTCACGCTGGTGGGTATGATTCTGCTCACATCGGGCATCAAACTTGGTTTGGGTTCGCTCGGCGGCGAAGTGGGCTCGCAGTTGCCGAAGGCTTTTGCAAGCGAGGAGAAGTTTGTTGAGCAGGTGGTTATCAATAATTTCGATAGCACAATGCTCTACAGCGGCATCAGCCCCGAAGGCGAAAATCTGACCTTCTTCAACCTTTACGAGAAGGGCGAGGTTAAGCCCATTGAGTTCAATCCTGATTATTACGACAGTGAGAAACACACTTATACACAGATAATTACCGAAAAACCGCTGTTCAACAGCAAGTTGTCGGTTTTGGGACTTGTGCTGGTGCTGCTGTTCGCCTTCGGCCTTGGCTATGGCGCGACACTTGCCGAGCCCGCGCTTAACGCATTGGGAATCACCGTTGAAGACCTGACCGTTGGCGCCATCAAGCGCAAGCAGATTGTGCAGGTGGTGTCGGTGGGCGTGGGAACGGGCATTGTGCTCGGTCTGGCGCGCATCTTGTTCGATTTGCCGCTCGTCTGGCTGATAGTCATCTCTTACGGTTTGCTGCTGATTCTCACCATTTTCAGTGAGGACGGATTCGCGTCAATCGCCTGGGATAGCGGCGGCGTGACCACTGGTCCCGTGACCGTGCCGCTGGTGCTGGCTATGGGCCTTGGAATCGGCGGAGCGCTCAATATTTCCGACGGTTTCGGCATTCTGGCAATGGCTTCGGCCTGGCCAATCATCACTGTGCTTCTGTTCGGCATCTTCACCCGACTGAAACAACGTAAAACCCTAAAGACCAATGACAATGAATGATAATATGGAAAAGGTGAATGCGAGCAGGAACCGCGCATTCTCGCCGTCGCGTACCGTTTGGCGGACGCAAATGGCCAAAGGCATCTACACGCCGCACCGCGTGAGCCTTATAACCTGTATGATTAACAACAATTTGGCGCCCATTGTGCAGGATTTTCTGACGCAACTTGAGGTTGACGCCTACATTGAGCAGGCCCGAAACGTGCGCGAACTTGTAAAGCCGCTGCCGTTCGGCATTCCTGGCGACACAGTGAAGTTAAGAAGCACACCTTCAACCATTTTCCGCTTCACCGTGCCGCGCGAGAACGTGAGAGACACCATTGGCGCCATCATCGCCCTGGCGGGACTGAACGTGCCTGGCCGCGGAACCATCTTCTCGCAGGACCTTATGGAGTTCAGCAATCAGCCGCCTGTCATCAATCTGGCTTTTCTGGATAGCAAAAAGGTTGAAAACAACGACGTTACGCTGCTGAACCACCTTTCGTATATGATTTGCGTGCTGTCGGAGAACGGCGAGGGCGACAATCTGGCCAAGAACGCGCTCGACCTGGGCATCTGCGTGCCGCAACTCACCAACGCCACTGGCAACGACATCCGCGACCAACTGGGCCTTATCCGCGTCACCATTCCCGCCGAGAAGGAGATTGTGCACCTGATTATGCCCGAGCAGGATTCGAGCAGCATTGCCCAACTGCTGGCTGAGCAGGCCAAACTCGACCGCCCTGGACGAGGATTCATCTACCAAACGCCTATCACTGTGGGACTTATCGATACCTATATGAAGATTGGCGGGCAGAAGTTCGCCGCGTCAATGGAGCAGGTGATAGCCGCCATCGACTCGCTCAAGGGCAACACCAACTGGCGCCGCCGCTTGGACGCCGAAGGGTCGGCCGACAACCGCAACGCTTGTGTTCATTCTGACAACTGTGAGGTGACCATCATATCGGACGAGGACCGCATCGACGACCTGCGCGCCACCTGCCTGAGCGTGGGCGCAACAGGCGCAACCACAACGCGCATCACCCGCATATCGGGGCAAGGCGAACTTGGCAAACAGTCGCTCGTGCGCAGCGCCGTGAGCATCCCCGCTTCAATGGCCGACGCGGTGGTCGACTCGCTGCTGCAAATTAGCACCATCGATAAGGAAAACGTTGACAAAATCAAAGTTCTCGACTCGCCTTCGACGTATGTCAGGGCGCTGTAGGAGAGAGTGTTAGATAACGCAGAAGGCCGCCTGAAGACGATTCGGGCGGCCTTTTTTATTCAATAAGCAACGAAAAGACATTGCTTTTTGCGGCTTAATAGACAAATAATAACTATGTGAAACCGTTCGGCTTGCGATATAACCGAATCAATACAAAATTATATATATTTGACCCGCTGGCGGAGAAGAGTTACTCTTGAACGCCTTATGAATAGATAATAGATACGCTAACTATCAATTGACAAAACAAACTAATGTTAAAAAAATCCGCCAACGAGTCAAATGAAATGTCTATTAATTGGATACTTCTTTTGCTTTTATTATTCCCCTCAATTTTTTGTTATGGTCAAAGTTCAAAATTAGATAGTCTTGCTGCCGATATTGAAAAAAATAAGGATGAATATACTTTCAAGAACCTAAAATTGAAACAACAATTACGTAATGAACAGTATAAAGTAAATAGTACAACATTAGACAGTATCGTTTTTTATTTGAGTAAATATTCAATTAAAAATCAACATTTAAAGCAACAACTACAATTTATTTATAATGAATATTGCGAGGTGTATAATCATCCCTGTCGATATATGTTTATACAAAGAACAAGTCAAAGTTACAATGTTGATTGTTGTATGTTTGGTTATTGTGGACCTTATAATTGGATGGGGTATTCTGATTTTTTAGGGTCAATTATAATTTGGAATGGTGGCTATACACAAAAGGGTTTACGACGCATTAATAAAGACATAGAATTAATAAAGCCTAGCGAGGAAAACACAATTAACTTTTATTTTACAAGAGAACGCAGATATGTTGATAGTAACTATATGAGCTTTTCATTTTGTAATAAATGTTACAAATTATACTCCGTAGCTATTGGTTATCAATATGCACTTGATTCATATCTTAAACCTTGTGATTGTTACAAAAAGTAATTGATGAACACTATAGGAAAGTTAATAGTATTTAGTGAGCTAAATAGTATAAAACAATAATTCATCGAGGAACAGTGAAAATATGCCAATACATTACCGACCACCTCGGCTCGGTGTGCGAACAAACACATACTTATATGGACAGAAAAAATCTTAATAGAATGATACGGTTTTTAAGTTTAACATTGTTGGGTATAATCCTATTTTGTTCCTGTAGTTCTACTCCACCTGAAAGAGAAGATATAATAGGCGTATGGGTCTCTGATGATGGTGCTAAAATTCAATTTAATAGTGATTCCACTTTTACGCTTACAAACATTCCTGATTCAATTACGATTAGTTATCATATAGATAAAATATTATTATCAAGCTCTGGCTTGTGGAGTTTAGAATATTCAGAAATAAATCATAGACGGGAAATACACCTTTATATTCGAGATTTTGTAGGACAAATGTTTGTAGATAAAAACCCTTTTGCCAATTCTAGAATATTATCCTTTTTTGATAAAGATTTTGTGGAAAAAAACTTTTATGTCAGTTCAAATTGGCTACTGTCCTTTTTTGATGAGAAAAATGGTAAATATTTCTTTAAAAAAGTAGCACAATGAAGCAGAACTTCCTTGCCGACGGCCGCAAACTGCTATCACTTGACGACATAAAATCAAATCAGCACCATCGACAAGGAAAACGTTGACAAAATCAAAGTTCTCGACTCGCCTTCGACGTATGTCAGGGCGCTGTAGGAGAGAGTGTTAGATAACACAGAAGGCCGCCTGAAGACGATTCGGGCGGCCTTTTTTATTTTACGCACTGGTGCGAATTTGGATTCGGAAATAACCAATTTAAAAATAACCAATTTAAAAATCAATGTTTTATGAATTGCCGAATGGCGTTGCCTTGAGTTGTGTGTACAATTACATAATTAATCCCCTGCGGCAGATTGCTTATGCTGTACGAAGCCTGTTGGCCCGCTGCTGACAGAACCCGTCCGCTTGCATTTACAAATTCCACACTCACAATACCGTCCCCATTAATTTGCACATAATCGGTTGCTGGATTCGGATAAATCTTTATGTCGATATTGCTGACGTTGGCGGTCTGGTGCCCGGCAAGGGAGAGAGCCACAATGTTAGAGCATTCCGTTTGGCCGTCGTAATCGGTCTGGCGCAGACGGTAATACATCACACCGGTAGCGTTGGTGCTGTGATTGTATTCATAGTTTATGATTTCCGTTGATGTGCCCGCACCGCTCTCAGTTGCCAGCTCGCTGAAGTTAAGCGCATCGGTACTGTACTCAATGGTGAAGTAGTCGTTGTCCTTCTCCGAGGCCGTCTGCCACTCGAATTTTACGCCATCCGAAGTCTGACGGGCAACGAAATAGGTGAGTTCAATAGGTAGAGGTGAAATTGATACAAGAGCATCTGGAACATCAATATTAGCGCTTTCCAGAATCTCGGTCAATTCATTTGTTATCAATGTCAAAACTTCCCGGTCTGCATATCCCGCACCTGGCAGATATGTGTTGCATTCGTTGCCCATACTATTATCAGCCACATTAAGGTTAAAATTATTGCTTCCGGTTAAACCACCGAGAGCTGCAAAATTAGAGTCGTTAGATAAATTGGCATGTCCGTTTGACTCAACTACTCCGGTAACCATTACTATCGCGCCTTCTTCCACATTCACTGTAGCCCCATTTTTTATACGCAGGTTACCTTCAACAAGCAAAGTAGCACCAGTAATAGTTAATGTGCCATTAACAATAAGGGTTCCTTTAACTCTAACAATTGAACCATCAGAAATGGTCGTATTGGTGATATTATACTCGCTTTTTCCGGTATATTCTTTTATCTTATTGTTTATTACATCGGGTAAGTCAGATTTTGGTGCTCCAAATACGTCACCTGCAAAGCCTGCCACCAGCAAAGCCAACAGAATAATATTTTTCCTAAGTCTCATCATAGTTTCTCTTTTTTGTGGCTTATATACGAACCTTTTGACAATTTGTTCGTTTTTGCTCGCGTTTCAATCGTAAATTAATTGATTACTAGAGTATTACTAATTGTGTATGCTGAAATGTGAAATATATTTATGCAGATTAGCAATCTTTATTGCACTAAAAACAATCTTGGAAAGTCTTCTTTTTATTAAAGAAGGACTTTGTAAAGTCTTTTTTTTATTCACTCTTGCTCAATCAATCCATTCCCATCGTTTACGTTCTTAATCACAATGTATTGGCATAATTTTTGCACGCATTTGCCGCGAAAAATTATTTTGCAAATGATTGATTTCTCGTATCTCGACAAACCCGCCATTATCACCAAAGGGCATACATATACTTTCTCTGAACTACAAAAACTTGTACAGCAGTATGCCGCAACCTTCAGTAATACAGAAGGCGACAAGATTGCCATCTATTCAGAAAACCGCCCCGAGTGGATTTTTGCTTTTTATGCCGGGTGGCTCAATGGCAAAATTGTTGTGCCGATTGAGGCTACAGCATCGGTCGACGATGTGGCTTATATGCTCAACGATTGTCAGCCTTCGGTGGTGTTTTTCAGCAAAGCCAACAGCGCATCGGTGACAGAAGCGGGCATAAAGCTCAACTATACACCGAAATACGTTTGTCTTGACGATATTGAATTGCCGCAAATTTCTGAATCGGAATATATTAAACGTGACTATCCCGATGATAAGACTGCAATCATTGTCTACACATCGGGTACCACGGGCGCACCAAAAGGTGTGATGCTTTCGTTTGCCAATCTGCGTGCAAACTGCGTTGAGGTGAGTGGTAATGTCGATATCTACCGTCCCGATCGCAAAGTGTTGATACTGTTGCCGCTACACCATGTATTGCCACTTATGGGCTCGGTCATCATGCCGTTGTCGATAGGTGCAACGGTGGTAATGTCGCCATCGATGCAAAGCACCGACTTGATGGAAACGCTGAGCAAAAACCAAGTCTCGATAATTATCGGTGTACCAAGGCTTTACGAGATGATTCATAAGGCTGTGAAGGTCAAAATTTCAGAGAATTTTGTTGCCAAAACACTCTTTGCCTTGCTCTTAATCCGACCGAACAAGCACATTGGGCGTATTGTTTTCAAAAAAGTGCACGAGACATTCGGCGGCCACATCGACATTATGGTGTGTGGTGGCGCATCGCTGCCAACTGAGACGGGCCGTTTTTATAAAACGCTGGGTTTCACCGTGCTTGAGGGCTACGGAATGAGTGAGGCGTCGCCAATGATAACCTTCAACCGTCCCGGACGCGAGCGTGTTGGCACACCGGGCCAGCGGCTTGAGAGTGTTGATATGAAAATTGTTGACGGTGAGATAGTTGCAAAAGGCCCGAACATTATGCAGGGCTACTACAATCGTCCCGAGGAGACTGCGCAGATAATTATCGATGGATGGTTGCATACCGGCGATTTGGGCTACATCGATAAAGACGGATACCTATATATTACAGGTCGCAAAAAGGAGATTATTGTGCTGTCTAACGGCAAGAATATCAATCCGGTAGAACTTGAAGAAAGCCTGATGGCCGCATCGCCGGTTATTAAAGAGGTGGCAGTGATGGAGCACAACGATATGTTGCACGCACTCATCGGCCTCGATTACAACCAGATGCAGCAAATGGAAATAACTGATGCTAATAAGTATTTGAAAGACACGCTGTTTCCTGAGTACAATGCCCGCCAGTCGTCATACAAGCGTATTATGCAGTTCACAATTATTGACCGTGAACTGCCGCGCACAAATCTTGGTAAAATACAGCGTTACAAGTTGTTACAATTCGTAAATGCCGAGGCCAAAGTTGTCGCGAAGGAGCCGGAGCCCGATTTTGAGGAATACAAGAGTATCCGTGCATTTATTGAAGAACAAACCAATCGCAAAGTGTTTGCAAATCAGCATATTGAGTATGATGCCGCACTCGACTCGCTCGGTAAAATCGGGCTGATTGAGTTCATTCGCCAGTCGTACGGCATTGATATGACCGAAGCCGAGTTGGTCGGGTTCACCAACATTGAGCTGCTGGCGCGTTATGTGTCGGAGCACAAAACCAAGCTGCAGGTTGAAACCATCAACTGGTCGCTGATTCTCAAAGAAAGAAAGCAGTTCAAATTGCCCAACACATCGATTTTCCAAGGTGTGATTAAAAACGTGAGCAAAGCACTTTTCAAGCTGATTTTCAAGTTTAAAGGCGAGGGAGCGGAGCAGATCCCGCAAGGGCCGTGCATTATTGCCCCAAACCACCAGAGTTTCTTCGACGGCTTGTTTGTGGCGTCGTTCATCAAGCGAAGCGTAATGCGGAAAACATACTTTTATGCTAAGAAAAAGCACGTCAAAAATCGTTTCCTGCAACTGATGGCCCGCCGCAACAACGTGATTGTTATGGATTTACACAACGAGCTTAAAGAGTCGATACAGAATTTGGCCGAGATTCTGCGCCGTGGCCGCAACGTTATTATTTTCCCCGAGGGCACGCGCACAAACGACGGCTCGATAGGCGAGTTCAAAAAGACCTTTGCCATTTTAAGCGCCGAGCTTAACGTGCCCATTGTGCCGGTTGCCATCAGTGGCGCTTATGAGGCGTTGCCACGGGGCAAACACTTGCCGCATTTCTTCTCGAAGATAAACGTGAAATTCCTAAAACCAATATATCCAAAGGGTTACACTTACGATTCGCTTTGCAACACTGTCAAAAACAGTATTGGCAACTGTCTGAAAAAGAAATAGAACAACGCCGGCTTACCGCCGTATTCCTATTTGTATATATATATTATAGGTGTGGTAGTGTAGTTTTCTGAGTCGGAGCGGAAGGTTTTTGCCCGATGCAAAGCAAAGCGGCTCGTTGTAAGTGCCAATTACAGCTCAAAGTTTTGGCTGCCGTTTACTTGTATTTCAACAGTAATTTGCGGTTTCTGATTTTTTCCTGGCCCGATAAAGTGTCGCGGTTCACGTGCCTGATGGCCTCAATGGTGAACGTAGCCGCCGGGTCTTGCTCGTTGACGATGGCCACCACGTCTTTGGCCTTGCGCCGAGTGGTGATGATGTACAGAATACCCACAGGCCCGTTATGGTCCTCGGCGTTGGTCACGGTGGCGCTAAAGCCGTTGTCATATAGTTTTGAAACCAAAGCGGAGTAGTTGCTTGCCGTGATTATGCGGATGAGCTCGTGCCCCAGAGCCAGCTTCTCCTCAATAAGCATTCCCACATAGTTTCCAGTGGCAAAGCCGGCGGCGTAGCCAATGTAGCACGCCCAGTTATCGATGTTCTGGATGATGTTGCTGATGGCCACAATCCAAATCAGCGTCTCGAAAAAGCCTGTCAGCGGAGCCAGTTTCTTGTAGCCTTTCGCCACCAGAATAATTCGGATGGTGCCAATGCTCACATCGGTCACGCGCGCGCAGAAAATCAGCAGCGGCAGTACAACGTATGAATAGAAGTCGAACATTGGCAACAAGTTTTGATTTTACTTGCTGGCGTCGGTAATAATCTCAATGGGGAATTTCACCATTTTGGCCAGACGCTCGGCTTGCATTTTCGAGTCGAGGTCATCGGGAGTGTAGTGCCAGCGCACCGAAACCTTCGACACAGAGGCCGGAATCGCGTCGAGCATAGCGAACAGCCTGGCAATCTGCTTCATCGACGATGAGTTGATGTACTCAAAGTTAAGGTCGAATATTGTTGTGGGGTTCGGAGCCTGAATATACTCGCGCCACCAGTCGATGATGGGAGTGTAGACAGCAATTGCGTTTTCCGGAATGGAGCGTCCGCTTATTGAAAATGTGTTGTTTTCCTTGTCGAGACAAACTTTAGGTGCGTGTTCGTTTCCTGTTTCAATGTATCTCTCCATTCCGTTTATATTGATATTTGCACAAATATAGCAGAAATTTTATTGTCAACCGGCTAGAATGTGCAATCAATTTTCTGATGGGTGCGCAGGCGCATTTCGGCAAGTCCCAGACCGCATTTCTTGCGAGTGTCAGCCTCGGCCGAGGTCAGATTCTTGTCATAAAAATCGTTCAGCTCGGGTTCTGTCAACGAATTGATGAACTCAATGGCCTCTTTCGCCTTGTCGATGTTTGTGTTTTCGATGTAGTTTACCGTATTCAGCTGGTACGACGTGCCGTTGTGGCTTACAAAGAAAATGCCTTTGTTGGCGCTTTCACCCGATTTATATCCGTGTTTCACAATGTTTTGCAGCAACTCAACAATGCAGTAAACCATCCGTTTCCGGAAATTCAAATCCTTGTTAATCAGGTGCTCCTCCAGAATCGAAAGAATGTGCAAAAGACTGTCTTGATTGTGCAATCCGTTGTAAATCAGAATAATGTTCTGCTCGTTGATGGTTTTGTGGATGGCTTTGATTGTCTCCATCGACTCAGCCGGTTGGCCGCTGTCGCAATTATTGTCATCAGTGAAAACTTTCGTACCCATATAGAAATATGAGTAGTTGTCGTTGATGTCGGAGAAGTCGAAATCGAGTTTGTTGCCCGATTTGCGTGCCATCTCAATCAATCCGAGGCCCGCGCCGCCTTTGTCTGATATCACATTGTCGTTCAGAACCTCTTTGTAGAACTTCTTTAAGTCGTCGGGCGAGAGACTGTTGATTTTTTCGAGCTGACGAGTCAACTTTGGAATATTGGCTTTCAGAATCGGGTTTCCAGTGGTGATGTAGTAGCGCTCATTCTGATTTTGAATGATGAATATGCCAGATTGGTTGGGAGAGGCCTCTTTTCCGTCAATTTCCTGATGGCGGGTGACGTTTTGAAGACCTTCAACCAGAATGGTGAAGACTCTTTTTTTGATTTTTGAGTCTTCAACAACGCTGTTCATATTCGCTTCTGTCAACAATATAATGTTGTCAGTGATGCTTTGCGTAAAGAACCCTCTGTATATGTAATTCAGGTTGTTACGCTGCATATCTTCGAACAAGTCGAACACAAAACCGTTTTTGGATAGCAAGTTATCCATTCCCTAAAAATTGTTCTGCCAAAGTAGTTTATCTTTTCCTTTTATCAAAGAGAGAAATCGCAATTTGTTGCATTATCTTTTTCTTTTTTTA
>JAEEGI010025073.1_pt1 | contig 11583 bp, 4 predicted proteins | sample 8958751 | NCBI WGS metagenome assembly JAEEGI01 (sample SAMN16246545, study PRJNA631951) | gut metagenome | biome: gut microbiome; feature: rumen; material: KS-attached | host: Bos | place: Iran: Karaj | collected 2018-10 | reverse complement strand
TCTTCATTTGTTACTTTATTATTTAATAATAATTTTAAATTTCTTTTAAATTCAAATTTATCTATTTGTTTGTCATTATCTGTATCTAATAAATGGAAAATTCCTGTTACATTTTGGTCATTTACAATTAAATATTCTTGAATTAACTTTAAAACTTTACTTGCATTTTGCTGTTCTTTTTCATTTATTATTTCTTTTTCTTTTTCTTTTTCTTTTATTTTTAATTTATTATTATTTTTATTGTTTTCTTTTAAAGTTAGAAGAGGAAATTCAAATACTTGATTTTTATTGTTTTCTCTCTTTTGTTTATTTTTTGCTAATTTATTTACTATTTCTTCATAATTACTTTTTGGTGCTGCAATTAAGCATTTTTGAATTTGATATTCTAATTCAGTGATTTTTGAATCTTCTCCTATTTTTTCTTCTAATATTGTTAAAAAATCCATTAAACGACTTAATTTTTTTTTTAGTTTTAAAATTATTGTTCTATGATCTTTTGTCAATTTAATTTTGTTAATTTCAATATATTTAAAAATGTCAAAAGTGAAAATCAAAACGCCTTCTTGCTTTAAATTATAATTTATATTTTCATTTAGGAAAAAATTCATATATTCTTTTTTTTTGAATTCTGTAATATATTTATTAACATTGAAAGATGTTGTAGTTTCCAATAAACGTAAATCTATTATATCAATTGTTAATAATTCTTTAGTTTCAGGATCATCTTTTATTGTTTTTAAAATTAATTCTCTTATTTCATAAACAATATTTTTTTTATTTTCTGGGATTGATTCTGAAATTTTGTTATTTGTTGAAGTATATCTGTCTAAAAAATAATTGGCATAAAAATAAAATAAATTAATTTCGGGAATAATTAAATTTTGAAATACTTCAAAAGCATAGTTAATACTAAATTCTTTTTGATTATATTTTTCATTTGTATATATAGGATAAAAAATGTTTTTGAAAAATGAAAGAAAAGCCAATTTGACAGGATAAGGAATTTCATTTGATGTCAAATTCTTTACTAAATTTTCAATAGTAATTAATTTTCTACAATTCATAACAGAAAAAATATTATTTATTGCACAAGATGAAAGTAATTCAACAAATTTTATTTGTCTTATTAAATTCATATGTAGTTTTTGATAACCACTTTGTTTGGTTTTTATATTATTCAACATTGCTTCAAATTCTTTTTTTTCTATATCAAAAATTGTAATTTTAATTGCATTTGAATTGACAAAAATATTTTGTATAATAATAATTTGATTAACATAAATATTTTGGTCTCTATAATTTATATTTAAAGATCTTAATAAATCAATTGTTTCTGAACTTATAACTTTTTCATCTGTAATTCTAGAAAAAATTTTTTTAATATATTTTTCGTTTTTTCCTGTCTCTTTATAGATATTTAAAATTTCTGTTAGAACTTCACATACATAAGAATAAGTTGAAATCATAACTAAAAAAGGATCAAAATATTTTTTTAAAGACATTTGATTACTATAATTTCTAAAGCAAAAATAATATAAAAATTTAAATATTGAATTATAAATTGTTAAATTTTTATCATATTCTAATAAGAAAGATAATAAATCAATTAAAGTCTCATGTATTTTTAAATGATTACAAAAATTTTGTATTTTACATAATTTTTGGGGAGAATTTAAATCTAATCTTGCAATTAATTCAACATCAATATTTCTTTTCAAATCTAATAATCTATTTAAATTTCCTTGTTTTTCTGTATTTTGATTTATTTTATAAGAAACATAATCTCTTATAATTAAATCTTTCATTTCTATAATCCTTTGATTTACTGTTACCAAATTTTCAAATAATGTTATATCAGCAGAATTAACCAAAATTTCCATAGTAGCTAAATTTTTTTTTAAGTTATCAAATTCATCAAAATAATTAACTAATAGTTCTAAAGCTTTTTCATCTAATTTATTCCCTGAAAATTCATTATCAAAATCATTAAAAATTATCCCTAATAAATCTATATCAATACTTATTTTTTCTTTATTTAAATCACTATTCTTATCATTATTATTATATTCTTCATTTTCAAATTCAAAATTTAAAATATTTAAATTTTTTGATATTAAATTATAAATTTTAACTAAATATCTTGTATTAGTTAAAGGATATCCATCATAATAAAAATTTCTATAAATGTTCATACATTTATAAATATTAACATCTTCTTTAATCACACAAATAGTAGAAATTATTTCAATTCCATATTCATATAATTTTAATAAACTTAATTTAATTTCTGAATAATTTCCTTCAATGCAATCACATGCTAAATTTGCTAACCAATGACTTTCTCTTAATTTTTTATTTTTTTTATATTTATAAGATTCTTTTATAAAATTATTATTTGAATCATTATCATTATCATTATCTGATTTATCATTATCTTCTTCTTGAATATCTTTTTCTTTTGGAGGTTTGTATTTATCAAAAACTGAAAAAAAATAAGATAATCTTAAACAGATTTCATTTATTTCTTTATATGTTAAAAAGCCAAAATCAATAATTTCTTTTGTTAAAATGAAAATTTCTTGAATGAAATCTAAAGTCTGAATAAATTTTGTTTTATCCTTTTTTAAAGTTCTCATTGAGTCAATATTTGCAAAAGTTTCAAAGTTATTATCTTTTCTGAAAAAATTTTTAATATATGTTTTTAAAAAATCAAATTTATCTTTATTAATTTCATTCATATTTCTAAAATCATTTTCATTATGTTGATTTTGACTAACATTAAACCACCTATATATAAATTCTAAAATATCATCATCTTCTTTTGGGTTATTATTCCAATAAAAAACTTTCATTCTAAAATCAGTAATCCTTAAATTTGGTTCTGAATCAATAAATAAAACTCTAAATAATTTTATATATCTCATTCTAATACTCATTTCAATATTTGAATCCATTATCACTTGCCAAATATGTGAAATTGATAATCCTACATGTTTTGTATTTGAAATAATATGGATATTTAATTGATTTCTTGAAACACAAGTTGCATAATATAAATCTAATACTGCATTAATATAATTTATATATTTTGGAAATTTTTCACTTGTGAAATCATCATAATAGAAAATGGGAACATCTTTAAAATTATTTTTGGCAGTTTTTATGATATTTAAAGAAGAATTTTTTGAAAAAAATTCATCATATGTTAATTTTGTATTAAATATAATATAAGGACGGTTGTTATAATCATTTCCAAATTTTAATGGAATTAAATCGTTTTCATATAATTTAATTTTTATTTCAATTTGATTTATATAAATCCCAGTTCCATTTGAATTTAAGCATAACATTTGTAATATTTGAAAATATAAAGTTTGTTCTTCTATATTACCTAATGTTTCATCAATTTCACTTAATTTATTTTTCCAAAATGAAATTTGAGAATACTTATTTCCAAAACCATAAATATCTTGAGATTGAACTGAATTTCTTTTATAATTTTGTTTTTTTTCAAAATTCTCTATATTAAATGAACCTCTTTTATCAATTTTATTTGAAGTTTTCAAACATAAAATCATTAATCTTATAATTGCTAAAGTATGTGTTTTATATAAATCATTTACAATATTTATACATTCATATAATTCACTTGAAGATGATTTATTATCTTGAATTAAAAGTTCCAAAATTTCAAAAGTTAAATCTACTGCACTAACAGTATATTTTAAAGCAATTTTTTCAGGAGATAATTTTTCTTTCCCTTCATTAATAAACCCTTTATCTTGTTCATTTTGTTCAATTGATTTTCCATCAAATAATAATATATAATTTAACAAAATATAAATTAATCTTTGCTGAGTATGTATATTTTGAAATTTTTTAAAATGTATAGACCCAATTTTATTCTCTAAACATTCATCTTTTATATAATTTAAAATTATTTTATAAGTTTTAATCATATTTTTAAATCTATCTTCATCTTCAGATGCAATAAAATAATCATAAACATACACTCTTTTAATTTCATCACCTTCAATGACCCTAATACCCCAAGAATTAATATTTTCAAATAAATTTAATAAATGATAAACAATTAAAGCAGCATTATAATTAATTTTAACTAAAGAATTATTTTGTAATTCTATCTTAAAAACCATTTTTTCATAGTCCATTTTATCTTCTTTTCCCAAAATCATATTATATTTTCCATCTCTAAATTTATTAATATCAATTTTTAAATAAGAATCAGTTCCTTTTGCATAAAAATAAACTTGACTTTTATCTGTAACAATTTCATTATTAATATTATAATCTTGATTATCAGCATAAATATAAAATACACTTTCATCATTTAAAGTATTTGATAAAGCAATTTCATTTGATTCTGAATTAAATGAAAGATATAATCCACTTGGGATATGACGAAATCGAACTGGACATCCATAATATATAATTTTTCCTTCATATGGTTTTTCATATTGAATTTCCCAAAAATAATTTGAATTATCTATCTCAGATAAATCTGTGTTTAATGAAACAAAATAATTTGAAATTTTTAAGGAAAGAGATATATTTGAATCACTTTCTGATACAGAAGAATTAATGATATTACTTTTGTTTGTGTTATAATCATCTATTAAATTATTTTTTTTTGAAATTAAATTATTGTTTATATTTGATTCTGAGGTAAAATTACTTTTTTCATTCATTTTTAATGTTGAGGTATCATTATTATATTTTGAATCATTTATTATTGAATTTTTATTTACCGTTCTTGGTGAATTTTTTTTTTGTTGAATTTGAGAAAAATCAGATGTTAATTCATTATTATTTAAATTTATATTATCAGTATTAATTTCTTCATCTTGATTATTGAAATTATTATAATTATTATTATTATTATAATCATTATTAAAACTTTCTTCTTCTTCATTTTTTTCATCATCAATTTGATTTCTTTTATCAGTTTTTAATTAAGGTAATAATTCATTCATATTTTTTAATTTTGCACATAAATAACCATTATAATCTTGACTAAATAATTTAACAGTTGAAGTAGATTTAATATAATTTTTTTCACTAACATTCTTAATATCTTCTGCACTATCAAATAAAGAAAATTTTAAAGCACAATTAACATTACTTAAATTAACTTCTAAATTACTTTTATCTTTAGAATTAATGTTAACATGAATAAAACTTTCTGTTTCAGTTACACAACTCATAATAAAAAAATTATCAGAATAAAATACACTTTCACCTAAATGTCTAATTTTTGAACTTGGAATTAATTTAAACCAAGCATTTTGGCCTCCTAAAGGATTTAATACTACATCAATACATCCAATTTCATTTGAGATTTTATTATGATCAATAATTAATAATTCATTTGTAAATACATTTCTTAATTGAATTGCTTCTCCATATGCTACTATATTATTATAATTTAAAGAAAATTCGCTTTGATTTCCTTTTTTTTCTTCACGAGATAAATTCGATAATTCTTTTAAATTCTTTTCTTCTTCTTTTGTTAATTTTCTGTTATTTTCAATGTTTTTTAAATTTTTTTTTAAGGCAAAATATTGTTTTTGAAAAGATGAATTTTGAGGATTCTCTATTCTAAATAAACTTCTTTTAAATATGCTTTTTCCTCCTCTTAAATTTTCAATTATTGTCATTGGAATACAAAATAATTGTTTTGATATTATTTTTTCTGGACATAAAATACCTTCTTCATTTGATAATTTATTTTTAGAATGAGATTTTATTTTATATTCATAACGAATTAAAACTAAATCCCCAATACGTAAATAATTATTATTTTGAAATTTTGAATTATGATTTAATAAATTATGATAATTATAACTAAAATGAGAAAAATGATTAAAATAATTTCTTTGAAAATTATCATTTAAATTACTTGTGTTTATTTTAGAATTTACACCTGAATACATTAAAGATCTTCTTTTATTATTAGGATTTAAAAAATTATTTAATTGATTTTGAAATAAAGTTCTATTCCTATATATATTCGAAATTTTTTTATGGTTGTTACTAATATTTGAATTATGATTATTTTGATTTATTATAGTTTTTTTTTTCTTTTGTTGTCTAATATTTTCTTCAGCATGTTTTGGATTAAACATTTCTTTTTTATTTAAAAATTCTCTACTTAAAATAGTAGATTTCCCAACTTGAAATGTATTATTAATATTATTTTCAGCATTAAAATTAATATTTAATTCACTATTTTCACCTTGACCATAATTATTAAATTTTGAATTTATAGTTCCCAATTTTTGATGAGAAACAATATTTCCTTGAGTATTAAATACACTTGCTCTTCTTTTTTTTCTTGTTGATGAAGGTAAATTCATTGAAGTTATTGTATTTGAAATATTCATTGGAGGTGTTTTTTCAATTGGATTATTTGCTTTTTCTAATTTATAATTTTGATATGTTTGTCTATAATTTATTTCATTATCTTTATATGCGGTTGGCATTAATTTATTTAAATAATAATTTACTCTTAATTTCTCATCATATGCAAATTTAAAGTCTTTTTTTTCACCATTTGATTTTATGTTTCTAATTATATCAAGACGATAAAAAAAATCTAAGATCTTTCGATATTCGAGAAAATTATGAATTTTTTTGACAAACATTTTTATTCTTCCATCATTATACATTTATTAATTTATTTTTTTTTTAAATAATCATTTTTTTTGAGAATGATATTCAACTTATATGTAATTACTATAAATTTTATTGTTTCTATTTTTATAAAATAAAAATCTAATTTTTTTCAGTTTAATTTGATTGGTAAATAAAAAAATTTATTTTTATATTATAGTTTTAATAAATATTCCAAAAATGTTTTATTAACATTTAATTGAATAAATATTTTTTTCTAATCAAAAAAATAAGGAGAATAAAAAAATATTTTTAATTTTTATATTCAATTATTATTATAATCATCTGCATCATCATCATCATCTGATTCATATTCATCATTATCATCATATTTTTGAGAATTCTTTTTATTATCTTTTTTTTTCTCTTCTTTAATTAATTCATCTTCATTATTTTCTAATTTATAAACCATTCCTCTATATAATTTTCTTCTGTAATGAGGTTCAATTAATCCAACTTCACTTAAATTTCCAATATGACTATTCCCATCATTAATAGTTTCACTTTGAGCTTTTGTAATTTCTGATTTAACATCTTCTTCTCCATTATTATTATTATTTTCATTATTATCTTCATTATTATTTTGATTATTATTATTATTATTTTCATTGTTATCTTCATTGTTATTTTCATTATTATTATTATTATTATTATTTTCATTATTGTTTTCATTATTATTATTTTCATTATTTTGAATTGCTGCATCATTTACATTATTATTGTTTTCATTATTATTATTTTGATTTAAAGGATTATTATTATTTCCTTGTTGATGTTTTTGAATTTCTTCTTTTTTAGTATTATTTATAATTTCTGTAATTTTATCTAAAAGTTCACTCGTAGACATTTGATTAGCTTTAGCAAAAAAATGTTCTTTAAATTTTTTTAATTTCATTTCTCTTTCCTCATCTTCGGGTATTGTTTTCATAAAATTATCATAATGAGTTGTTTCACAATTTAATTTTCTTTCACTATCTTCAATATGTTTATTAATTTTATTCATATCAAAATCATTCTCTTGAGCAATTTGATAAATAGGACCAGCTAAAAATTCATTTAATTTAATATTTGTTTTTTCAAAAATTTTACTATCTAATTTTTCTTTATCATTAAAACCTGCTTCTTTGTTTACAATATAATTTAAAGATTTCATAGTATAATCACAAATATTATTTAATTGATTAAATTGTTTTTTTAATTCTGGATCTTCATTAATATAATCATTTAAATTTTTAGTTCCCTTTAATTGTGATTCTAAAGATCTATTTTTTCCTCTTTCATAAGATTTAAAAGCTTCTTCTGCAGTATTATCTTGTTTTAATGATTTAATTGGAAATAAATTGTCTTCATCTTCTTCTTCTTCTTTATTCTCTTCAATTTTTTCTAATTTTTTTTCTTTTTTACTATTTGTATTTATTTCTTCTAATTTTTGTTCTTCTACTTCTTCGTTTAAATTTTCTATTTTATTATATTTTCCATCATCTTTTAATAATTTTTCTTGAAGTTCTTTTGATATTTTTTTATCAAATAAATTTTTTATAAAGTCTGGTTCATTTTCATCTTTATATAATGAACTTTCTAATGGTTTCTCTGTACTTATTGTTTCTAATTCTTTTTTTTTTAATTCTTCTTCTTCTTTTTTTTTTCTTTCTTCTTCTTCTAATTTTTTTTTTCTTTCTTCTTCTAATCTTCTTTTCTTTTCTTCTTCAACTTTTTTTTTATGTTCCTCTTCTAATTTTTTTCTAAGTTGTTCTTCTTCTTCTTCTTTTTTTTTTCTTTCTTCTTCTAATTTTTTTTCTCTTTCTTCTTTTCTTTTTCTTTCTCTTTCTTCAGGAGTCATATTTTTTTCTTTTTGCATTTCTTCAAATTCTTTTTTCATTCTTCTAATATCTTCTTCTTCACTTAAAGCTTTTTCTTTTTCTTCATTAATACTTTTAAAAGTAGTTTCTTTCTCTTTATCATATTTCATTTTCATTTGTTGATAATAATTATTATCTGGAGTTTTTCCTAAAAATCTCATCATATGTAGAAAAGTCCAATGAAGTCTTACTGCTTCTTCACTGTATTGATATTTTTTTGAATTATTACATAAAGATTGAAATTTATTTGCAATTTCAAAAAAATTAAAATTGTATTTAACAACAAATTCATATAGTTGCATATCATGATATGGTGTCCAAAGTTTTCCATTTTGTTCTTTTACTTTCTGATTGTTTAAAATTTCTTCTGCTATTTTTTTTCGAATTTCTTCCATTTGGGAATTTGAATTTGACATTTTTTTTAAAATAAATTTAATTATATTAAGTGTTTAAATTATTTATTAAAAATTTATTATTTCTAAAAAATCTTTTTTTAATAACTATAATTTATTTATTAAAGCATATCCCAATTTTCAACTTTTGAATCTTTGATTTCATATATTGATGATATAATTACATCATTTTCATATATATTCACAGATTGGCCGAAAGTATTATTTTTTTTTTCTAAAAATTTTTTTGCATTGAAAATTTGATAAGTATTTTTGGAAAAATTAATTTTAATATTTAAACCAACTCCATTATATCCAATAACAGAAATATCATTTGAATTATTTAAATTAAATATAAAACATCCATATTTATTATAATATAAATTATAAAAACTATCTTCAAAACCTTTAAAAACATCTTTTAATCTAATTTTCATCATTGAATATATTGTAGAAGAAACCATTTTATATAAAATATTTGTAATATTATATCCGTATGAATCCTTTAAATCAAAAATATGTATTGTTTTATTTTTATTAACAACTGCTAAATATTTTTGATTTAATATACATATTGAAATTATTTCTCCTGTTTTTTTTCCTCTATATAAAACATAAATTTCATTATTTGTTTCAATATCAAAAGAACTAATATAACTTCCATTTTCATCAACTAAAAAAATTTGATTTAGTTCGTATAAATAAAACATATTTTGAATTTTTGAAAAATCGGTTTTTAAAGTTATTGTTTGGTCTTTAAAAAAATTTTTGGAATAATACGATGTAATAGATAAATCTTTTTCATTTTTCTCATATATTGCAATATATATTTTTTCATTTAGATTTTCATTCCCTTGAGAAATCCAAATTTCATTTCCAAAATTATTTTCATTTAAAAAAGGAATAGATAAAATAATGTTAATTTCATTTAAAATAGCATATGAATAAACTGAAATTTCTCCTTTGTTAATAATAAAAACATACTTTAAAATAGATTTAATGTCAATAATTGGATTAAAAAATAAAGTTGAATAAATTTCTTTTTGATTAATTAAATCATAAAAAATTATTTTTTTATTATTATATTTCTGGTTATTTTCTGAGCCTGTAAAAACAACAACATTCAATTCATATAATAAAGATGCTTTTGATATTTCTCCTAATTGAATATCATTTTTGTTTGAAGATAAAATTAATGAAAAATCTTTTGATGAAAAAGTATATATTCCATTATTACAACATACACAAAATTGAGTTTTATTTTGATTTAAAGATATATGATTAATTTTGTAAATTTCCATCAAACTTTTTTTAATTTAATTAAATTAAAAATTGTGTTTGTTAATAAATTAAAAAAAAACACAAAAAAAATATTAAAAAATTTAAAAATATCAAAAAAATAAAATGTCTTCGTCAAACCCACTTGGAGAAGACAAGAGCAAATATGACTATATGTTTCGATATATAATAGTAGGAGATTCAAACGTAGGTAAATCATGTCTCCTTCTTCAATTCACAGATAATAAATTTCGTCAAAATCATGAAGCAACAATAGGAGTTGAATTTGGTGGAAAGACATTAGAAATAAAAAACAAAAATGTAAAGATTCAAATATGGGACACAGCAGGTCAAGAAGTATATCAAGCTATAACAAGAGGCTATTATAAAGGAGCAACAGGAGCATTTGTAGTATATGATATAACAAGAAAAGAAACTTTTGAACATGTTGAAAAATGGTTAGAAGATGTTAGGACTAATGCTTCAAAGGATATTCAAGTAATATTAATTGGAAATAAGAAAGATTTAGAAAGCGAAAGAGTTGTTAGTTTTGATGATGGAAGTTCTCTTGCTGAAAAACATAATATTTTATTTTTAGAAACTAGTGCTAAAACTGCTTTTAACGTTCAAGAAGCATTCATTAAAAGTGCTGAAAAAATTTTAGAAGGTATTTTAAAAAGTGGAGTTGATCCTAATAAAAATAATCAAAATGTTAAAATTAGTAGTGGAGATGATGATGATGATGAAATTAAAGAAAAAAAAAAAAAATGTTGTTTGTAATTTAGAAAATTATAATATCAGAGTTAATTTTATAGGATTTATCTTATTTTGTTATATTTTTTATTTAAATTAATATATTTATATTTTGAAAAAGATGGTTTTTTACAAGGATTGTAGTAATTTAAAAAATATTTGAAAAATTTTATATTTATAAAAAACAATGCTATATTATTTTTATGGATTTTTTGGCTTTTTTCTCATCTTTTTTTTTTGTTTTATTGTTTCAATGTTGGTAACATTATTTGTCATTGAAACTTTAATTTTTGATATTCTTTTTACATTATCAATGTTAAGTAATTTAAATTGTTCTCCTATTTTTTATTTTAATTGTAATACTGTATTTTGCGGAGTCCTGCCCCAGAACATAATAATTTCAGAAAATTTAGGGGGGGCAGTACTCCACTAAGAATCGAAAAAATTTTTTAAAAGATTATTTTTTTTTAATTTTTATCAAATATATAAAGTTTAATTAAACATAAATTTTTAATGAGTATAAATTTTAATTCTTCTGAATCATCAATTTCTTCGATTGGGGATTGGGGATTGGGGATTGGGGATTGGGGATTGGGGATTGGGGTCAA
>JAEEGI010025069.1_pt1 | contig 11585 bp, 16 predicted proteins | sample 8958751 | NCBI WGS metagenome assembly JAEEGI01 (sample SAMN16246545, study PRJNA631951) | gut metagenome | biome: gut microbiome; feature: rumen; material: KS-attached | host: Bos | place: Iran: Karaj | collected 2018-10 | reverse complement strand
GGTACAAGGCGTCGAACCCGAACTACGACGACTTCGTCCACGCGGCGAAGGTGAGGATCACGAAGGCGGCGAACGCCTGGATCACCGAGCCGTCGATGGCGGGGTGGACGGCCGGCGCGACGCCCGCGACGCCGAACAAAGGCCGGGCGAAGTTCGGGACCGTGACGGTCGCCTACGGCAAGGCGGGCGGCGCGGCGAGCGCCCTCGGGGCGACACGCCCCTCCACCGCGGGCTGCTACACGGCGACCTTCACGGTGCCGGGCACGGCGAACTACGGTGGGCTGTCGAAGACGGTGTCATTCACCATCAAACCGAAGCCGACGCCGCCGAAGCCCACTCCCAAGCCCAAGAAGACCTACAAGGTCAAGTTCAACGCCAACGGCGGGACGCTGCCGAAGGGCAAGAAGATGGCCGCGCAGACCTTCACCACCGGCAAGGCGAAGAAGCTTCGCGGCAACGCCTTCGTGCGCGACGGCTGGATCTTCCTCGGCTGGTCGACGCGGAAGAACGGGCCCGTCGCCTACAAGAACGGGCAGAAGGTGAAGAACATCGCCAAGGCCGGGAAGTCCGTGACGCTCTACGCCGTCTGGGCGAAGGAGACCTACGAGGTCGCCTTCGACGCCAGCGGCGGCAGGCTGCCGAGGGGCGTGAAGATGCCGCGGCAGACGTTCACCTACGGCGAGTCGCAGAACCTGCGCAAGAACAAGTTCATCCGCAAGGGCTACGTCTTCGGCGGCTGGGCGATAAGCGATCCGCTCGCGACAATCCCGAAGGTCGCCTACAAGAACGGCCAGAAGATCAAGAATCTCACGACAGACGGACGCACTGTCAGGCTCTACGCTGTCTGGAAGAGGCGCTGACGCGCTGAAGTTGCGCGCCTGACGGCGCGAGGTTTGGCCCGCCTAACGGCGGGTTTCCGTGTCCGGCGAGGCGAGGAAGACCCCGAAGGGGTTGTGGCGCGGGCTTGGCGGCGGACGGTGAACTTGTTCACCAGGACGCCGACAGGGCGCGCCGCAAGCCGTCGCAGACGGCTCCTCGCCTAGCCGGCTTCCGTGGTCGCGCGTAGCGCCCAGCCCCGCACTGCCTGCTGGCGGCATCTGGGAGGAAGGAGAAGAGGAGGACTGGAGTGACTGAAGTGACTAGCCACTAGCAACTAGCTACTAACATCCCCCCTCCGAGAGGGGGGTGGCGCGAAGCGCCGGGGGGAGTACTCCGTGCATCCTCCTCCCCTTCTCCCCTACTCCACTCTCCAAGAAGCGGAAGCAACCCTGCGGGAGAGGTGCGGTTATATCAACTCCGACGGCTGTCAAAAGGGGCTCCGCTACCGCTTCGCCCATGCTTCGCACAACATAGCCACAGCCATAGAGAACTGATCGTTGAATACCTGTTTGGGGGTCTGGGGGATACCCCCAGCAATAAAACACTCTTGAGAGGCCATTGTGAATCGGTTGGAACGTGCGAAGCGCAAGCCGGAGCGGTAGCGGAGGCCTTTTGGCAACCTCGGAGTTCCTCCCCGCACAACTCTGCTTCCCGAAACCCGTAACCCGAAACCCGAAACTCGAATCCCGAAACCCGTAACCCGAAACCCGAAACCCGAAACCCGTAACCCGAAACCCGTAACCCGAAACTAACCAACTGATCAACCGCCCAACCGACCAACCGGCTACCCACTCACCACTTACCACTCACCACTTACCACTCACCACTAAAATCGCGCGTGAGCGCGAGGTTTTGGTATAATGGAAGTGCCATGTTTGAAACAACGTGGCGGACATAGCCCGGCGGCGGGAACGCCGCAGGGAGGGCCGACAGGATCGGCCAGCGGTTGCAAACCGGTCTTCCAGAACTGCTACATTCTGAACACACAAAGCAAGGTTTGCAAGACGGTACCCTTTTATCTTTGGGGTGTCGCCTTGCGGTGTATTTGTGTAGGCTGTAGCAGGCCTTGGAAGTATGCTGCAGGCGCGCCCCTCTAACCCGAACAGAGAGGCGCGCCTTTCTGTTCGCAAACGAGAGAGCGATGATTCAGAAGACAGAACGTAAATCAGGCGGTAGCAACAAGGTTGCTGTTGCTACTATAAGAGTCATTACGCATGCCGATGTCCTAATGCGGCTCACCAGTGCTTGTGACCAGTCCATCATCGCTTAGATGGATGTTGCTGAATTGCGTGGCTGAGGAAGATGATGTAAGAGGTCTTGTTTAGAGTCCTTGGAATTACTACGAGGTGATGTATGCCTAATCCAGCAAGAGAATTGATACTAAAGATACAGCCAAGGGTCATCGGCCATCTTGGAATTAAAATGTATCAGAAGCCTGTGGATGTTATCGCTGAGTTCATTGCCAATGCATGGGATGCAGATGCCGAAAAGGTTGATGTTGTTATTGGTAACGATTATGTTTCTGTCTTTGATAATGGTAATGGGATGACGTTTGATGAATGCCAAAATTGTTATCTGACTGTAGGACGGGATCGTCGGGAAGAGACTAATCAAGACGTTTCTGAGTTCAAACATCGGCCTGTTTTGGGACGTAAAGGGATTGGTAAATTTGCCGGCTTTGGTGTCGCTAAACTTGTGAACATAAGGACAGTGTCAAAGAAAACGGGTGAGCACACTTCCTTTGTTATGGACATTGATGCGATTTTAGATAGCGATCACAATGGGGAGGCTACGAAGAAGATAGATGTGACGGCATATGATGCGGCAGACGAATCACGGAAGGAAAGCTGTGGGACAACAGTGACATTGCGACACTGGAATGTCACGTTGCCCAATCCAGATGAGCTGCGAAAAGAATTGTCCCGTAGATTTTTGTTGAGCCAAACACAAGCAGACTTTGCAATAAAGGTTAATGATCAAGACATACCAGACGGATTTAAAGACGAATTGGAGTTCGTCTTCCCAAGAGATCTAACGGAAAGTGAGAAAGCGCAGTATTTCTCTGGGCTTTTTATTGATGAAACCGGTTGGGCTAACGAGACCCTTGAACAGTACACGGTAAAATGGAGAATTGGCTTTTTTGAAGATCCGATCCAGGTTGAAGAACTTCGAGGCGTCAGTATTTTTGCCAAAGGGAAGATGGCTCAAAAACCATTTTTCTTTGATCTGTCAGGAGGAATTTCGGGGCAGAACGCCTTGGAGTATATGACAGGACAGGTGCAGATGGATTTTGTAGATGAAGCAGAAAATGATCTAATTGCCACGGAGAGACAACGAATCAATCTTCAGACCGGACTTGGTTTGAAGATAAAGGACTGGGGGATCGAGAAGGTCAAGCGTCTAGGAAGCATTTGGAAAAGTCGACGTTCTGAAAAGCGACTGAAAGAACTCAATGATAAAGTGAGCGGTTTTCGTGAGCGCCTGGATAATCTTCCTTCCTTTGAGAGAAAGACTGTCGAATCAGTTCTTAAGAAAATAGCCTCCTTTGAACGTTTAGGCAAGGCTCGGTTTACAGAGTGGTGCGATGACATTCTTACATCATGGGAAAACGGACGCTTGAAAGAATTGATTTCAAGGATTGACGAGCAAGAAAGTTTGGATGAAGGCCAGTTGTTGGAGATTCTTTCCGAAGCGCAAGTTTTAACATCACTTAACATTGCAGAGGCGATACGAACCAAGGTGGCGGCGATAGGCGAATTGAAACGGCTGGTTGCAACCCGGGAACTTGAGACAAAAGTACGGGATTATATTTACGAGAACCCGTGGATCGTCAATCCAATATGGGAGAGCTACAGCAAAGAGGAAAGTGTCAAGAACCTTATAACACGTCTTGCCGATGAGAACCTCAAAAATGATGATGTGTTTAATGGAAGAGTGGATTTGGCCCTTTCATCAGGAGCTGACCTTTTGTTGATTGAGTTCATGCGGCCAGGACTGATGGTCGATAGGGATCATCTTGACCGACTGAACTATTACGTGTCAGATGTCAGAAATGCCATTGAAGGAGAAACAGGCGGGACAATCCGGCATGCCGACAAGGCCTATTTGATTGCAGATACAATCAAGGAATCTCAATCCGTTCACAATAGAATTCAACAACTTTTAAAAGAGAATATTTATGTTCTTTCATGGAATAGCCTTATTGAACAAGCCCTATCGCAATGGCGCGATCATTTGGCATTACTAAAGTCTCGTTTCCCGGAAGACAAGAGAATTCAGGCGCTATGACATTACGCGGCAGAGAGTGTTTGGTTGAAGCGAAAGAGGTCTTGCATGACGCAAGACGACTCGCTATCGATCTCTTCTCCGGCTGTGGCGGATTGAGCCAGGGCCTTGAGGATGCGGGCTTTAACGTCTTGGCGTGTTGCGAGATACGTCAAGAGGCGCGTGCTGCCTACACGTTGAATCATCCTGACACAATCCTCTTGGATGATATTAGGACGGCTGATCCTGTGGGCTTGAAGAAGAAGCTTGGATTGCGACGAGGACAATTGGATTTGCTCGCTGGTTGTCCTCCGTGCCAGGGGTTCTCCTCCATCCGTACTCACAATGGCGAAATCGCTGATGATCCAAGAAATGAACTCATCTTCCAGGTCGAGCGGTTTGTTGATGCGTTCAAGCCCCGGTGTGTGCTGATTGAGAATGTGCCGCGTTTGCTGAAAGACAACCGTCTTGCGCAGTTCAAGCAACATCTTTCCGAAAGATGGGGTTATGAGTTTAGTCAAGGCATTCTTGACGCTAAAGATTTCAATGTTCCGCAACGACGTAAGCGCATGATTCTAATCGGGTGCCGGCTGAAGAAGTCGCCTGTGTTGCCAGCAAAGAGCAATCGTACGATAACAGTTTCCGACGCCATTAGGAATGTTGCTATCCCTTCCGGTGAAGAGGGGGCGTCTGCTCGTCGTCTTGCAGGGCTTCGTCAACATTTCTCGCCAATTGTACAGGCTCGCATTGAGAGAATCAAGAATGGCAGAACCGATTTACCGGAAGACATGGCCCTTGGATGTCATAAGCGCTATCCCAAGGGTTTTAGGGATGTCTATGGTCGTATGTCGTGGGATGAAGTGTCGCCTACGATTACACGGGGTTGTGGGAACCCGTCAAAGGGGAGATTCCTTCATCCGTCCGAGAATCGTGCCATCAACATGCTTGAAGCTTTGATCCTGCAAGGATTCCCCAAGACATACAAATTCCCTGAAGAGTTGGGTATTGGTAAGATCGCTTCCATGATTGGAGAGGCATTCCCGCCACCGATGGCGAAAGCGCAAGGGGAAGCGATCTTGAAGTTGTTGCCATCATGCCGATGTGCCACGACTCCCGCTGAGGCCAAAGATGCGATTTCGAGAGGTTAGGCATGGAAGCGACAGAGGTTAAGAATTTGAAATCCATCCAAATCCTTGACGACTGCCAGCGGTCGTTGGATTTGCTGGAGAAAGTGCCGGATGGCGACAAGCAGTTGTTCCGCATCTACTGGACGTTCTGCCTCGTTGCCCTGCGCCGGGTGCGGGATGCGCTGGAGAAGTACGACATCGTGGCATTCCCGGAAATGCGCGAGCCGTACGAGCGCAGGAAAGCCGAACTGCGAAAGCTCCAAGACTCGTATCACAAGGACACGCCATTCAAGGAATGCCCCATGGACTACTTGATTTACCATCGTCTGATTCACGGCGAGCGGAACATCGCGGTTCACGAAGTCAACCAAACCTACTCCGACTCGTGGACATTCCTTGAACCGGATGGCGCGTTCGACCTTGGCGACACCTATCTCCCCATGGGCGACATCGACCTTTGGGGCGATTGGGACTGCCGCGATTGGATCCAGCAAGGGATAGACTGGTGGAACAAGGAGCTTTCCATATTCGTTGGGAAGACAGAGTAAAGGGCATAATGATAAATTCACGGAGGTAAAAATGACGACCAAAATCACAAGTGGGGACGCGATTGTTGTTGATAGCGGGTCTGTTTTTTCTTTTAAAGACAAACCTATTGAGATTTCCTTATTGGAAGGAGGCGCTAACGGACCGGCCTTTAAGTTGAAATTCTCTTTTTCCTACGATGCTAACAACAGCGAACCGAAATGGATTCTCGGCAAAGACAATTCCAACGTATGCTTTCATATGGAGTTTGTGAACTGCAATAACCCACTTGGAGCTGGCATGCTGGCTCCTGTTAAGGTCGCCTCAAACGGAAAAGGGAGTTCGTATTATATAATTTTCATGGTGAGTAGTTGGGAACAACAACTCTCCAAACTATTCACATACACGATATATCGTGTCGACCGATCAGATGACAAGGAGGGAAAGTAAAATGGCCAAAAATCAACCTTCTTCCCTCTTTTCATCCACTGATTCCATTGAGAACCTGAATTTAACTACGTATTCAGCCAGAGGTCAGATTTGCAATGAAAACATTGTCACAACGAGAGATCGTGTGGCATTGGTGTTCCACGAGTATGTCAGACATCGCGCATGGACAACAGACTGGTTGGCTTATCTAGGTTTATTTATCGGTCTATTAATCCCTCTTATAACGACAACTGAATTCACTGGATTGATCATATCAAACAAAACTATTGCAAGTGGTCCACTATGTAAAAGTATTGTTCTAATCCTGTGTGTTGTTGCTGGTGTAGTATGCTTATGCTGTATTATTCGAAGAGTTCGAAACCGAAAGAAGTTAACTTGTGCATATTTTCTTGATCAACTGAGGAAAGTTAATGTTAATGTCGATTAGTGCCATACGTTGTTTGGAGGTAAAATGATTTTCAGACTTAGAGAACTCTTTTGTGGCTCCGGCGGCTTGGCTTGCGGAGCCAAGATGGCCGGATTGGTCATGGCCAATGGGGAGGAGTATTCCATCCGCCACGATTAAGTAACGACGCGGCATTCATTACCTTCGGGGATTCGATTTATCGAGAGGTTTTCATGACAACAAAGAAACGACAAAGAGAGAATACCCGCAAAACCGAGGCTTCCGGCTCCAAGCCACAACATTTTGTCCTCGTCGGTACCTACAGGAAGGATCAGCTCAAAAAGTGGTGTCTTCCCAAGGGGCTATATAACTCCCCTATCCACGCCGAAGACACCGCCATCAAGGCTGCCGCGCCAAATGTCCGCGAGCTCTGGCTCTATGCAGGCAAAACGGACAAGCTTCGCTTTGAGGCCAAATTTGATCGCGAGGTTTCCGCAGACGAACTAGACGCCCTCGGCTACCCGCGCGGCAAGGAAAAGCCGCATTCCGATCGCTACTTACTATTCAAAGTCGTGCCCGTCACGGACAAAGGAAAATCAAACCGTGATTTTGGGAAATCACACGCAAAGTCCCCGACAATCGCAAAGAAAGGTGGAACGACAAATCCAAACGACTCCAATCCACGGATTCTTGTTCGACTCACCGACTTCAAGCGTAGCCCGACGCATCTTTCAGAAATCCGCAAGGTCACAGCGGTTCCCAAGGAGAAAACACCATTCACCTATTTCGAGTTTCTCCCAGATGACCTCATAAGCAATTGCGGTGACAGCCTCTGCGTCTGCGAAGAGACACTGCAATTGCGATTTTGGATCATGGGATGTGCTGCATAGTTTGGGAGCCTAAATATGGACAAAGAAGCGCTTTCGCCAGATGAGGTGGAGAATGCAATTGAGATCGCGTGCGGTTTCATTGAGAAACTTCAAGACCATTTTGCGAAGTCCGTTATTTCGCGAAATGCAATCATCCATGATTACATCATCCCTTGGGCAAGGGAAGCTGAATCTTTGTGGAAAGTGGTCAAGTCATCAAATAACGATGATTTGTGGGAATTGCCTTTCTACGATTTCATAGATGAATTCTCCCGGCTAAAACTTAGGGAACTCGGTATTACGGAGGATGAGACAGATGGCGTCGCGTAATCTATGGACTCGAGAGGAGATGATGCTTGCGCTCAATCTCTACCTGAAATTGCCATTTGGCAGACTTGACAGGAAAACTCCTGAAGTAATCCATCTTGCAAACATAATTGGTCGCTCCCCGAATGCTGTTGCCCTTCGGCTGGTCAACTTTGCGGCATACGATCCCATTCTTCAACAACGCGGCATTTCAGGGATGACGCATGGCGGAAAAACCTGCAAGCGGTTTTGGAATGAATTCTCGGTAGACCGAGAAATGGTCCTGTATGAAAGCGAGCGCATTCTTGCGGAGCGCGAGGGAACAACGATAGAGCAGAAATTCAAAGATGACATAGCGGACATACCTGCTTACATCGTCGGCGAAACTCGTACTCGGCAGGTAAAAACGCGCGTGAATCAGCATTTATTCCGCCAGATTGTATTGTCAAACTATGAAAGCCGTTGTGCCCTTACTGGGATTGACCTGCCAGAATTGCTGGTGGCTAGCCATGTAATCCCATGGGCAAAGAACGAACAGGAACGGCTCAATCCTGAGAATGGCATTTGCCTCTCATCGCTTTACGACAAAGCGTTCGACAAGGGATTGATGAGTTTCGACAGTACCTTAAAGGCCATTTTCTCGCCTCGTCTGGCCGAAAATGTCGGCAAGGAGTATTACACACGGTATTTCGTCCCGATAGAGCACTTGGCACTTACCGCGCCGAGGAAATACCGTGTGAATCCCGCATTCCTCGAATGGCACCGTGACTGCATCTTTCAGGGGTAGCTCAAAGAACGAGCAGCATGTGTCTCTTTACCACCCAACCGGGGATGTCGGTCGGACAATTGACGGGACTGGAATCTTTGAAAGTCGGAGTTGTTGTGCCTAAGCCTTATGTGAAGACATATCCCAAAGATACTTCCATGCGAATTATTACGTTGTCTGACTTCATCGTTTCCGTGAAAAGCCTCCAGCATGAGTGATGCCAAGGATAGGATGCACAACTAATGATTGCGAACGCCTTCACCAGCACTGGACCTTATGCGATCTTGATCCTACACGAAATCAAGCGGACGGAAAATCGCAGCGCGTGGCCGTCACCAAGTGAGGGAAGTGCAGCCGTTTCGTGTTCCAAGTCGTTCTGCAAGGAAGACTACGGACAGTTCATCACGTAGGCGTTGGCGAATCTGCCGCCGGGGGATATATCGGCGATTTGAATTGCTTGGTTTGAGAGTTTGAAGATATGATCTGGCATTACACGTCTATGTCGGTTCTGCAAGAACTTATGAAGCCTGGGGCGAAACTTTATGCGACCCACACCTCGTTTGTTAATGATACTCAGGAGTGTAGATTGGCTGCTGAAGCAAGCGCAACATACGTGACGTTGTTGTGCAATTTGTGGCGTGGTGCATTGGCGATTCCTTCAGAAGAAGAAGTTGTGAAGGGCATTGGCGGTGGCGAGCTGGCTCCACGGTTTATAACCTGTTTCTCCAAAAATGGAGACCGGTTGTCTCAATGGCGGGGTTATGCACCTGAGAATGGTTGTTCGATTGGAATTGATTTCGAGGAATTGAGGAATTCATTATTACCTTCCCTCTGTTATCCTTCTAAGATAGATCTTGCTGATTGTGTGTATACAAAGTGCGCAAGAATTGAAAGAGCAAATTGTAGGATTCTCAGACGAAGCCAATCGCATCCATGCGATGTCGAATACTATAATGGATACATTTTTCAAAGTGGGAGGTGAATATTCGGCAGAAGAACGAGAAGAAAAGCATAAGTTACGTAAGGCGTTTGAATCGGAGATTGACACTGCTGCTGCCCGAGCTTTCGAGTCTATGTTTTGGAGACATCAAGCATTTAGTGAAGAAGAGGAGGTTCGGTTAGCGATATTGTATGATGGGGGATTGCCTACCAGGGATATTGAAGTGATTGGTGGCGTTCCGCGGGTTGGAGTGAGATTGAAGACTCCGATATGTGCGTTATTGCGTGAAGTGGTAATTGGCCCATGCCCAGACAAGGCACGTAATGCTCTTGTGGCGAGGGCATTGTGTTTGAAATATGGATTGAAGATATGTATAAGGGAAAGCGAAATACCCTTTTGTGGAGTATCTAAGAAGTGAGCAGATATATGGCAGCACCAACAGAAGAGGTTGTAGAATTGGCCAAAAAATACTTTTGCCACGCTAATCTTATGCGCCTTAGTATTTCGGACAAGATGATGTGGATGTTGAATGTGTTGCGCACGATGGGGTGTCAGCGGTTTTATGAAGATTTGGCGCAGATGGCAGAGGATGGGTTAGTGGTTTTCCCAGATGGATCATATTTAAGCGCGAGGTTGACGGATAAGGGGCAGCGCGTTGCAAATTATATGACTTTGCATATGGATGAGCTATCAAAAGTATGCGGCACTCAAGGAGATGGCACAATAAAGTATGGTTATGTTAATCATACGGCAGAGCAGAAATAGTGTGTAGACAGAGGGCAATACAGTCGGTAACGATACACCTATGGTTAGGCATGACTCAGGCAGAGACTGAAATCCCAACCATTCCCACGGACGCGGCGCGGGTGTGCGCTGGGGACAATGGGTCAGACACCGGAAATGAAAGCAACCAAACTGAACAACATGACTAAGTCAGCTATTCCGGTCCGCCTTTTTTGTCGGGAAAACTTGCGGATGTGGTATACTCATTGTTCGTATGAAAGGCAACATCAAAACCTCTTCCGAAATCTCCGACCTCCTCCAGTCCCGCTTCGGGCTGACGGCTTCCGTTCAAGTTATTCACTCCAAAGGCGAGAATCGGACACTGTATGAGCTTGAACACATCCCGTTTAACCGGCGTATGACTATGGCGGGGTTGGAACGCCTCTGCCGACGCATCGCCAAGGCGCTGGATGCCGAGCTTTGCGGGACGGTGAACATTGACTTCGCTTCGCTGGGCGATTGCTACACCTTCGACATGCTACTCGAAGTGCGGCATTAGGGAAAAGCAGGACGAGTAATCCATGCCTAACGGAGAACAATATTTCGCGGTAATTGTGGCTACCATTGTCCGCTTCTGGTGGCTGTTCGCGGTGGCGCTTGCGGTAAGGCTTTTTGCCGCATGGCTCAACTCACCGAGCCAGAAGGGGAAGAGCGGGGAGCAAACGGTAGCGGCCAGGCTTAGGCGGGGGCTGCCGGAGGAGTACATCATTCTCAACGACGTCTACCTTCCCCTGGCGGACGGGACGACGACGCAGATCGACCACATTGTCGTGTCGCAGTACGGCATCTTCGTCGTCGAGACGAAGACCTATTCGGGGTGGATTTTCGGCAATGAGCATAGCGCCCAATGGACGCAGTCGATCTACGGGAAGAAGAGCCGCTTCCAGAACCCGCTGCGCCAAAACTACCTGCATATCTGCGCGCTGTCGGAAAGTCTTGGACTCGCCAAGACCTTTTTCCACAGCGTCGTCGCGTTCACGGGCGAATGCACCTTCAAGACCGAAATGCCGGCGAATGTCGTCTATTCCCGGCGGGCGGCGGACTTTATCAGGAGCTTTACCACGCCCGTGATCCGGGTGTCGCAGGTGGCGGAAGTGGCGGCGGCCATTTCGAAATGGCAGGGGACCGTCGGGAAAGAACAGAGAGCCGCCCATGTCGACAACCTGCGACAGCGCCATGCGGCCGCCCGCGCGGGTGCTGCGCCGCGGCGGGGGTGATTCTTTAACGCAGAGCGTTCCGACCGCGCTGCGCGCGGGAGAATTCATGGGGATAAAGGGTATTTTATAGGCAA
>JAEEGI010025068.1_pt1 | contig 11586 bp, 17 predicted proteins | sample 8958751 | NCBI WGS metagenome assembly JAEEGI01 (sample SAMN16246545, study PRJNA631951) | gut metagenome | biome: gut microbiome; feature: rumen; material: KS-attached | host: Bos | place: Iran: Karaj | collected 2018-10 | reverse complement strand
TAATTACAAATAACTTCTCCATCAACAATAACTTCATCTTTAATAGGTATTTCAAGAGGGACATCTTTTACAAATTTAATGTTATGAGTAATATCTTCTCCTATAACGCCATTACCGCGTGTTTCGGCACTAACTAACTTTCCATCTAAATAACGAATAGAACAGGTCAACCCATCCATCTTTGCCATAGCAATACCATCTTTTTTATTTAAAAATGATAATACATCATCAACGCTTTTAGTCTTATCTAATGATAACATTGGATGATTATGGGTGACTTTATTTAATTTATTAACAACTTGATAATCTATCTTTGCTGTTGGAGAATTTGCCAGAGTAATACCAGTTTCTTTTTCAAGTTGTTCTAACCTAAAATACATATCATCCCACTCTTTATCACTAATCGGGCTCTTTCCCTCATCATAAAGTTTTGTATAATAATTGAGTTTCTCAATTAATTCATTCATTTCATCTATTGGGTTCATTTAAATTCTCCATGTCTTTATCATCATATTCCCATCCATTGAACCCACATTTTGGGTCATAAGAAGATATAGCAGGTAAATTTCTAATTTTCTTTTCTTTATTTACTACATATGATATAGCATCTGGTCCCATATAATCAATTAGAGGGATAGCATCTTCAATGGCTGTTCTAATATGTCCCCAATCAATAGGATGCTTCCAAGTAATTTCAGAAATTGCTTTAATATCATCATAGGACATATATAAATCATGGTCTAATGGTACACTATTTTCCATATTATTTTCTCCCTATATTTATTCTTAATTTATTATATCATATTTTTTTATATAAGTCAAGAAAATAAAAAAAACTGCGCTTTACCAAATTTTTCACATAATTTACAAAAAAATTTGGTAAAGCGCAGTTTTCATATATATAAAAATTAATTAATCTAATATTTCTTCTCTACTATTCTCTTGTAAATATTCTTCTAAATTTTCAATTCTTTTTTTTAAGTTATTTATTTGTTGTTGTAAATCTGAACCGCAATAAGGGCACCACCAATATTCTAGTGGACCTCTATGATACCTTCCACATAAGGGGCATTGATAGAATACACCAATTAATTCATTAAGCATAATCATTACCTCTCTCTTTTTCCTATTCTTATATAATTTAAGCAATCTTCTAAGTAAATTAAAGAAGATTGCTTAAATTTTTTTAAACCTTACTAACGCTTAAAATTTTATTTCCTTTTAGCATTATATTTCCAATAGAAACTCTTCCAAGTTCTGGAATTTCTGTCGCATTCAAGCATACAGAATTCTTATCACCAACTAAAAGGACAATATCTTCATCACTAATAAGTTGTGCCGCGCTTATATATCCATTTATATCCGATGGTTTATAACAAGCAACTCCCTTACCTGCTCTCTTTTGGAGGGTAATTTCTTTTTGAGAAATCTTTTTTCCATAGCCCTTAGTAGTAAATACTGCTAGCTGGTCTTCGCTATGACGAAGAGGTAATGCCGCAACAATTTCATCATCAGCATTAATAGAAATACCTTTAACGCCAGAAGTTAATCTACCAGTAGCACCAATTTCAGTTGAATTAAATTTAATCATATAACCATTTTTAGTAATAAGAATAATTGGTTCTTCTTTTATAAGTGTAACTACTGATAGGGCATCTCCTTCTTTAATATTAATTGCCCCAATCCCATTGGATTTTTTTGTACCAACATATTCCGTAAGCGCAGTCTTTTTAACCAAACCGTTTTTAGTAATGAATAATACATACTTTGCATCAGTATCTCTATATATAGAATATATAGTTTGAACATTTTCTCCCGCCTCCATCTCAATTAAGGCTTTTATAGGTGTGCCTTTTGATGTGTTAGTCCCTTCTGGAACATTATTGACGACGAGACGATACATTTTTCCTTTATCAGTAAAGACCATTAAACTATCAACAGTATTTGTTCTAATAACTGCCTCTGTAATATCGTCTTGTGTCTTTACTCCTTTTGCTCCGCGTTTTTGAGTTCTAAATGAAGTAGCAGGAATCCGCTTAACATTACCACTCTTTGTAATTACTATAACACATTTTTCAGGTGGAATATTAGCAATTTCTTTCTCTTCTTTATTTTTAGGCTCGTCAATATGAGTTAATTCAGTTCTACGAGCATCCCCATATTTTTTAACAATTTCTTCTAATCTTTTACGAAGTTCATCTAATGGATTATTAAGAATAAGATTAAGTTGTTTAATAGTTTCAAGTAACTCTGCTTTTTCATTTTCAATCTCAATTCTCTCTAATCCAGCCAGTTTACCAAGTTTCATATCAATAATGGCTTTTGCTTGCTCTTCATTAAAATTATACTTTGCTATTAAAGCATCTTTAGCTTTAGCGCTACTTTCAGACTTTTTAATTAATGCTATAATATTGTCAATATCTTCAAGAGCTTTTAATAAACCTTCTACAATATTCAATCTGGTATTAGCCTTTTGTAAATCAAAAGTTGTCTCTCGTTTAATACATTCACTATTATGTTCAACATAAATCTTACAACAATCTTTAAGATTTAGTTCAGTAGGAGTCTTATCAATAAGCGCAACTTGATTATACGAAAATGAACTTTGTAAATCAGACTTTTGGAATAACTGTTGAATAATTTTAGCGATATTAGCATCTTTGGCACACTTTAAAACAAGTCTAAATCCTGCTTTTAATGTACTTTCATTTTGAATATCAGTAATGCCAACGATTTCTCCATCATCACATAATTTTCCAATAGCCTCAATTAATGGCTCTGTCACAATGCCATATGGAATTTCTGTAAATACAATATTATTACCTTCCATATGATATTTTCCTCTAATTTTAACTGAACCACGACCAGTTCTCATAATAGTTGGAATATCTTTTGAATTAATTACAATACCACCAGTTGGGAAATCCGGTCCAAGGAGTGTAGGTTCTTTTCCATCCATATAATCATAAATGGCTTGCGCTACTTCGTTTAAGTTATGAGGAGCCCAGTTACAAGCCATTGCCACACCAATGCCAGTGTTTGGATTACAAAGAAGATTTGGAAAATAAGATGGAAGTGTTACTGGTTCATCTTCTGATTCAGAATAGTTAGGAATATAATCAACATTCTTTTTCTTCATCCCTACTAATAAACCATCTTCTGTAATCTTAGCAAGGCGTGCTTCAGTATAACGCTGATGAGCCGGCCCATCTCCATCTCTATTACCTTTATTGCCATGAAAATCAATAAGAGGATATCTCATAGTCCAATCTTCGGCAAGTCTTACTAATGCACCATAAATTGAACTATCGCCATGAGGATGAAAACGACCCATTGTATCTCCAACAATTGCAGCACATTTTACATGTTTCTTAGCATAAACATTACCATTAATATAGCAATCATATAAAATTCTTCTTGCTACTGGTTTTAATCCACTTTTAGCATCTGGAATAGCACGGTCTGTATTTACAGCAACAGCATATTCAATAAAATTAATACCAAGTTCTTCTGTTAAATCGTGAAATATTGTATTACTCTGCATTATAAGTTGCCTCCTGACTATGCTGTTTAATATATAATTTACGAGGAGTTACTGCTGTTCCCATTAAATCATCAAATAATTTATTCGCAGCATTAACATCTTCTACTGTAACCTGTCTAATAATGCGGTTATCTGGATCAACTAAAGTTTCTTCTGTTTCATCAGGGTCTAATTCACCCAACCCTTTAAATCTATTTACAGTAATAGATTTACCAGGATGTTCTTTTTTAAATTGCTCTAATGCTGCATCATCTTTAAGATAATAATATTTCTTTGCCATCGTTACCTTATAAAGAGGAGGCACGCCGGCGTAAATATAACCATCTTGAATAAGTTGAGGGCAGAAATTCCAAATGAAAGTGTAAAATAGATTTTTAATATGTGCTCCATCAACGTCAGCATCACTCATTATAATAATTTTACCATAACGAATGCGGTCTGGATGATATGTTACTTTCATTGTCTTAATATCAATATCCAATCCAAAAGCCTGAATCATTGACATAATTTCTGCATTCTTTTGGATTTTATCAAGTGTAGCTTTTTGTGTATTAAGAATCTTACCACGAACTGGCATTACAGCTTGAAATTTATTATCTCTAGCTTGCTTCAAATTACCGCTAGCACTATCGCCCTCTGTAATATAAATCTCGCATTTCTTTCTATCTTTGCTAGAGCAATCTGCTAATTTACTATCAAATTTAAGAGCCTTTTCTTTTTTCTTTGTATTATCTCTAATACTTTCTCTTGCTTTCTGTGCTGCTAAACGAGCCTTTCGTGCATTGATTGCTTTATCTGCAATCATTTTAACTTCTTTTTCATTATAAGTAAGCCAATTACGAAGTTCATCAGCAATAGCTTGAGTAAATGGACTCATTTCTAATTTTGTAATACGAGTTTTTACTTGCGCATCATATGCTACATTTGGAGCAGTTAAATTAAATATAACATAAAGACCTTCTTGAATATCATCACCTGATAAATTTTCATCATTTTCTTTAAGCCATTTCTTATCCTTAAAGAATTTATTAAATTCACGAGTTAAAAGTGATTTAATTTGAGAAATATGAGGTCCATTTGCTGTAAGACCTGTATTAACATATGGAATCATAGTAAGACTATAATTAGAAGTATATGTCATTACTAAGTCTAATTTATTCTTATCATTTTCATAATTCATTACAAAACGATTTTTAATAAGTTCTTTATTTTCAACTGCTTCATCAACAAGGTCATTAATACCATTTTTTGAGAAATAAGTCGTTTTAGTCCCATTATCATCTAATTCAATAGTTAAACCAGGACAAAGTGCGGCAATGGTTTTAAATAATGTTTTTAATTCACTTATATTTACTTCTGGATGGGTAAAAAATTCTTCACTAGGTTGCCATTCAACAATGGTGCCATCAGCCATTTTCATATTTTTACCAGAGTTTCTTTTTTCAAAGACACCTTCATTAAAATGGATATATTCCATTTCTCCATTACGATAAGTGATAACATCTAACCAATGAGAAAGATAAGTTGTAATCTTAGAGCCAATACCAAAAGAGCCTAATGAAGTTCCTTCATATGTGCCATCCTCACGGTATTTACCAGAAGTATTTAATACACTAAAGGCGGCTTCAAGAATAGTCTTTCCATCATCACGGAAACTGTTTGGAATAAAGCCTTGTCCGTAATCTCTAATACGTACCATATCGTCTTTAATTCCAACTTCAATTTTATCGCCATGTCCAAGTCGGTATTCATCAACAGCATTAGAAAAAATTTCTACTGCCAATTGCGTCGCATAAGTTGTATCACCAGCATAGACGCCTGGACGAAGACGAGTAAATTCTAATGGTGATAATGACTCAATTGACTCTTCGGTGTATAATGTTTTATCTATCGCCATATTAAATCTCCTTTTTTATTTCTTATAAGAATATTATACCATATTTTTTTGAAAAAATCAACTCTGTAATTCACAAGAAAACTACAGAGTTATAAATATTTTTAGAAACTGTATGGATTTTTTAAATCTATTTTAAAATTGCTCATCATTTTTATTTTTCCACAGCATTTACAATATGCTTCGGTCTTATCTTCATTTAAATAAACATGCTCTTCATCTAATGGCTGATAGCAATTTAAATATTTATCCTTTTTTGTGCGACCACAAGGGATAGTACGCTTTTTACCAAAACGTTTATAAAGTTCCCATTCTATTTTAGCAAAAAACTTATGATTGCGTTCAGTATTAATATAAACAATTGTTGTTGGTAATGTAATTTTCATTTTCGTTATCCTTATTCTATATTTTTATTTTCCCCGTTGCTAATTTATCACAATATTCATTCCATTCTATGCCACTATGACCAGGGACTTTTTTTATCTCAGCTAAATTTTTTAATTCAAAAATTTGTTTTATAACATCTAAATTTTTAACTTCTTGATTTTTAGGTCTTTTCCATCCATTTCGTTCCCAGCTGTACATCCATTCATTTATGAGATTAACGCAATAAGCACTATCACTATAAATTATAGGACGAAAGAAATTTATTTGATTTTTTTCTTTTATATGCTTTAAGGCTTTTAATATAGCCATTAATTCCATTTCATTATTTGTAGTAGGAGATTTAAAATCTTGATATTGCCATATAATATTATTATTTTCATCTATTTCTACTACTCCATAACCACCGCTGGATTTATTTGTTCCATTTCCTGAACAAGCTCCATCAGTATAAAATACATTGTTCAACCGATTTCACAACCTCCTTGACAAATAAAAAAATTTTTTATATAATATTCTTACAGAAGTTAAAAATTCATATAATAAATCTATTTTATAATATATTATATCATAAAAAATAATAATTGTCAATAAAAAATATCCCAAGTTATATAATTAAATATATAACTTGGGATTTTCAATTAGATTCAGCCCATAGCTTCGTCATCAAATTCATAATCAGCCATCACTGTTTCGTATTTGATGCCATCTTTGGTATTTTCTGCTTGGGCTTTTTTATAGTATGCTCTTTGGCTAATAGCGTATGCTGCCCAAGGGAGAGACGCCATTGCGGTAAGCCAGGGGATTTCAGCAAAATATTGCTTAAAAACGCAAATGTAAGCAAGAACAAGCATTGCTAAACTATAAATCCAAATTAACAAGGACTCTTGGATAAGTAAAGTTTTAGAAAACTCTTGTTTTTTATCAGCCATATGCTTACCTTTCGGTTTTCTTTCAAATAATCTAAAAAAGTTAAACATTATATTTTTTCGGTGTAAGATAAATCAATCCAGCCAGCGCCAGATTTTAACTTACCCCATCCTCCTTCCTCTTGGATAATTGTAAATACTTCACCTTTTTTAACTTTGGTGGATATATTATTTTCTTTTGAAGGGCCTGTTCTAACATTTAATAAATTAGTTGTTACTCTAACTTTATACGTAGAAGTTGGCTATTGGATTGGTGTTGGAGCAGTACTAGTTTCAGCCTTTGAGCCATTAGATAAAACAATAACAGTATGCCCACTAGCTAAAAGAATATCACCGCGTTTTAAATAATCCTTACTTGTAATATACTAAGCATCACTTAAAGTACCAAATTGACCAGTCTATTGGCAGGCACTTAATAAATTATTTGTAGTTCTACCATTACCACCAGAGAAGAAAATTCCTTCTGATAATCCAGCGCATACACAACAAGCACTAACTAAACTACTACAATCACATTCACAAGGAGTGGTAATCTTTGAAATATCTAATCCAACTTTTCTAGCTTCTGCCATTAATGTATTACGTTGTCCTTGGTCATATCCAACACATTTATTATTACAAGCCTTTTCGCAAGCACTAGCAATTTTATTTGCTAAATCAGAAGATTTAGGACGAATTACCTATATCCAACCACCATTATACCAATTCATAGTATAAACTTCTTTTCCAGTCTGGTCTCCCGCCTAACCTCCACGATATGCTCCATTCTCATCCTTTGATGAAGAGCCAATGACTACTCCGTTATATTTAGGAATAGGTTCAATTTCAACTACTGGATTTTCTACTACAATTGGTTTATCTTCTTTTTCTGGCTTATATTCATATACTACCTATTTAGCAGCATTAAATACTTTATATCCAGGTCCAGCAGCCTAACAAGCAGCAATAGCATTATCTAAATTTAAATATGCGCCTACTTGGCTAGCTACATCTTCCCAAGACTTTCTTACTCTATAATATAATTTTTCTGGAATTACAGGTCTTTCAGGGGTAGGAGTAGGAGCAACAGTTGGAGTATTATCAAGTGACTTAATTGCGGCTGTAATGCAAGCTTTTGTAGCAGGACCGACAATACCATCTTGTTCAATATTTTTATCCTTTTGGAATTGTAATACTGCTTGTAAAGTTTCGTCGCCAAAATCTCCATCAGCACCATATTTAGGTAATTTATAACCTAATTTCATAAGATTTTCTTGGAGTTGTTTTACTTCGGCTCCTTCACTGCCCAAGCCAAGCATACCAACGGGGACAGAAGGTTTTACTGCGGTAGAACTTGATGGAGTAGTAGTATTAATAAAATTACCGCCCATTAAATTAGCAACATCATTTCTTACAGTATCCATAGATTTACCATATCTATTAAACCAGTGATATACATCACTATGATTAGAGCCAAGACCTAATTTATAACTATCTTGATGGCATAAAATAACTGGCACATTTATACCATTTTTGCTAACTGTGCCTTTTGGATTAAGATTATACAATGAGCATATATAAGCGGTAAATTCACAGGCTTCTTTATATATCTTATCAAAATAAGATTTATCACTTAATCCATCTTCACATATTTCAAACTAAATCCATCCATCATTACAACTACCTTTACTACCAGAACCGCAGCCCCAAGGTTTATAATCCCATGGCATTGTCTATACAGTAGTAACAGTGCCATCTGCTAATTTACCAATCCAAGCATTTAAACCTGCTTGAACTGCTTGATGGTTCCAGTCATTTCTATATGAATTTTGTCCAAGTTTAGCAAGTAACTCTGCTTTATCGGGGGCATTATCACTTGGTTGTACATAACGCTTTAACCAAGGATTATTAGCTCCTGTGCTATGCCATAACACACCTTTCACTGTCATTTTACTAGTGCTTTTATAGCAAGTAGAATTAGTCATCATACAAACTAAAGGTTTGTTATTTCCATCGTATTTCATTTTTCCATTTCCTCCTTTCACACTTGATGTTTGTTTATTAGCAAACTAATTATAAATTCTTTGTCCTCTTTCTGCTCTTGCTTTTTGATTTTCCTCACTTTGATTTTTTGGCCGTTCATATTTAAGCAAAAAAATATCAGATGCTTCACGCACTGATTTTGAATTATTTAATGAACTATCTAATTTTCGTGATTTTATTTGCTAATAAATGCAATCTAACTGACAATTCATATCAGCTATTGATTTGTTTCTCTCTTGGCATAAATCATATAATTCTTTTTTTAATGACCAAAAAGTGAATTGGACTAAACCATATCCAGCTTGGTCATAAATAAAATTCTTATAAATACCTGTATCGACTTTTTCAGTATATTCTTCATCAGTCATACCTAATGAAATGTTTTTTGAATTTTCTAAATTATTAGGTTTAAAACCAGATTCTGCTTCCATATTACCCATTATTCCAGCAATAGCATAAGGGGTAAAATTTTTATTTTCAAAATATTTCCAAATAATCTCTTCATTACTCATATTTACAGTCTCCTTATAAAAAATACGGGACTGGTAAAAATTCCCAGCCCCGTTCTTTATTTATAATTTTTCAGCAATTTCAGCAATTCTGCTTCTATGGATTTGTTGTAATTCAACTTCTCCATAAACTTCTGTACCTCTAAATATTTTTGAGGCTCGTTTCATACCATTATTAATTCCCGCAAAAGCAATATCATCAACTTGTGTTTTTTCATCGCCATCAATAATGCAAATACTATCTTCTCCAATGCGCTATAATGCTAATTTCATAAGAGAAATATCAAGATTTTGTGCTTCTGAGATATAAATACCAGCGCGCATACCTGTTGTATCATATCCACGAATATCACTCATTGGTAATAAAATTAATTGTTCATCATCAACTAATCTTTCTACTTCAGCACGACCGCCAATTTTACTTATTAATAGATTACCAATCTATGAATCTAATAGTTTTTCATTGCGGGATCCAGGTAAATACCCTAATTTAGCAGAATTTTTGGCAGCAACAGTATTACAAAAAACAATAATTTTATCTATACGATTTTTTTCTAACTAATTAAAAAGAAACCCTAATGCTAACATTGTTTTACCACTGCCGGCGGGTCCTTTTATCATTGTTATTTTATTGTGTGTAAAACTATCTGCCGCAAACTACTACTATACATCTATTGGTTTAATTCTACCAAAATGTTTAGAATCAAACGCTTCATAACTAATAGCACGGTAGCCCTATTCTATCCAAACCTTCTTATCAACGATTTCCCCGTTTTGGTTTCTTATTATAATATACTAATTATTATAAGCATTTAACTAATTTTGGTCTGGATTTGAATAGAACTATTCCATTTGGCTATCAGTCAAGGAACAGTCTAAATAACCTTTGTAATCATCATTATCTTCTTCTACTGACATAATCATTCCATCGCCAAAAAATAAATTAGCAATAACTTTTAATGATAAATCATTAGTTACAAAAATGACTTCATCTGTTTTGATTGTGTTGTTATAGTCAATAGCTGTCGCCAAGATTTTCATATCATTAGAAATAGATAAGTCTTTTTCTTTAATTGGAAGGAGCATATTTTCTTTAAAAATATGAATATCATATTTACCACGGTTTTCATCTAAACTATGTAATAATTTACGGGCAGTATATTTAATATCAGCATCACGACTTAATGATGTTTTAATATTTTCTAATTCTTCAAGTGTAATAGATGAAATGGCAAAATATTCATCATTATCAAATAAAGTGTTTGATTTTAATAATAATGAACTTGTATCATAAAACTTTATATCAGGACTTATAGTCATTTTATTCAAAATCCTCCTCATCATCTTCTTCATCGTCTGCCGGAACTGTAAAACCAATAGCACGAGTTTTTGTTTCATTTCGTTTTTCAACTTTTTCTTGTAAATTTGCTACCATAATAACAAATTTTCCTTTTATAACTTCAAGACCTTGGACGATGACTGTCGCTAATTCCTCTAATATGGGAATAACGGCAACGTAAAGAAAAATTCCTAATAATACATATTTGAGAATAGCAACCACTTCCTCTCTGTATGTATTATATGAAATTTTTATAAAATTAATTATTTATTTTTGCCCTATCTAATTCTTTTATATAGAGCATCCTTATCAGAGATAAATTTTGATAGACTATTTTTTAAATCTTGAATTGCCATTTTATTTTCTTCTAATTCATCTAACATATGAGCGATTTCTTTTTTAAGTCTTATTGCTTCATAAGATTTTGGATTATATTTTTTACTATGGCTCATGGTACAATAAACATGTTTAAGTGCGGCAACACCTGGGCGAATTTCATAAGCATTAATTTTCTTTAACAAATCAATTTCAGCACGATATTCAGCAATCATACCGCCTGTTAAAGCACTCATAAAATCTAAATCATCTGGGGAGCATTCAGCAATACCTATTCCTTGTATTAACAGTCCAGAAGAAGATTTATAATTAATTACGCATCTTGCGACTCCATGTTGTTCATCCCAATGTTCTATAATATTTTTCATAAAAAAATCTCCTTAATATATTTCTATGATTATTATAGCATATTTTTTTAGAATTTTCAAGTTATGGTATAATTCCCCAAAAAATTTCCTAACGCGATTTTTCGGCCAGCACCGGCCGTCATCGGCTTTCAACTACCGAAAAAAAAGACACCCCTAAATAATAGGGGTGTCTTAACATAAAGGGGATTATTCGGTTTTATTATTTAGAGCATTCAGCAAAATACTCTGAATATCAATTCCAGCATCACGAAGTCCGATACA
>JAEEGI010025058.1_pt1 | contig 11590 bp, 13 predicted proteins | sample 8958751 | NCBI WGS metagenome assembly JAEEGI01 (sample SAMN16246545, study PRJNA631951) | gut metagenome | biome: gut microbiome; feature: rumen; material: KS-attached | host: Bos | place: Iran: Karaj | collected 2018-10 | reverse complement strand
GACTATAACTGCAGAGACAAGCTGCTCAATCTACTAAAAAAGGAAGGTACAGCTGAGCCCGTCTACTTCCACACAGACCAGGGCGCAGTATACTCTTCCGCAAGCTTTAACCAAGCTTTACTTAATCATAACATCATCCGGTCGATGTCGAGAAGCGGAACGCCTACGGACAACCCGATCATCGAATCCATGAACGGCTGGATCAAATCTCAGATATGGACAGATTACAGGATAAATGATTACGACTCCATAGAGGAATTCATAGATTACTACATACATTACTACAACCATGAAAGACCTATGTATAAGCTCAATTACAAAAGCCCTGCGGAGTTTACGCTCTCACAGGGCTTCCATCTGACTTTTTAGAACTGTCTACTTTGGGTTGACAAGTTCACCGAATGAACTGTCTTTTATTTGTTCGCTGTTTCTTTTAAGCCGTTGATCAGATAAGAGATACCGTTGAACAGGTTGAAGAAAGAGCCGACATAGCTTTGAATCGACCAGTTGAACGCGGTCCACAGCAGACAGGCGATCCCGAACGAGATCTTTACCCTTCTGACATCCGATTTCTCATCAAGCACCGCCAGCGTCTGGATGATGTTGGCGATGATCGGCAGATAACCGAGAAAGCCATTGCGGTTGACGGCCGTACCGAAAACGACCGTGAAGACGATCAGTCCGTAGGTGATCCATCGGGAACCGATCCCTTTCATCGACAGACAGTTCCGGATCACGCAGACCACATTGGTAACGATCGCGCTGTAGCCTTTCAGAAGATAGCTCGCAACGCTGATGATCAGCATGAATACATTCTGAAAGAACAGGACCTGGTTCTTGCTTTTTCTGGTCGAAGCATAGAAGGAAACCAGCTGCGCGATCAGGGTCAGCAGGTTGGCAAGCAATACGATATCCATATGTCTCTAATGTAACACAGTTTCCTGATCCCGGCACGGAATGAGAGCGCATTATCTGCTATGATAGTGTTATGAATGAAATCAGGATCATCCCGATCGGATCGGGTTCGACGGGAAACTGCTTCTATATCGAGATCGGCGGATATCGTTTTCTGATCGATATGGGAATCGGCTACAAGAAGGTCAGAGACGCTCTGGCGATGCATGGACGTTTGCTGGAAGAAGTCGATGCGATCTTCGTGACGCACGGACACTACGATCATGTGAAAGCCGCGGTTCCCATCACCAATCATGTGCATTGCAACGTCTACGCCAACAAAAGCGTGATGTACAGTATCCGCGACAGCAAGGCGGAGAGAGTGGTCCTGAACATGTTTGAAGATATCGGACTGTTTCCCGGTCTGACGATAAGGATGTTCAAGGTGCCGCACGATTTCGCTTATACCTGTGGCTATACTTTCAGCACATCAGAGCGCAAGATCGCTTATGTGACCGACTGCGGCAGGATGAATGAGAAGATCCTGCAGGAACTGGCCGGTGCGGATGTCGCGATCATCGAAAGCAATCACGATGTGGAAATGCTGAAGAACGGTCCGTACCCGAAATCGCTGCAGGCCAGGATACGTTCGGAAGCGGGACATCTTTCCAACGACGAATGCGCGGAAACGATCGCTTTTCTCAAAGAAAAAGGGACAAGCCATTTTCTGCTTGCCCACTTGTCTTTGCATAACAACACTCCCGGGATCGCTCTGGAGACGGTACGCCAGAGGATCGCCGATCCGGATGTCGATATCTATGTCTGCCCCGATGAGGGAAATGATCTGCTGGTCTACTGATCAATCGCAGATACGGGCGATGAATGCGTCGATCTGTGCTTCTTCCATTCCTGCCCATAACAGATAATCACGGGCATGAACGGAAAGATCTGCTGTCTTGATATCGGTCCCGTCATCATTCACCAGATACTTCAGCATGGCGTCGATATTCTGCTGGAGAATGACCTGATACTTGTCAGGTTCTTTTTCTTTCGTGATGCCGTAATAGTTGGCATACGTCAGCATGTAGTCGTCGACGATCTCCTGATAGCTTGCTCCACACAGCGCCTCGATCAGCATGCATACGAAACCCGTACGGTCCTTTCCTTCCGTGCAATGGATCAGATAAGGACCTTCCACCGTTTCCAGCATGACCAGTCCCTGCGCGATCTTCTCTGCAAAAACATCCGACTGATAGTTCATGCTCAAAGCGATCGGGAAGACCTTGCCGTTTTCATAGAGGGACAGGAAATACGGGGAAGCGAAATCTTCTTTTTCAAGATAGCCCTCGATCTTGTCTTCGTCATCAGCCAGATCAAGGATCGCGTTGACTTTGGCGTTGCCAATCAGGGCATCCACGTAGTGCGCCCGGTTATGGGAATTGTCGCAGGGAGATGCGGAACGGTACAGGATGTCCTCTCTGATGTTTCCCATCCGAATGCTGCGGAAGTTCGCAAAGACCGTATCGCTGTCATAGCGTTCCCGTTCGTCGTAGTAATGGATGTCCCGCGCTCCCTGGATGGCAAGGTATTTTGCCTTTTCATGCAGAGTGACCTTTGCCGTACAGTGTTCATCCAAAGCGGCTGTCAGCCAGAGATAGTTGGCGGTGGAAGCATAGAGCTTTCCGGTATTCCACAGGTCGTCTCCATAGTTGATGGCGGCTTTGATATAGTCGTAGCCCGGATAGCCTACCAGCAGCGGTTCTCCCGCTTCGACATAATAGCCGTTGTAGTATGGGATGTCTTCCAGCGTATAGCCGTTGGAGAATTCCACATCGACGCTGTCCCCGAATGCGAAACCCTGCTCATTGAAATCGTCGATCGTGATCCCGATATAGACGCCTCCGAATTCCATTTCGTGAATGGTCGGATATCCTTCGATCGCGACCGGCTCCTCCCGGTCCGGTTCTACCTTCGGTGCGCATGCCGCACAAATCAGGACCATCAGCAGTATCAGCAATTTCTTTTTCATATCAAGACCTCTGTATGCCATCTATTCTACCCTTTTCCAGTTCCAGCAGTTTCTTTTTACGATCCAGACCTCCCGCATAACCCGTCAGGGAGCCGTCGCTTCCGATCACCCTGTGACAGGGGACGATGATGGAGATCGGATTATGGCCGACCGCATTCCCTATGGCCTGGCAGGACATCCTTCCCGTCTCATCGATTTGCCGGGCGATCTGCTTGTATGTCACGGTCTGCCCGTAAGGGATCGCCAGCAGGATCTGCCAGACTCTCTGACGGAACGGACTGCCCCGCAGCTTAAGCTTCAAAGAAAATGACGGTTCCTGTCCCTTAAAATAGATATCCAGCCAGCGGATCGTTTCTTTGAAGACGGGAAGTTCCTTTTCCATGCGTTCCTCTTTCAGGACATCGCCAAAAAGCTTCTGGCCGTCAAACCAGAGTCCGATCAGCGCCTCGCCATCGGAAGCCAAAGTGATACCGCCTAAAGGGGATTCATAATGAAATGTGTAATCCATATCCTATGGAAAAGGATCCTTAGATCCTTCTGTTTCAGCTTTCCAGCGCCCTGCACTGTTTCAAAAGATCGATGATCGGAAGATGCTGAGGGCAGGCTCCTTCGCACTGGCCGCACTCGATGCAGTCGCTGGCTTTGCCTTTCCCTTGCGTCACGATCGAATATTCCCTCTTGGTACGGAATTCCGGCGAGCCTTTCTTGCGGTTTTCCACGGTAAAGATATCCGGGATCGGAATGGACATCGGACATCCCTTGGTACAGTAGCGGCAGCCTGTGCACGGGATCGTCTGATCCGCATTCAGCGCTTCCTGCACTTTTGCGATCACTTCCTGTTCATGTTCGTCGAGAGGTTTGAACTCTTTCATGAAACTGAGGTTGTCTTTCATCTGTGCGAGATTGCTCATGCCGCTCAGGACCGTCAGGATCCCCTCCTGCGAAGCCACGAAACGGATCGCCCAGGATGCATAGGAAGCATCCGGATCTTCGCTGTTGAAGATTGCTTTGACACTGTCGATCGGATCCGCCAGGATCCCTCCCTTGACCGGTTCCATGACTGTGACCAGCTTGCCATGCGCACGACAGATCTCCAGGTTCTTCTTTGAATTGACACCCGGATTCTCCCAGTCGGCATAGTTGATCTGCAGCTGGACGAAGTCCACATCAGGATGTTTGCTCAGCAGTTCCTCGAGAAGTTCCGGATCGCCATGGAACGAGAATCCGTAATGCCGGATCAGGCCTTTCTCTTTCTGTTCCTTCACAAAGTCCCAGATATGATACTCTTCGTATTTCTGATAGTTGCTGCGCTGCAAGGCGTGCAGCAGATAGTAGTCGAAGTAGCCTGCCTGCGTCCGTTCCAGACTGGTATAGAATTCCTGTCTGGCCGTCTCTTCATCGGCGACTTCGCTGTTGCACATCAGTTTGCTTGCAAGCGTATAGGAATCACGCGGATGTCTTTTTACCAGGGCATCCCGTATCGCTTCCTCGGAACCCGGATACATGAAAGCCGTATCGAAATACGTGCCCCCTGCTTCCAGGAAAAGATCTGCCATCTCGGCGGTCTGTGCGACATCGATCGTCCCGTCTTCCAGCTTCGGAAGTCTCATCAGACCGAAACCGAGTTTCATCTTGTTTCTGTCGGTATAATTATCCATCTTATGTCACTCCTCTTTCTTTTATCATAATACAGATCATGCAGTTTCATTCTCCAGATGCTTGCGTATCTTTTCGTTGATCTCGCCGCTTTCCAGCCATTGCCGGATGACCGCAAGACCTTCCTCGTTCTTCCTGCATGGCATCCATAGTTTCAGATACCCATTTTCTCCGTACTTTTCCTGAATGTGCTCAAGGATACGGGAACAGGTTTCTTCCTTCGTTTCTTCCGGATGACTGTTCAGCGCATAGGATACGCACCTTTGTACGACGGTCTCCGGGTCGATATCCCGATCCGCTTCCGCGATGATGCAGCCGTAAACGGAACGAGGTTTAACTTTGCGGGAAGCACGGTGATCTTCGATGGCTTCTTTCATGACGATCTTCTGTTCCTTTGAAAACCAGCGATCCAGTTTTCTGTCTTCATAGAGCCATTTTGCGGAAGTCAGTTCATGGTCGTCGCGTCCGTAGCGGATCCCGATATCATGGAATGCCGCGATACAGTAAACCATCGATGGCTCCGCATCGAGATCTTCGATCAGCTCCATGCTGTTGCGGATGACCTTACGGATATGTGAAACGCCATGTCCTTCTTCGTAGTCTTTGTAGCAGGGCAGGATCTCTTCTTCGATATAAGTTTTCAGTTCTTCATCTACCAGCAGCAGCTTGTTCCTGCGGATCAGATCCGGACGGTATTTTTCAGTCCATGCGAAAGCCTGTTCCTGCCGCCATCTGCGGATCGCTTCATGGTTGCCTGATAGCAGTATCTCGGGCACTTTATCGCCATTCAGATCGGCAGGTTTCGTATACTGGGGATACTCCAGCAAGCCTGTTTCGAAAGACTCTTCTTCCGTGCTCTCTTTTTTCATCGAACCGTCAACCAGACGCATGACCGCCTCCGTGACCGCCATGGCCGGCAGTTCTCCTCCGCTAAGGATATAGTCGCCGATCGAGATCAGTTCATCGGCATACGGATAGATCCGCGCATCCATCCCTTCGTAGTGACCGCAAACCAGAATGAGTTCTTCTTCCTTCGCCAGACGATGCGCATCTTCCTGTCGGAACGGCTGACCGACCGGGGTCAGGATGACCGTGTGGCTCTTTTCGCTTCTGCCGGCATTAAGCGCATCCAGGATCGGCTGACAGCGCATCACCATGCCCGGTCCTCCGCCATATGGGGAATCGTCTACTTTGCGGAAACTGCCCTCCGCATAATCGCGGATATCGACGATCTCCAGATCCAAAAGACCCGAAGCCATGCTCCGGGAAATCAGCGGCGTTTCCAGAAAGGAAGCGAACTGTTCGGGACAGATGCTGAGAATGCGGATCTTCATATCATCGGTAAATCAGTTTCGTCGGGAAAAAGAAGAAATACGGCGCGGTCAGGATCACCATGAACAAGGCCGAGCGTCTGGCCTGCGCTTCGTCGAGACCGGCTTTTTTCAAAATCCAGAGATCACCGAAATAGATGGTCACGGCAGAGATCGCGACAGCGACAAGGATGATCAGAAAGGCCAGAAGATTGTGGAAAGGGTCGTAGCAGATCGCGTTGACCAGTTCGTAATTTCCGTCTGTCAGCATGATGACGGCAAACAGGAAGGCAGAACCGATAAAGTCTGCCAGGAAGCCCATCAGGCAGATCTTCCAGGCGTGTTTCCTGCGGAACGGCTTCCGTATCGATTCCTCCTTCAAAGAGAAGGACAGTACGAAAGTATCCACCAGATAATTGGCGGGAATCAAAACGATAAAGAGAAGCGGATACCACACCAGCATCCAGATCGGGAATAGAACATTATAGTATCTTGTAAATCTTGGTTCTTTTTCTTTCATAACACTATTATGACATAAGAAAGGATGCGATTACGCATCCCGGTTTTCCGTTCATAGATATTTTCTAATGCATTCCCATTCATCGGCAAGCCGTTCCAGGTTCCAGGCGGCATTCGCCGGACTGGTCGAGGGCAGGCAGATCGCTTTTCTTCCGTAGATCTTTTCTGAATAGCGCAGATAATACTTCTCGGCTGTCTTGCCATTGACGAAGATCTGCCGGATATCCGCATGATCGAGGATCCGATCCAAGTCATTGATTTTCACTTCTTCGATCGAAGCGTCTGCTGATCCTTTGATCCTGCATTCTTTAATGACATCCCAGACTGCGATATGATTGCGCAAAAGGAACGCTTTCTTTTCCTCGACTGTCAGAGGCAATTGCTCTGCAAGTACCGTTGCCAGTACCTTCCAGAAACGGTTCCGGGGATGGCCATAGAAAAAGCCGGCTTCCCTGGATTTCACCGAAGGAAAACTGCCAAGGATCAGGATCCTGCTGTTTTCGTCATACACCGGTGGAATGGGATGTCGGACTTTTTCGGAATTCATTTTCTCTCTTTCTAGAACTGTTTTGCCATGATGATCTTTTCACTGATCTTTTCGGAAACGATCGTCGCAACGATCACGAAAACGGCAACGATCCCGACGATCAAGGCGGCAGGCGTCGCGGCAATCCGGTTTACTACTGTAACACCTAAAGAAGGGAATAGTTTCTGCCCAACGAAAACCAGCACGCCAGCCAGAGCATAGAACAGATAAAGATAGATCCGCGACTTCTCGCTGCCGAATTTGAGCCGCAAGGGAATCGACACATCGCAGACGATCGTCAGAGTAATAAACAGAACCAGCAGCATCGAAGGAAGATCTTCCATCAGAGTTTTCATGTCATGGACGCCAGTCAGCGACATGATGATGCTGATGAGCAGCGAGATCGCCAGAAAGACGAGCGTCGATACAAAGATAAAGAGATATTTCTCAAGCACATAGCTCTTCCGTTTGATCGGCAGACTGAAGAGAAAAGCATAGCCATTGTCCGCTTCATCATAAGAGATCGTACTCAAAGCCAGAAGGCAGCCCAGCATGCCCACATAGAACACCAGTGTGGCCGGTTCAAAGGTCAGCGACATCATGATGCCCATCGCAAATACGATCAGCATCGTCTTCCCCTGATTCTTGAGAATCAGGAAGTCTTTCATGAATAAGCCTTTCATCATTCACCTCTCAGCATCAGTTCGATCAGTTCGTCGATGCCGCTTCTTTCTATGACCAGCTGCGGATAATTATTCATATAGAACTGCCGCTGGTCGCTCAAACAGCGATAACCGAAGGCTTCTTTCTTGACCTTCAGCAGATATTTCTTATCCAGTTTTTCATATTCTTCATCGGAGACCTTGATGATCGCATAATCGCTCAAAAGACGGTCCGTTTCTTCGTGCAGGATGATCTTTCCGTCATGGATCATGTAGAAATCGTCGCACAGTGTCTCCAGGTCGGTCGAAATATGGGAACTGATCAGAGCGGCACGTTCCTCGTCTTCCGCCATGTAGTCCCGGATCATCGCCAGGATGTCGTCCCTTGCCAGGACATCCAGACCCACGGTCGGCTCATCCAGAAGCAGTATCTTGGCCTTGTGAGACAAAGCCAGCAGGACGTTCAGCTTAGCTTTCATGCCGGTGGATAGTTCCTTGATCTTCTTTTTTGTATCCAGATTGAATTGCCGGCACTTGCTGCGGAAGTCGTTCTCATCAAATGCCTCATAGAAGCATTTCATGATCCGGATCGCATCTTCGATCGTGATATACGAAGAAAACTGCGATTCCGCCAGGACGACGCCGATGTCCTGTCTCTCTTTTTCTTTTATTTCCGAAAGATCCTTGCCGAACAGTTCGATCCTTCCGCTATCCGCAAAGCATAACTGCAGGATCGTCTTGAACAGGGTGCTCTTTCCTGCGCCGTTCTGGCCGATCAGTCCGGTGATCCTTCCGGCAGGTACTTCCAAGTCGCAAGACAGTTCGAAACCCGGATATGTTTTCTTTAGCTTTTCTACTCTCAACATCTTATTTTTCCTCCAGGATCAGGTCCAGAAGCTGAACGATCTGTTCCTCTTCCATTCCATATGATCTCGCTTTCTGTACTATGAGTTCCATTTCTTCTTCGATCTCTCGGTAGCGCTGTTCCGCCATCATTTCCGGATCGGCATCCTTGACGTAGCTTCCCTTTCCATGGACGGTAGCGATATAGCCCTCCTCTTCCAGAAGGTCGTAGGCTTTCTTGACGGTCAGCGCAGAGATCTTCAGTTCTGCCGCTAGGGCCCTGACCGAAGGCAGATTGTCTCCGTTTTTCAGCTCCTTGCTGATGACCATCTTTTTGATCTGATCCATGATCTGCTCATAGATCGGGACCATCGATGAAGTGTTGATAATGATTCTCATAGTCATTCCTCGATTTCTGCAGTATTCGATATAAACACTATATAACAGTTTATAACTGTTGTCAACAGTATATAACAGTTTCGATATGCGAGATCCTGCATTTTCTTATCCTGAGATGAAAAAAAACGAGCGTTTCCGCTCGTAATATATCATTTCATTTATCGTATCTATCCTATCGCTTTTCTGATGCTGCCTGAGGCTTCTTCCAGACGTTTTTCCGCTTCTTCTTTCGATAAACCGAGCAGGATCATGACGATCGCCGTCTTGCAGCGGTTCCCGGTCTGTTTCAGGGCTTCCGCAGCTTCTTCGTAGCCGCATCCCGTCGCCTCCATGACGATCCTGTGGCAGCGTTCCACCAGCTTCTCATTCGTCGCTCTGACATCGACCATAAGATTGCCGAAGACCTTGCCGGCCTTGATCATTGTGACCGTCGAAATCATGTTCAGGATGATCTTCTGGCAGGTTCCCGACTTCAGCCGGGTCGAACCCGTCAGCACTTCCGGTCCCGCATCGACTTCCACCTTGTGATCCGCACATCTGCCGATCGCGGTATCTTTGTTGCAGCAGACGCAGCCAGTCGTGCAGCCGATGCCGCGGGCATATTCCAGTCCGCCGATGACGTAAGGCGTCCTTCCGCTTGCGGCAATGCCGATAACCATATCCTTATCGCACAAGCCGAGATTCCGCAGATCCGATACCGCCAGCTCCTTGCTGTCTTCCGCACCTTCGACCGCCTTGACAAAAGCCATGTCCCCTCCTGCGATCAGACCCACGAAACGGTCTGAGTTATAGGTAGGAACGACCTCCACTGCATCCATCAGTCCCAGTCTTCCGGAAGTCCCCGCTCCCAGATAGATGATGCGTCCTCCGTTGCCATAGGCATGGATCGCCGCATGGATCAGCTCGCTGATTGCGGATCTTGCTTCTTTGATCGCCTCATAGACATTGAGATCCTCTTCGTTCATCAGCGCGACGATCTCTTCCACACTAAGAAGATCGAGATCCTTCGTCTTATCGTTACGTTTTTCCGTCTGCAGCCTATCTGTTTCCATTACCTTTTCCATTCCTTGCCGTTGATATACGTTGCCTTGTTCTCAAAATGATCATCGAATACCGCCAGATCGGCATAGTAGTTCTCTTTAATCAGACCACGGTCGTTGATCCCCAGCATCTTCATCGGATTGATCGTGACCGCATTGAGAGCAGTGACTTCATCGATCTTGGCCTCATGGATCGCGAAATCCAGGATATGATTCAGTCTGTGGCAGGAACCCGACAGGGTATCCGTGCCCGTCAGATAGGCGACGCCCTTCTCCGATACCGTAACGGAATCGTCTTTTCCATCCAGCTCATAGACGCCCGGCTTGTATCCCTTGATCGTGACGGAATCCGTGATCAGGATCAGCTTGTCCTTGCCTTTCGTCTTGGCCAGGATATTGGCGGCAATCTTGTTCACATGGATGCCGTCGCAGATGCATTCCGCGTAACACTCATCGAAATACATCGCCGCTCCTACTACGCCAGGTTCGCGATGATGCAGACCCTTCATACCGTTATAGGTGTGGGTGAAGGAGATCGCACCGTGCTCGATCGCTTTCTTACAGATCTCGAAAGTTGCCCCCGTATGGCCTAAAGCGACCTTCATGCCTTTTTTCACACAGTGATCGATGACATCATAATTGCCCTCCAGCATTTCCGGAGCGATCATGACATAGATCAGATGATTGTTGCAGGCCTTATCGAATTCATCTATCACCTTACGATCAGGAATGATCTGATAATCGAGGTTCTGTGCTCCCCTTTCCTTACCGGAGCAGATGAACGGACCTTCTTCATAGACCCCGAGGATATGAGTCCCTTTTTTATTATCCTTATCGATAAAATCTCCGATGTTCTTCAAAGCCTTAAGCAGACCCTCTTTCGGGAAAGAAGAGATCGAAGCCAGTGTGCTGGTCACACCTTCGCTGGGCAAGTAGGTCGTCCACTCCTTAAGCCATTTTTTATCTGCCGTATTTGCTTCACCGCCGTTATAGCCGTGATTGTGCACATCACAAAGACCCGGCATCACGATCAGATCTCTGTAATCCTTATCGGCTTTGTATAAGCCGTAAGGATAAACGCCGACGATCTTATCATCTCTGATCTCGATCTGCTTGGGCTGCAGTTTCTCTTCAAAATAAACGTTCTTGCTTTGAATGATCATTGATTGTTCCTCCAGTCTGTGATCTTTATTATGTTCAAAGATGCTTCTTCGCTCATTATCGCTGATTCCTTGCGCTTATTATCGACCAGATCCGCAAAGTGTTTAAGCTCATAGTAGAAATCCGAGATCAGTTCTTCATTGAGCTCATGTCTTTCTTCATCACATTCATAAGATCCTTTTCCATTTTTCCAGAAGTTTTCGATCTCGATAAAACCATTGCTTCCTGTGACTGAGAGCTTAGTGTCGCCATCGATAGAGTTTGATACCGAGACCTTACCTGCAATGCCGTCATAATCCAGCAGACAATGGCATGTCGTTTCCGCTCTTTCGTCAGTTCGATCATCCGCGATCGTCACGATCTTTGCCTCTTTATCCAAAAGATAATTGATCGTGCCTACGCAATATGAACCGAGATCCTTGAAAGCTCCGCCCGTCTGCAGATCATTGATCCAGTGATCTTCCGGATGATCACCGCTGCGCATGAAGGCAGCATAGATCTCTTTGATGTCGCCTATCGTCTTATCCGCGATCATCTTCTTCCCCTTTATC
>JAEEGI010025056.1_pt1 | contig 11591 bp, 8 predicted proteins | sample 8958751 | NCBI WGS metagenome assembly JAEEGI01 (sample SAMN16246545, study PRJNA631951) | gut metagenome | biome: gut microbiome; feature: rumen; material: KS-attached | host: Bos | place: Iran: Karaj | collected 2018-10 | reverse complement strand
TAAAAAAAATAAAATTAAAAATCGAATTAAAAATATTAATTAAGAAATTAAAAAAGAAAAAAATTGAAATAATTTTTAATTTTTTAATGTAAATTTTTTTTAGTTTTATTATTTGAAAAATTAAATAAATAAAATAAAATAAAAATATTTATCAATAGAAATTAATTTATTGTTTTATATAATCTTCAATTTATTAATGATAAAAATTATAGAATATTTAAATTTTAATTTATTCAATCTCTTTTTTCATCTCTAATAATAATCCTAATAAAAAAAAATAAATGATATAAAAAAATTTATTAAATTTAAAAATGGATATAAAAGAAAATAACAATAAAGAAAGTGAAGAAACAAATAATATATTAGAGAGTAATTTCAATGAAGAAGATTATATAAATGAAAATAATAATCAAGTAAGATATACAGAACTAAATGAAAATTTTGATGATAATCCTTTAGGTTTTTCAGAATATAAAGATTCAAGAATATCATCAATAAAACCTAATATCCAAAAAAACAATAATAATAATAATAATAATAATTTAAATAATAATAATAATACATTAAAAGAAAAAAACTCTTATTTACCTTCATCAAATAAAAAAGAAAAAAAAATAAAAATAACCCCTTTGAAAATAATATTAATAGGTGAATCTTCAGTTGGAAAAACATCAATAATAAAGAGATATATTGACAATAAATTTAATAATGACTGTAAATCAACAATATCAGCTTCAATAGAGAAAAAATTATATAGAATAGATAATGATAATATATTAGAATTAAATATATGGGATACAGCAGGAGAAGAAAAATATAGAACGGTGACAAAACAATTTTATAAAGATTCTCATGGTGCTTTAATTATTTATGATATAACTAAAAAAGAAACTTTTGAAAAAATTAATTCTTGGTTAAATGAATTAAGTGAATTGTCACCTCCTGATATTATTATTTTTATTATTGGAAATAAAAATGATTTAAATCAAAAAAGAGAAGTTAATTTTAATGAAACAAAAATTTTTTCTGAAAATAATCATATTTCTGTTTATGAAGTGAGTGCTAAAAATGGAAATAATGTTGATGCTGTTTTTCAAGTTTTAAGCAATAAAATTTTTGAAAAAATGAAAGAAGAAGAAAATAATGAAAATAAATATTTAAGAAGAGGTGAAAGAGGAAGTATAGAAATTAATAAAAAAAGTTTTAATAAGAAAATTAATAATAATAATAAAAAAGATTATTGTTGTTAAATATAATTTTTTAATATTTTTGTTATTAATTAGTTTTTAATATTAGTTCAATTATTTTTTTTTTGTTTTTTTATGAAAAATATTAATTCAATTAAATATAATAGTAAAAATAAGATGTATTTTAAATAATGAATATTTTTCAAAGATTAAAAGTTTCTCATAAAATTAAATTATATACTAATCAGAAGTATTTTAACATTTTCAAAGAAATTTTTATGAATGTTGATAAAATAAATAGAAATTTAATAAATATTTTTGATATTAAATCAAAATATAATAATAATGGAGTAGAATATACAAGATCAAAATTATATGAAAGAATTTCTGTTTATTGGGAAACATTATATAATTCATTAAAATTAAAAAAAATAAATTATACATCTTTAACTCCAGAATTCAATTTTTATAAACCTGAATATGTCAGCGAATTAATTATAAAATATTTGGAATTATTTACAAAAGGAATTTTAAAAATTTTATTTCCTTTATCTTCTAAATATAATATATCAATCGATTATTTAAAAAGAGAATATATAAATTTATGTTATGAAGAAATAAAAAAAGTAAATGAATTAATAAGAATTAAATTAGAAAGAAAAAAAAAGAAAAATAAAAAAAAAATAAGCACAAGTTTAATTCAAATAAATAAAAATAGTATTATAGAAACAAATAATACAAAAACAAATAATTCTTTTCAAAAAAAAAGCTTATTAAAAATATCAAAAGAAGAAAAAATAAATTTTAAAAATTTAAATAAATTTTTATCTCAATCAAATTTAATAAAAACAATATTTAAATATAATAAAGAAGAAAAAATAAAAGATAATTTAAAAGAAGAAATAAAAGAAAAAGAAAAATTTGAATTTAATAATACTAATGAAGAAAAAGAAATTAATTCAATTGCAGAAGGAAAATTTCCTTCTGGACATTTAGTTCAACAATTTTTAAAACAAACTGATTTTGATTCTTTAGAAAAACAATCAAGAGAAATGAAATATAAATCTAAAATCAAAGAAAATTATTCTTCTTTGAAAAAAAAAAAAAAGTTTCATTTAAAAAACAAATCCATGATTGGAAAAAGTAAAAAATTCAATTTTGACGATAAACAAAATAAAAAAAATGAAGATTCTTTTATTTCTTTTAATCAAAAATTATTTTTTCCGAAAATTCAAAAAAATAAAAATAAAAATAATAATAATAAAATTAGTAATTATAATAGTTATTATATTAGTAATTATAATAATTATAATAATAATAATAGTATCTGTAATAATTATGGTAATTCTAAAAAAAAACAAAAAAGTTTATTAATATTTAATAATAATAAAGATCCTCTTAATATGTCAACAAGAAATATTTTTACTAAAAATATATTTAAATATTATTCCACTCCAAAAATTACTAATCAACTTTTCTTAACTAAAGAAGATATGTTTTATCAATAAATATAAACATTAGTTTTGATAAGTGAAAAAGTAAGTTTAAGTATATACTAAAAGTAATTTATTATTATAATCAAACTGATTTTTTATCATTAAATAAAAAATAATATTATAAAAATCTAAGAAAAAACAAATAAACACTTTAAAAATTTTATAAATAAAAAATTAATAATATTTGTTTCTTATTATTAAAAAAATATTTACAAACACTTCATAAAAAAGAACAAATATAAAAAAAATTTTTTTTCAAACCTAATATTTATGCATATTTTCCCTAAAAAACTGTGCCATTCCCTTAATAATACTATAAGCTTCAGGTTCTAAATCTTTTTTACATTCATTTTCCACAAAAAAAGCAAATCCTCTTTGAACATTTTCATAATAATGTTCTTGATTTCCAAACATATGAATAACATGAAGTGCAGAAGCTCTTTTACAAATAGAAATAATTTTATCACTTTTAGCATAATCAATTGGTTTTTTTCCAGATAAACTTACTGTAAAAGGCGAAGAATAATATAAAAATAAAAAAATGACAGATTCAAAATAATCATTAATAATAGCTGTATGTAAAGCTGTTTTTCCTAAAAAATCTTTTGCTTCAACATCAGCACCATAATTAATTATTTTTGGTATTATTTGATAAAAATTCCTCTTTGCTGCCCAATGTAAAGGAGTTCTTTTAAAATAATCAAAATCTAAAACACATGATTTATTTGAATCTAATATTCTATCTACATTTATTTTATTCTTGTCTTTTATCTCCTTTATTAAATACTCTGTTAATTCACAACTAAATGAATAATTCTTTATTTTATATGATAAATAAAATTCTCTTATTGATATATCACATCTTTTAAAATGAAGATATGCTTTGTATATTATTTTTATTAATCTTTCATATATTTCTTTCTTTGATTTTTTTTTCTTTGGATTTATCTTTTTTTCTATTTTTGTTAAAGTGTCAAAATTACTTTTAAATATGTTTATTAAATTTAAATTATTTTTTTTTTTTACTTCATTTTCTATATTATTTTCTCTATATATTCTAAATTTTTCAGAAAATCTTTTCTTTGGAATTACACATAATGATTCAGTAAAATTTTTTTCGTTTTCTTTATTTAAATATTCTGTCATTTTATTATTATAATTTGTTATTATTGATGGAAGTTCACTATAACTGTTTTTTATTTTTTTAGAATGATTCACTATAAATTTATATTGTGTTTTATTTTGGTCTAATGTAAAATTTAATTTTGAATTATATATTGTTGATTTAAATTTTGTTCCATTTGATTCTAAACAATTTCTTTTGTTTCTTGGATTTTTTTTTGTTTTTTGATCTTTTAATGTTATTGTCGAATTAAATGGTAATTTTATTTTTCCTTCTTTCATTAATTCTGAATTTATTTTTTTATAATGATTTCTTTTTCCTTCTGAATATGATTTTAAATTGTATTCTTCTATTTCTTTTTTTTTTGGTTTGAATTTTTGAGAAAGGTTTATTTGATTTAAATATAATAATTTTATATGTTTTAACATTTCTATTATTTTATTGATTTAATTATTATATTAATAATTTATTTTTTGTTAATTATTATAATATATTTAAATTCTTTTTAATTGTTTTATAATTTACATTTATCATAATAAAAACTATATTCATATTATTTATTTATTTTTTTTTTCTTTTGTGTTTTATTGAAAAAGAACATTTAAAGAAAAAATATAATCTAATTTTTCTAAATAATAAATTCATTTTATTTAGAATTTATTATTGAAGATTCTTCTAAAGCAAATTTCCTAAATTTATTTAAATCATTTATTATATTATCAGCATATGAATCATTTATTAAATTATTATTACTTGATAAAAGAGAATCAAATTCATATTTATTTTTATCATTCATAATATTATTATTACTTTTAATTTTTCTACTATGAAAAGTTTTTTCTTTTGTTTGTTTATTTTTATTATTTTTATTAAAATCAATTTGACTATCTTCAAAAAAATTTAATTGACTTTGTAATTTTTGAGATTCTCTAATTTCATTATAATCATTTAAATTAATATTTAAATTTCTTTCACTTTTTTCTAATTTTTTAACTTCATTATCATTAATAAACTCATTCTCATATTTTTCATCTTCAGATTCATTTTTACTTTCTTTTATTGATTTATTATTTAAATTTCCTTTTCTTTCTAAATTAAAATTATCATTTTCTAAATCATCATTTATAATATTTATATTACTTTGAATAGAAAAATTTCTTGAAATATTATTGAAATTTTCAGGAGATTCGTCATATAAATTTTTATTATTGAAATCTATTGAAAATATATTATTATTAATATTATTTATTTTATTTGTATTATTCATTAAAGAATTTTGTTCTTGTTCTCCGTCAAATACAAAGCTTTTTTCTTTTTCATCTTTTGATATTTTTATTTCATTTTCTATTATTTTTGCACTTATTCTTGAATCTAATTTTATTTGTTTAATTTTATTATTTGAATTATTATTATTATCTTTATTTTGATATTGTTCTTCTGAAATATTATTATCTTTATTACTCATTTCACTTGAGTTTATACTTTTTTTATTATTTATTTTATTCTTATTTTTTTTATTTAAATTGTTGTTGTTGTTTATTTTTATGTTTTCTTTATTTGATTTAGTTTTTATTTGGTTATTATTATTTGAATTATGAATATTATTGTTTTTACTTGAATTCATTTTTCTGTTATTATTAATATTGTTGTTCAAAATATTATTTTTTTTATTTTGTTTAGAATTACTATTTGAAATACTATTATTATTATAATTATCATTTTTTTCTGACATTAAAAATTCATCATCAGGAATATTATATTCAATGGATTTTTTTTCTTCATTTTTATATGATTTTATATTTGAAGAAACATTACTATTATTATCTTTCCAAGTTTGATAAAAATTATTATTACTCATATTAATATTATTATTTGGAGTAATAAATTTACTCCAACCAGAAAGTGATTGCATTAAATCTTTATTAATATCTTCATTTTTAAAAATTGATTTTCTTAAATCTTCATATTTACTTCTATATTGACATTCTTTTATTTTTTTATTTAATTGACTTTGAGTTAAAGAATTTAAAATTGAGTTTTTATTTTGAGAATTATTAAAATTATTATTACTATTATTTCTTAATTTATTATCATTCATATTATTATTTTGTTTATTACTACTTTTATTATTTATGAAATTATTATTCATTTGTTTTTTATTATTATAATTTTGTCTTTTATCTTGAATTTCTTTTATTTTCTGATCTAAAACTAAATTTAAATATTTAGAAATTTTAGAATTAAATTCAGTTAAATCAGGATAAAATCCTAAACAATTTTTAATTTCTTCTTGTCCATTTTGAATTTTATTATTAACAGTATTTTTTTCATTAATTAAATTTAAAATAAGTTCATTATTATCATTATTTAAAGAAGGATTAAAAATATAATTTTCCATTTTTTTTTCATATTCAGAAATTAAATTTTGACAATCATTAACATATTTTTCAAATAATTCTTCAATATTTAAATTAGTTTGATTCATTTGTTGAATATTATTATTATTATTAAAATAATTAGTATTATTCATAGAATTAATATTATTAGAATTATCAAAATAATTTTTATTAATTATATTATTGGATTGAAAAGTAGTCAAAGGTCTATTTTTATTATAATTAATATTTTGAAAATTATGATTAAAGTTATTTTCATTAATTTGAGAATAATAAGTATTATTTCCTTTATTAAACATTTGATGTTGAATATATTGAGTTGGAAAAGAAGAAAATTGAGTAAAACCATTTAAAGGATTATTTGAATTTATATTATTTTTAATATTAATATTTGGAGGAGGACTTGAAGAAAATAATTGTTGTTCAATTGTATTATTTTTATTAATGTTATTATTTAAATTATAATTATTATTTATTTTAGTAAACATTATATTTTCTGGAGATTCCATATTTTTATTATATTTACCCATAATTTCAAATTTTTTTTGATATTCTTTTTGAATTTTTCTTTCTTCTAATTGTTGTTTAATTTGATTATCATATTTTATATCTTCTTCTTTTTCTTTTTGTTTTTCTAATTCTTTTATTTTTTTTCTTTCTTCTACTTGTTTTCTTAAAATTTCTTTATATTCCATTTTTTTCTTTCTTTCAATTTCTTTTTGTTCATTATCAATATAAGGTTTTGTTATTTTATTATTATTATTTAAAAATGAATTACTTTCATAATTTTTATATTTATTAATTTGTCTTGTATATTTTATATCATTTGAACTATAAGGTCTAAACTCATTTTCTAAATTTTTATTATTATTTAAAAAGTAATTTCTATTATTATTGTTTTGATTTACATTATTATTGTTTTTATTAATGTTAAAATTATTACTTTTACTTATTTGAGCATTATTATTATATGAATTATAAATTTTATTTTGTAAATTATATAAATTAAGATTTGAATTTTGATATTGTTGATTCATATTTTGAAATTGATATTGTTGATTTGTTTGATTGAAATTAGGATTATTTTTAAAATAAAAATTCTGTTTTTGAGAATTCATTTTTGAAAATTATTTAAAAAATAAATAGAAAAATAAATTTCCAAAACCTAAAAAAATAAATATTAAAAAAAAAATAAAATTCATATAAAATAAAAAGAATGGATAAAGAAAGAAAAGCCATAATAAAAAATTCAGATATGACAGAAGATATGCAACAAGATGCAATTAATGTAGCAACAAAAGCAATAGATTCATATAATATTGAAAAAGATATTGCATGTTATATTAAAAAAGAATTTGATAGAAAACATAATCCAACATGGCATTGTGTAGTTGGAAGAAATTTTGGTTCATATGTTACACATGAAACTAAACATTTTATTTATTTTTATTTAGGACAAATTGCAGTTTTATTATTTAAATCAGGATAAAAAAAATAATTTAATAATAAATTAAAAAATTATATATGTAATATTTAATTTAAATTAAAAAAAATACCTTTTTTAATTATAATTTACAAAAAAAAATTAGTTAGTTTCATTCTCATTTTTAATTTCGATATTATCTAATTTATCATTATCAATTTCATTTTTACTATCAATATTTTTTGTACTAACAGAATTCAAATCACCAATTTGACTAACATTAACATTCATAGACTCATCTTGAATAATAATTCTATTTGAATTTGAACAACTATTATTTTTAATAGTAGTTTCTAAAATTTTATTTTTATTTCTTAATATAGAAACTTGTTGTCTCAATTTTTTAATTCTTTCTTTATATCTTTGAATAGTTTGTTTATAAATTTTAATTTGTGCTTTAAATTTATCAATAATTTCACCATCACCAGAACGATGAGAAATTTTATTAGGAGCATCAATAATTTTTAAATTTTCAGGTTTTTTATATTTTACTAAAACTTGACTTAAATCTAATTTAGGAATATTTGAATTATTTTCACTTGTTTTAGTTCTATTAATATTTAATTTATCAGGAAATTGAATTTCTTGTTCTTCTTCTTTTTTTACTTCATAATCATCATCTAAATCATCATCATCATCTTCACTAAATAAACAATCAATTACTTCAATATTTGGATCATTTATTTTTGGTATAATTCCATTATTTATTTTTTTTATATTTTCTTCTAAATCTTGTACTTTTTCTTTTAATCTATGAGATATTAATTTTTCTTGTTGAAGTAAATGATTATATTTTTTTATTAATGCTCTTGTTTGAATTAATTCTGTATTCATTTCTACATTAAATTTATTTGGATCTCCAATATATATTTCATTTTTATTATTTGTTTTTTTGTTTTTTATAATTAATTCATTTTCTCTTTTTTTTTGTTTATTTTCTTCTATAAATTTAAATTGTTTTTCTCTTTCTATTAAATCTTTTTCTTTTTGTATTTTTTCTTCTAATTCTAATTGAAGTTTATTTAATTGTTTTGCTGATTCTGTTTTTTCTGTAAATAACCAATTTATTTTTGTTGTTAATCTTTCATTTTCTTTTTTTAATTCATTTAATGAGGATAATATATCTCCAGTTGATTTTTGACTCAAATGATTAAATAAAATTTCTTTGTTTATTTTTAATGAAGTTTGAACATCTTCTAAATGTTTTTTTAATGTATCGTTTTCTTGTGTTAATAAATTTATTTTTTCTGCATATCTATTTATTTATTTATTATTTTATCTTACTTATTAATTATTTTTTTTGCAGTTTGAAGACTTATATTATTCTTTCCTAAAACATTCATTTTTTTATTTTTAAAAAAAAAAAATAATTTTTCTCTTTTTATATTCTTTGAAAAATGTAAAAAAATAATTTATAAATATTACACTATTTTAAAATTAATATTTTTATTCCATTCTAATTAAAACTTTTTTATAAAATATAAAACTCTATTTAATATAATAACATTAAAAAAATTTTTTTAATCATCATCTATTAAATTACTATCTCTTATTTGAAATTCACTAATAATGGCTTCTTTATCTTGAATTGCTTTAATCATTTGTTCCATTGTTTGAGTATTATTATCGATAGTAATTTTTGATTGTTTTAATTCTTCTTTTAATTTATTTATTGTATTTAATAATTCTTGTGTGTCATAATTTGGATTTTGTTTTACAAACATTGTATTTGATTTTGGAATTTCTCTTTCAATTAAATCATTATCTTTGAAAAAATACATTATTTCATTTCTGAAAAGTTTTTTTGCTTCAATTAAATCTTTAAAATATAATTCTTTTTCATTTAAAAAATTTTCTATTCTTTGTGATATTGTATTATTAATATTATCAGATTGTTCTTTGAATCTTTCATTTAAATCTGAAAAATTTTGTAATGAATTTTGTATTGAATTTAAAATTAATTTATCTGAATTTTTAGGTTCTTGAAATATAGTTTCTTCTAAAATTTGAATTTTAGAATTAAGAGAAGCAATTTTTTCTTCATATGTTTTAATAATTTCATTTTTACTATCTAATTCATCTTGAAATATTTGTTTTGATTTTATATTATTATTTTTTTCTTTATCTAAATTTGCTTTTAAATTAGTAATTTCATATAATAAAAGTCTAATTAAAGATTGATATCTTTCTTCACTTACTCCTTTTTTTTGAGTAAATATTTCATTATATAATTTTGAAGTTTCATTTCCTAATTGTAATAATTCAAATTTTTTAATTAAATCATTAGTTTCTTCTTTATCTTCATTTTTATAAATATTGATTTGTTTATTTATATAAGTTAATAAATTTTTAAGTGCTCTTTTTGATTTATTTAATTTTAAATATTCATTATTTAATCTATTTAAATCTGATGATAAATCTAAAGCTTGTTGTCTTTCTAATTGAATAGTAAATAAATTTTCCTTTTTTAATTTTGGAACAAAACTTTCTTTTGGATAAATTCTAATAGTATCTAAATTTACTTTTTTTTCTTTTTGAATAAAATCTAATTGTGGTATTTTTTTATTAGGATAAATAAAAGGTTCTAATCTCAACATTTGATTTAATTTATATCTTTCAGAATTTTTAGTAATTAACTTACCAATAATTTGAAAAATTTTAGAAGATCTATCATTAATTTTATAATAAGAAACTTTACATTTTAAAATATTTTCTTGAATTTGAGAAGATTCATTTCCTTCAAAAGGAGATTTATTTTCAGAAGCTAATTTAAAGAATAAAACACCAATTTGCCACATATCATATTTTTCTCCTTTTTTATTATCTTCATTATTTTTTTTACTAAGAAAACTTTTTTCTAATAAAAATTCAGGTGGTGTATATTCACTAAATAAAGCACCATTATTTAAAATATAAGGATTATCTTCTTTTTTATCTGGAAAAAGATTACTAAAACCACAATCAGTTAATTTTATTACTCTATCATTTTCATCATAAATTAATGAGTTTATATTTAATAATGAACCGTAAATTTTTTGTTTGTGAATAAATGATAATCCAATTAAAATTTGATGATAAATTATACATAAATTATTATCATTTATTTCATATTCTGAAAATAATTCTAAAATAGTTTTTATTTTTTCATAATTTCTAAAAATAAAATAAAATTGTTCATCATCTTCAAAATGATATAATAATTTAATACAATATGGATTTGATTGTATTTTATAAATATTGTCTAATATGCTTTTAATATTTTTATTTAATAAAATTTCTTTTTTTTTAGTTATTTTTAATAAATAAGATTTTTTCGTTTTTAAATATGTTATTATATTTAATTCTCCTAATGAACCTAAATTTTTTTTTTTATTTTCTTCTATTTTAAAATCATCTAAAGATAAAGGAAAGTGAAAATCTTTTTCTTCTTTTTGATCTTGATTAAAACTAATTGAATTTATTCTATCATTCATATTTATTCAAAATAAACTTTTATGATTATTATTATTATTATTTAATTTTTCTTCTTCAATCGAAGATTTTTTTATATTTTTTAATCTTGAATTTGGAAAATTTTGTTGTTGATTTTTATTTAAAGATTTAACATCAGTATTATAATAAATTCCTGATTCATTTTTTATATTATTATTATTAGTTCTTAAATTAGTGAAATTATAATTATTTTGATTTGGACCGAGATTTTTTATAATATAATTTTCATTATTAATTGGATATGGAATATAAATAAAACCATTTTGATTATTTTGATTATTTGAAATATTATTTTGAATTGAGGAAGAAACTACATATGATGATTTAAAATTATTTTTTGAAGGGCTTCTCATACTTAAGTTTGAATTAGGTAAATTAGATGACATTTATTTTATAATAAATATTTTTTTAATA
>JAEEGI010025051.1_pt1 | contig 11592 bp, 11 predicted proteins | sample 8958751 | NCBI WGS metagenome assembly JAEEGI01 (sample SAMN16246545, study PRJNA631951) | gut metagenome | biome: gut microbiome; feature: rumen; material: KS-attached | host: Bos | place: Iran: Karaj | collected 2018-10 | reverse complement strand
TGATAAGCAACCCTTGGCCGTCCTTTTTTAGGATCCTGACAAGCAGATCTGCAGCAGGCTTCGTGTACTTCGTTTCCGACAGTCTGTTGTACTGCTTGGCCGTCAGGTTGATGTTGAGAACGCCACCGGCCATCGACAGGTGTAGCAGGAAGGCCTTCCTCACCTCCACCTCGTCGGAGTTCTCGACGCACTCTATCCACACCTGCGTCACCTCCACTTCATTCCAGATGACGGACGATGATGTAGAGGTCGTGCCGTCCTTGTGATGGATGACGCGCTCCTTCCTGCCACCGTGCCGGACGTAAGACCTGCCGGGGCAAATCTCTTCGAGTTTGGTTGTAGAGAGATCGAGGTCAACCGTGTATACTGTCTTAGTCATATGCTATTCTGTTTTACGTTGTCAAATTATCAAAAGTGCGAGGCTCCGAGCACGCTATCTTTGCGAATCCTGGGAGCAAAGCCAGTATTTCAGTGGAGGGAACTTTTGTAAAAAGTGTCCGACAATGATACTACTGGCAGTTACTTTCCGGGACGGTCGGAACTTCGGGGCATTCAGAACTGCGGCAAAGATACGATATCTTTCTGGTTCGACAATCGTTCGCCCATAAGATTTATATAATATTAACGCGCGTGCGCGTGCGCGTGTATGTAAGAAACCATGAAAGATTGAACTTCGTTCATACACCTGGTCGATGAGAGCACCCACATGAGGAGAGACTCACGATGGAAGGGAACTCACGCCTGAAAACTCTTGCAAATTCATAAATCTGCAAATTTGCAAACATACCACAACAACCACCATACCATCACAGCGCCCGACTGATGGTTAACCATGAAAGATTGAACTTCGTTCATACACCTGGTCGATGAGAGCACCCACATGAGGAGAGACTCACGATGGAAGGGAACTCACGCCTGAAAACTCTTGCAAATTCATAAATCTGCAAATTTGCAGATTTGCAAATGAACAAAAGCAAGGGTTCGGGATGGCGATTGAGTCCCGAAGCGTTTAGCACCTCAGAGCGACCATCGGGAGTGGTTAAAGGGCTGCTCGATAGAGCCGTCATGTGGAGTCAACGGAACATGCCAAGCCCGCCGTTAGATGTCAAGAAAAATTTATATCATACAACACTTTTGTAAATTTACAAATCTGCAAATTTGCTAACCGTCTTCCCTGTATATCTTGTGATAGTTCGGGTCATCCGGGTTAGTCATGGCAGAGTGCATTTCGTCTGCCGTCAGTGCCATCTGGTATTGAGGCGTGACAGGCTGCAATCCTTCGAGCATGGCTCTTCTAAGCTCCTCTAACGACACAGGAGCCTCCAGATTGTCCGACTGCATTACAACGTCTGCATCTGCCTCGTCGAGCAGACTCCACCATTTGGTGATGGTTGTACGAGACATAGAAAGGTCTCTTGCACACTCAGACTTGTTGTGACTGCCCGGATGTTCATCACGCCATTGACGCACTAATGCGGCATTCTTGCTGTTCTCAATGGTTTCGTGTTTGCGGCCGTTGTGAGCATCCCACGGCTCATCACCCCGTTCGGCACAAAGAACATCCCTGGTGGCCCTGCAAATGCCCAAATGAACCTTCAATTTGCGTTTGTTGCGCTTGACACGCTTCAGTTCAATGCCAGACATGGCAGAAATCATCTCAAGCCTCCATCGTATTAGTTCTTCACGCCCATACGAAGATAGGGCCTTTTTGACATCTTCATCCGTAAACTCCTTCGACGCATCAGGCGAGAGTTTGTCGAGAATAGGAATAAGCGACATCGCATCGCGCTCGACCTCATCATAAGGAATGTCACACTTCATGGCGTTGGCCACAAGAATAAGAACGCAGTAGAAACGATGACCGAATTTCACACCTCCCACGTCTGGGTTCTGACAACGCCTGAGCCAACTGTCATACATTGCCCGTTTTGTAATCCAGTGTCCTTTCGGCTCGCCTGGTTCCAACAATTTGCCATAAGCTTTTAAGGCTTGTGCCCGTGTCAATCGGCGAGGGTTGTGAAGCCGTCCGCCACGTTCGAGTTCCATAATTACCTTGGGAGAAAACCTTTCCTTCATCTTCTTGTTACCAGCCCAATACCCAACAAGTTCTCCGAGAGTCCAGAACTTGCGATCAACGAACTTCCATGCCTCGATACGTGCGCCGACACCAACAGCTTTCTTTGTTTCCATATCCTTACACAATGGCTTCGTTCGAGTGTCAGGCAACCTGAAGGAATGGAATATACCATGACACTTCAGTTTTGCTACTCTGCTCGTTCCTCCCTTGCCGTCTTTCGCCGGAAAGAACACCAAGGTGTAAAGCAATTGTATGATCTGCTGCAGAAGGCCTACATTGAAACTGTAGAGAGTCACCGGAGTACGCAAGATGTAGTAAAGGTGCAGGCCGTGGCCACTGCTTACAATCAGGTTAGGCAGCGGAATGAGGGACAAGCCCAGTTTCCTGAACGGGTCATGTTCAAGACGCATCTGGAAGCCATTCCACAAAACCTTCAACTGTTCTGGCCCCACATCGTCGAGATCGACCGCAAACGCATAGAGAAGCCTGGCGTTCTTGTTGGTGTTGCGCTTGCCGACATAGGTGATGGGACTGGTGAGGGCGAAGTAACGATGATCCAGCCATCCGTCGTGCTTCCAGTCGTCCTTCAGGATGACCTTGTGCGTGTTGCGGTCGGTCGTGTCGGTGCCGTCTGATTTCTGCGACCCTTTCTTGGAGCGAGGCGATTTATAGAACACGATAGGATTGTAAGTGAACTGGTTCTCGCTATAGTCGTGAGGCAGTCCGTTGTTACGTTCGTCTGCCCACTTACGGTAGGAGCTGCATTGACGTTCCTCGAACGGTTCAAAGTTTCGCTCGCCGTTCATGGGACGGTCGAACACCTCGCTGATGAAGTCACGCAGGTACACCCGGCTGACCTCGAAGTCGTGCTGAGTGTTGATGAACTCACTCTTTGCACGGTACTCTGCCAGTTCCGTACAGTCGATGGTTGCAGGGTCGATTGTCCCCAGTTCCAGTTCCGCTATGTCCTCAGCGGTAAGGTGGTACTTGTTGCTCTCCATATCGTTGTTGTTTGATGTTGCTTGCTGATGCCACCAGACAGCCCTGCACCAATCAATCGCAGGCCGTTGGGGGCTACGTGCGCCCTTACGGGCTACTACGCGACGCTCGCCGTTGGAGGTGGAACCTTGCCCAACTCCTGCTGGTGGCTTCCGTTGGCAGCCCCCAGACCCCTGCCGAAGTGCATCGTGACCGATGCACGTGGATTTCGTGATCCATCCCATTTTCGCGGCTCCCGACCACAGGTAGCGGCACTCCTTCGTCGTGCCGACATATCGGGGGGCGTATGTTATCAGTATGTTTTATTGAACACTTTTCGCCGGATGCCCCGGAATGGTTTTTTTCACAGGAAGCGAGCCTCCTATGTCGGCTCGACATATCGGGGGGCGTATGTTATCAGTATGTTTTATTGAACACTTTCGGGTGCAAAATTACGCATTTTTGGTGAAAACTCCAAATTTTCAGGCAAAAAAGTGCATTTCCTCGGATTTACTCGGAGGAAACCCCTGTTTCTTCGGAAGAAATCCGAAACCAAGGCTTTTTATTATAATTTGTGTACGCAATTATAAAATATTAACTTTCTAAATTTGTGTACGCAATTATATTTTTGTATCTTTGCACCCAAGAAAACATCATTGACTATGGCAAAGAAGAAAGTTGAAGAACTGAACGAGGAACAGGAGAAAGTGTTCTATTCCTTCAAGAAAGGTGCCAACATCTTTCTGTGTGGCAAGGGTGGCTCCGGCAAAAGCTTCCTTACCAGGTACATCATCGACTATTGCGAGAAAAGCAATAAGTCCGTCCTGATATGTGCGCCGACTGGCATTGCAGCCCTCAATATCGGAGGCAGTACCATTCACAGGGTATTCAAGGTTCCGGCGAGGATCCTCCAGAAAGGAGAGCGTTGTTATGAGAAGAAGAGACTGGAGACAATCGCCAAGGCTGATGTCATCATCATCGATGAGATATCCATGTGTCGTATCGATGTCTTTGAGTATGTGGCAAAGACGCTGCTCTATTTAAAGCCGAGGAAGCAACTTCTTTTCGTTGGCGACTTCTACCAACTGCCTCCAGTTCTGCCGAACCAGGAAAGCAGCGCATTCGCCGAAATCTACGGCAACAAGATCTTCCCCTTTGAGAGTGAAATGTGGACGATGCTGGAGCTGCACACCATGGAGCTGCAGACATCGATGAGACAGAAAGACAAAGCTTTCGTTTCTGCCCTTGACAACATCAGGGCCGGACATCCTGATTTTTCCCTGTTCCAGACCGGGAAGCCTGCAGATCCCACAGCCCTCACCGTTTGCGGTACCAACAGAGAGGCAGACGAGAAGAACCAGGCACAAATGAGGAATCTGGTAAAACAAGGTGCGAAGATTTACAAGTTCACGGCCACCATCGGCGGCACTGTTGACCCTGCAGAGTTTCCAACTGAGCGTGAAATGGCTCTCTGTATCGGTGCCAGGCTCGTGATGTTGAACAACGATCCTGATGGCCGCTGGGTTAACGGTACCTTTGCCACCGTTGCCGACGTAAACAACGACATTCTGACTGTCAGAATAGAAGGGAAGGAAGGAAAGCCCGTCGAGGTGAAGCGCAATAAATGGACGTTCCTCGATTACGAAGTGATCAAGACGAAGGACGGCGGCACAAAGTTAGACACCGTGGAGCGCGGAACCTTCGAGCAGTACCCTGTACGTCTGGCATGGGCAATCACCATTCACAAGTCTCAGGGACAGACCTACGACAGAGTGAATGTCGATATCAGCAGCATCTTCGCCGAAGGGCAACTGTATGTTGCACTGTCAAGATGCAAGACGCTCGCAGGGATGCAGATTATTGGTACATTGACCCCAGAAAAGGTAAAGACTTCCGATGCCGTCTTGCGCTTCATGAGCGGCAACCATCGTCCGGAACGGCAAGGCGAAATGCTTGGCCTCTGGGAAGAGGAAGGCGAGAATCCTTCAGACGAGCGATATCAGGAAGGCTATGATGACGGATATCAGGACGGCACGAACGATACCAAGGCCGAGTACCAGAAGATGATTGATGCGGACAAGAGCGTAAAACGACTGTCAGCATATACAACCAGGCAGCGCGAATTGGCCGAGATAGATAACCCTGAAGAGAGAAACCCCAAGCATGCCGGAAGGCCGAAGAAACCATACACAGAGAAAGCACAGTCAAAGGCCATCAGAGTCATAGGCTCGATTGCCGACGATGTGAAGACCATCAATGACTATATTAGAGAGCACCCGGATGAAGAGGACAGGGTGAAGTTCCTGTTATCCAATGTTGTCGAGCAACTAAAATAACGATTTTGTGTATTTTTAACGGAAAATATTTGTTTGCAAAATCATAAATTTGTAAATTTGCAAACGTATTCAAAACATATTAAGACATGGAGAAGTTAATAGACACAAGACTGCTCATGGTAGCAGCGCAGGTAGCCAGTCAATGGCAAAGTGAGAACGACAAAGAGTGGATTCGTAACGACTTCGCAAAGTTCGCCAAGCCGTACTGGCTGGAGCACGGCGGTGAGGAACTGGTAGACCACATGATGGGTAAGTATGTCAACAATGACGAGCAGAGCATCGTGGAGTATCTGTACAACCTCGACCATGGCAACAAAGAGCTTGTTGCAAGATATCTGCTGTCGAAGGTGGACGGCTGGCCTGAGGATAGATGGACTGTAAAAATAGACGTATGAATCACTTTATATTATTCTCCAACATCAAGGGTGGTGTGGGAAAATCGACCATCTGCACCCTGTTTGCCCACTGGCTTGTCGGTAAAGGTGAATCCGTTGCCGTGGTTGATGACGACAGTCAGCGAACCATTGCCCGCCAACGAAAAAGGGACAAAGCCAGTCGCCCAGACGACAAACTGCCGTGGGAGGTGTATTCTATCTTTGATTACGACAAGCAAGGTGAGATCACGAAACTCTTGCCAGTTCTGAAATCACAGGAAGGATGGATCCTTGTAGACTGCCCCGGCAATTTGGAATCACAAAGGCTTATTCCTGTCTTGCAGGCTGCTGATGCCATCGTCATTCCCACGTCATACGGTGACAACGATCTCGATGCCACAATCGAACTGTTTGTTCCCGTCCTCCGACAACTCAACAAGGATGCAAAGCTTATCTTCTTACCAAATATGATAAGCGAAGACAACCAAAAAGAGAGAGACGAGGCGAGCCGCCAAAGAGACAAGGCGTGGGACAGAACACACAATTACGGTGTTCTGACAGCCCGCATAAAGAAGAGTATTGTCTTTGACAACAAACACGATGTACTCCGCGTCAACACCATTGATGGACTAAACCACTGGCAGGACAAAGGAGTTATGCATGCCTTTGAGGATTTGTGTGAAGCATTAGGAGTAGAATTAGATAACAGTCAGAAGATTTAGCATATGGAAGATTTAAACAAACTATTGAGTGCTGCAGCCGATGGGGAGCAGCCAAAGCAGGTGCAGCAGTCGAAGCCGGAGCCGGAGAAGACAGACACCGACAAGACATCTGGTAAAAAGAGAGTAACCAACCGTAGCATCACCTGCAGCGAGGATATCAGGAATCGCATGAAACTACTGTCTGCCAAAAAGCACATACCGATGCAGACACTTATTGAAGATGCACTGCTGAAGGTGCTTGAAGCAGAAGGACTTTAAACGTTTCGGTTCCATGACAGACCAGGAGTTTCTATATTGGACAGAGGAACGTACCAAGGCAGCCCATGCCGAAAAGGATGCCTTGGTTGACATTCTGTATTCATCCCTGCAGGAACGGGAAAATTTTGAATACACACTTTCAAACCCCGTTGCAGTCCAGAAGTACGGAAGATATGGTTCTATTACTATACACAAACTGTATATATACCATTCGGTCCGTCATAAGAAGGAGAAGTACGTTTACATGGTATATGTCAACACCACCCATGACAAGTTTAGCGAACCTTCTGAATATCGGCATATGACTGTCAGACAGATCAAAGGCGAAGAGATTAAAAAGCTTGTCAACCACCTCATCGAGGAAGGTCTTCTCGATGAAACCGCAGGTGAGAAAGTAGCCGCCATAGACGAACGTAGAGAGTTTGCAAATTCACAAATTTACAAATCTGCAAACCTATAAGATATTTAATTATGACAACAGAACAAGATATCAGAGACAAATGGGGTGAGCTGCTTGACTATTCAAGGCAGCATGCCACTGGTGAAGGTATGCACACAGGTTTCCGTTGGGTGCAGGATGCCTTCAATGAGTATATCACCATGTCTGACGAGGTTCCAGGCTACGGCATGGGCGGGCAACCAGGCAGCATGCACAACCGGGAAGTGTTGGCAGGCAGGATCTGTCTGGAACTCGGTAATCACGTAGGCGGTCGCCACCTTATCAGCGAGGGCCAGGAACAGAAACTAAAGGCCACACTGGCCGAGATAGTGAAGAACCAGGAAGTATCTAAAGGTTTGAAGCGTTAGCCCCATGGAGGTGAGTATCAACAGCGGACGTTCTGAAGCATCTGAAGCATCGATATATGATGCCGTGGATGGACTGGAGAAACTTGTTGCCCATCAGGCAGAGGCTATCCAGCTTCGCGACAAACTGATAGAACATCAGGAACAGGTCATTGTCATACGGGACCAGATTATTGAAACGCTTGTCAAGGAAGTCAACGAATGGCGGCAAAAGGCAGGCGTTAAGCCATTAAGCCGGAAACTGACATGAAAAGGATTGTGACTGCATTCTGGAGATGGTGGTACCGACATCACCCCTCTCCATCTAAATACACCAGAGCCGAAGCCTTGACAAGAGCGAAGGAATACAACCTTGAATGGGAGGTACTGCAGGCCATGGAGCACGGCTGCACCCCGGACGAGGCATTACAGGAATGGGATATATATCCATACAAAGAGAATATATGAAGTAGTGGGACGGAATTTCCGGCTGGCACCTATCAGAACTGCAATATACGTTTCGATAGGTGTCCGGCGACCGAAAAAGGCACGTCGAATTACCCCAAAAAATGCGCAAATTATAGACAGGCATCTATATTTTATAGATACCCGTCTATATTCAGCGTTCATCCTTCGATCTGATGGTGTTGAACGCCGGCTTTGGCTTCCGTTCTGGCACCTCCGGCAACGGCTTCACCTTCTTAGTCGACTTCGATGCAGCAAGCTCGACGGACATTCTGTTATACTCCTTGGCATAACTGTTGGCCGTCTGCCGTAGCTTCTCATAGTCACTGCTCAACTCCTTGTAATCTCTGGTAAGGCTGCTTACCTGGTTCTCCAGCTGCTTGACCTTGGCATCCTTCTGGCGGTATTCGTCGTACTGCCGGAAGAAAGCATCTACCTCGGCTTTGCCGCCGTGTGTCTTGGCAGCATGATAAGCCTTGATGTTGGCAGCTTCGACGGCCTCACGCTGCTGTTGGATGACAGTCTGCAGGCTGTCGATGCGGGCATTAGCCACCTTTGCAATCTCCTTACGGCCTTCCTCTCTTCCGGTATTCTGCCAAACACGCTGCGCACTGGAACACTGCCACATGGCAAAGAAGGTGATAACAGCCATTATGGCGGTTGCTACCTTGGTGATGACAGACTCACGCTGCATCTTGGCAAGAACAGTCTGCAGGGCTTCATCCTGCGGTTTCTGCTGTTCTTCCTGCGCCGGTTCCTGAGTAGCCTGCTGTGGCTGCTCCTGAGTCTGTTTCCGCGTCAACTCCTGCGTCATCTGTTCGATACGCTGCTTGACAATAGGAATCTCGACGATGTTCTGTGCCACGTTGATAAGTGCTTTGTCTGCAAAGGCATTCATCTGCTGCAGGGGGCGATGGTCAGCCGACTCTGAGATGGTCGATACCCGCGAGATGTACTCTGACCTGTCAGAATACATCTTCCTGACGTTGGCAACGATGCCGTTATTGGTGCCGATTTTGGCTTCGTAGTCATCCATGACACGAAAGAGATCCTTCATCCTGCGGACGGCGGCAATTCTTGCGTCATCGTCAGCCGTGTCGGTATAAGGGTCGTGTTCTTCCTGCGCCGGTTCTGCCTCCTGTTCCTCGGCTGCTGCTTCCTGATGGGCGGCAAAGATGCCCTTCAGGAACGCCCACAATCTGGACAGGACTCCGGCACGGACTTCTTCTGGTTTCGGCACATCCTGTTCTTGCTCGACGCTGACAGGCCCGGCATCGGTAACTGTAAAGTGCTTGCCGAAATACTTGGCTACAAGCTGGTCGAGGGATACACGATAAGTCTTGTTACCGTTGCCGTCTCTCTCGTAATAGGCCTTGATGTCATTACCCCACATTTCCTGCTCGTAGTGTTGGCCGCTGACATCAGCGGAGATGATAAACTTCGCCCACTGCTCGCCATCCTTCGGCGGTATGCGCGTAACCTTGGCGTTCGTCACTGTCACACCCTCTGGGATGGTGTACTTGGTGTAATCTATGTTAGCCCAGCGGTTCTTCTTCTGTTCCTGGGCATGCTGCTGAGCCTGCTCTTGCTGTTGGATCAGCTGCTCATCCTCTTCATCTAAATACTTTGCCATATCTATTTTCTTTTTAATCCGTTTCTCTGTTTGTTAGTAAATCCACGCTTCCACCAATTCCAATCGTCATCCTTCTGTTTCGGTAGGTCGTTGTTACTGGGGCCACCTGCACTTGACGAAGGAGTTACTGGAGGCAGCACCATGTCGGCAATAGCTGCCATCATGCCCTCCATGGCCGTTGTTGCCTGCTCTGCCGACAGGTCAACCATATCAACCAGTGATTGTGCTGCACTCTTCAGACCTTCCTCGGTACACCAGTCGCTTTGCTGCTTACCGTCGTGGATAGCCTTGGCGGCAATGGCTTCAGGCATTTCGTCCTCGATATCACGTATTGACAGTGCACGTTTTGGCATATAACCCATAAATGTCGACCAGATAGACCTTGTTCCGCTCTTGATGGCATCTTCACGTTCCTTTTCGCCCTTAGTCTGTTCCTGCTTGACAGTCTGCTGACGGACGGCACGCTCACGCTTCAGCCGTTCATCCTCAGATTCCTTTTTGGACTTGCCGGACACTGGCGGCATGACAACAGGCTTTGCCGTGATCGGCTTCTTCACTGCTGGCGATGGTATAGACTGCTTCTGAGCTTCCGGATGGAACTGTAGCCAGGTCTTATAGAGCTGCGACACCATGAGACGACGGCTGTGTCCCAATTCCGATGCGCCGTACATGACTTCGCGTTTAGATCCTTTCGGAATCTCGCCGATGCGGTAACGGACTGCGTTGCCGTTGCTGTCATACTTGGGGTCAACAGTCCACCCCTTCAGACGCATACCTGTGAAGTAGTCCTCGATGGAGAATTTCTGCATATCCTTCAGGACTTTCTCGGCATCGGTATTGATTCGTTCCTTACGCTGGTTCTGTCGCTTGTCTGCGCGAGTCCAGCCGTATTTCTCGGCAATGGCGTTGGCGGCAACAATTCCAATCAACTTACAGTAGTGTGAACTGAGGGCACCGCCGTCAACAGTATGTCGGTTGATGATCTTATGCAGATGGGGGTCTGTGTCGATGTGTCTGGTTGTGATGACCTGCGCGTTTGTCAGATCAAGAGGGCGCACAGCCTTCATTTCCATCTTCTTTGTTTTCTTGTTATATACCGGCACCTTATCAACTGACTGCAGGGCTTCCTCACAGTCCTTGTCGAACTGAACCCATTGGTCATGTGTCCAGTTTCGGCACTCTTCGACGGGTGGACGCAACTCCAGACGGAACAGAGATTCGTCGAGTTTGTGGGTCGAGACTGCTTCCTGTAGTCGCATCTGTTGATAGACATCGATAGGTGAAGTTGGTTCGCCGGTCATTGGATGAACGTCAAGATTCCGACACGATACGAAGATTGGTTTGATGGCAATCTTCTGCTCCACGCCATCCACGACAATCGTCTTGGTGACCTTCTTGGCCATGCCGTAGCCGATTGCTGCAGCCGCATGCGCCGATGTTATGGTATCCATTTTAAGTATCATTCCTTTGCCTGAATTTGACGGTTCAACAACTTTCCTATTGTCTTATCCCACTCCTGCATGATGGTTGCCATATGCTTTCTGAGTGGGATGAAATATTCACCCATGATAACGGCATCCTCCAGCTGCTGTCTGGTCTTACCCTTCTTCCAGACCGTCAACATGTTCCACATGAATTGGCAGTCTTGACGGCCTTTCATAAACTCCCTGAGAAGTTTTTTTTCCTCTTCATCGAAAGCCAGACGGGGTGTGATATCGGCACAGCATTTTTCGATATACTCACCTTCCGAAAGTCCGCATTTTTTACTATTTTCGTGTATCAGTTTCGCCACCTTACGGTGTGCCCGGAACGAAAATCTTTCCTCGGCTGCGAGCTTCCTGATAAGCAACCCTTGGCCGTCCTTTTTTAGGATCCTGACAAGCAGATCTGCAGCAGGCTTCGTGTACTTCGTTTCCGACAGTCTGTTGTACTGCTTGGCCGTCAGGTTGATGTTGAGAACGCCACC
>JAEEGI010025049.1_pt1 | contig 11593 bp, 15 predicted proteins | sample 8958751 | NCBI WGS metagenome assembly JAEEGI01 (sample SAMN16246545, study PRJNA631951) | gut metagenome | biome: gut microbiome; feature: rumen; material: KS-attached | host: Bos | place: Iran: Karaj | collected 2018-10 | reverse complement strand
AGCCCGCCCGCAACGTTTTGCAAAGCAAAACATATCACATTCCGAAGGAATATATCACACGCCGCAGGCGTATATCACATCGCGTCAGCGATATATCACTTCGGGATTTGCCGCAGGCAAATCTATATCATTCCGCTTCGCTGAGCCCTTCTGAAATACCGAGGATCACAATGCCCACAATAACTGAAATTACGCATGCGTACTGCGACGCTTTGAGTTTTTCTTTAAGGAAAACTCTTGAGAGTACAACGGAAACTATGCAGTATGACGCAACCATCGGCGCAGAGAGCACGGGATTCCTCGCCATAGCGTAAACATAAAATACCTGCCCGAACTCTTCAAAGCACGCCGCGGTGGCCTGCACGGGGTTTTTAAACGGATTATACGGCTTCTTGTTGCGTATGAGCATATATATCCAGAAAATAACTCCTGCCGCAAAGAATGTCAGACCGTAAATAATCGTTACGTCTGTTTCGGTAAGCCCGAGCCCTGTATCTTCATCAAGAATAATTCCGTCCGCCGCGGTACCTATTGTATCAAACAGGCAGTAAAGCAGCGGGAATATCAGCGCAAGCGCGCCGAGTCTGTACTTCGGGTCGCCTTTATATTTTTCGCTGAGTTTCTTTTCCACTACAGCGAGCGCGATAACGCCGATAACGATTATTACTGAGCCTATAATGTCAAGCGCGGAATATTCGTCGGAAATATTTGCTATCTTACCCGAAACGAGGAAGAATATCAGCATCGCCACAGCCGAAAAAGAGCCTGAAGCGTTCTGAACAGGAGAGATAATTGAGATTTCAAGATATCTCATGCCGGCATATCCTATTACCATAGATAAAATATATCCCAAAGAAGCCGGCGAGTATTTAACTATATTTTCAAGGGTCAGCGCGTGATGCTCAAAAAGCGCGCTGTCCTTCGGCATAAGCAAAAAAACAAACGAAACGAGTCCCATTACCATACCGACCCAGACGCCCTGTTTAAGATGAGACTGCTTATCGTTTTCATCCGCGCCTTTTTTATAGAATAAATCGGCGCATCCCCAGCCAAGTGTTGCAATCAATGCAAAAACAAACCACATTTTTATTTTTCCTCCGTTAAAAGCTTTGCTATGCTCAGCATTCCCTTTTCTTTTTCCGAATTGCCGAGACCTAAAAATTTACTGTCAGGCGAATAGACTCGCACAATTCCTTCGCCTGTAAAATTCTTTATTCTGTCAAGTGAAAGCGCTCCGCCGTTTGAAAAACGCTTTGCCTGCGCCTGTGTGACCGTAACGCAGGGATATGCGCCAAGGACGTCCTCAACCTTTTTTACAAATTCGCCGAGTCTGCCCTGATTTGCGATATTTTCAAGTTCTTCAAGGGTCAGAGCGTCTTCAATTTCAAAGCCGTTTGAGCTTGTCCTGCGCAAAGATTTCATACACGCGCCACACCCGAGGAAATCGCCTATATCGCTTATCAGCGAGCGAATATATGTACCCGGGCTGCATTCAAAGCTGACGGAATATACATTTTTCTCTTTCTGCTCTATGAGCTGAGATGAATAAACGGTTATGCTGCGCTTTTTGCGTTCAACCTCTATGCCCTGCCGTGCAAGCTTATAAAGCCTTACACCGTTCTGCGAAACAGCCGAATACATAGGCGGAAGCTGTTCAAGCTCGCCGGTAAATTCTGCAATGGCTCCGAGCAGCTCCTCACGGCTGACTGTCACTTCTTTTTCGCTGAGCACTCTGCCGGTAACGTCATATGAATCGGTAGCAACACCGAGAAGAATATCCGCCGTATATTTTTTATTTGCGGCAGGAATAAAATCCGCAAATTTAGTTGCCGCGCCGAACATCACCGGCAAAACGCCGGTTGCCATAGGGTCAAGGGTGCCGGTGTGCCCCGCCTTTTTCTGCGAACAGATGCGCCTTGCCCTGTTGACCGCGGTAAAAGAAGTGATGCCTTCAGGTTTGTCAAGGCATATAAAGCCTGTCATTAAATCACCTTCAATTCTAACGATAATTATATATTATTTTGCGCTGAAATTCAATATAATTAAAATTTATGTAAAATATCCATAAAAATACTATTGTTAAAAAATAAACATAGTGTAAAATAAACAAAAAAGCATATTCTATTTTGTGATTAAGGTAAAACTTTTTAAAATCTGTTGACAATAATTCTATTTTGGGATATTATTATTTTGTGTCAGTTTTTAGCGAGGTTTTATAATGTTTGAGCACGCAGAGTATCAGGATCTTATTATTTCCGCCCGTTCCGGCGACAATAATGCAATAGCGCAGATCATCAGCAGCCTTATGCCCTGCGTAGAAGCGGCAGCTCATTCATATTCGCAAAGCTCACTGCCCGCACCCGATCTTATTCAGGAAGGGCTTATAGGTGCGGTAAACGCCGTTTTTACGTTTGACGAATCAAAGGGCGTCAAATTCAGCACATACGCAAACAGATGCATTTCTAACAGCATTATTTCAGCGCTGAGAACGGCAAACGGCAAAAAGCACCGCGCGCTCAACAGCTTTGTTCCGCTTGAGGATGTTAGTATTTCTGCCGATTCTCAAACAAGCAACCCGGAATCGCTTATTTCAATGAATGAGCGCATAGACAATATATACCACATTATAAACACCCGTCTTACAGAACTTGAACGCAGCGCCATACTGCTTCATATCGCCGGCGAAAACACTGTTCAGACAGCGCAGAAACTCGGCATTAGCGAAAAGTCAGTATCAAACGCGCTTGCCCGCGCAAGAAAAAAACTGCACACTGCCCTAAATTAATATGTCCCACCTTCAGAGGCTCTGATTTTTCAGACGAACGGTGCAATTCCGCGAGGGACACATAATAAACAAGCGAGGTAAAACCACTATGTACGAAGACAAAACTCTTATTTGCAAAGAGTGCGGCAATGAATTTGTTTTCACAGCCGGAGAACAGGAATTTTACGCAGAAAAAGGCTTTGTAAATGAGCCTCAGCGCTGCAAGGCTTGCCGTGACGCACGCAAGCAGGCTGCGCGCGGTGAACGCGAGATGTTTGAAGCAACTTGCGCGGCATGCGGCGGTCCCGCAAAAGTTCCCTTCCGTCCCCGTGAAGATCGTCCCGTTTATTGCAGCGAATGCTTTGCAAAAATGAAGGAAGAGGAAGAAGCTGCGGCAACAGGCGAAGAAGCAGCAGAATAAGCATTATTAAACTACTGTATATATATTATTACATATTTAATTTTGCAGTAAACTCTTTGTGAGTTTCTTCTGACGAGGAACCCGGATTTCCGGGTTCTTTGTTTTTTATAAAAAGGTTGAACTTTCGCCTGTTTTAGTGTATCATTATGATGTAAGAATAATCAAGGAGCTTCCGGAATGATTTTTGTAAAAATATTCAACAAACTGGACAGCAACAAGGTTTTGCATGAAATTTTTGAATACTTTGGCGAAACAGGCAGAAAAAGCGTTTCCGTAAACGCCGCAAGCATTGCTTTCTTTGCTTTTATATCTATAATTCCCATGCTTGTTCTGCTGTGCTCCCAACTGCCGCTGACGGGCATAACAAAAGACGAGCTGGCTTTCGCAATTACAAACATCACGCCGGACAGCGTCGATTCCCTTATAGAATCCATAATCAACGAAGCGTACTCGTCAAGGTTAGGTGTGTTTTCTTTTTCAATTATTTTTCTTTTATGGTCATCGTCAAAAGCCATGCTTGCAATGATACGCGCTGTGGACAAAATCTATGACCAGACGGAATCAAGAAATTACTTTGTGATGGTCGGATTTGCACTGCTTTATACCGCAGCGATTATAGTTTTTGTAAGCCTGTTTTTGATTATCTACGCCAAAGGTCACACTCTTGAAGAAATAATTATCAATTACACAAGCCCGGAAGCTGACGTCAACGTGCTCGTAAGCCAGCTTCACAACTATGCTGTCCTTGGAATAATGACGGTTATTTTTGCGCTGATATGCACTTTTGCCCCCTCGGGTAAAAGGAAAGTAAAATTTCAGCTCCCCGGGGCGTTCTTTTCAAGCTCGGCTATTATTATTTTTACAATGCTTTTTGCGATGTACGCAAACGGCAAAAACATTTACAGCTCGTTTTACGGCAGTCTTTCAAGCGTTGCGATTTTTATGCTGTGGATTTATTCGTGCATCAATCTTTTTTTGATGGGCTGTGTGATTAACGTAAGGTATGAAGAAGAAATCCGGAAATTTTTCAGTAAACTCGTGCTTCAGAAATAAACATCATTTTTTTTTAGGATGCGCAGCGGCGCAGCTTTTAAAAAGACGAATTACAGGGTGCAGATTTTTTAATTTCTGCACCCTGTTCTGCTTTAAGCGTTGTTATGAAAGTTTGTAAATCAGCGTTTCAATAATCGCGAAGATTCTTAATGAAATGAATCTGTGCCAGAGATTTTTAAGCTTTGCTTTAAACGAATTGTCCGCAACGTATTCAAGAGGCTCAGTGCCGTCGTCAATTACAAGTGCCTGTGAAATCGTGCATCCGCCCTCGCCGAAAAGTTCGCATCTGATATACATAAAATCTTCTGCGTTCTCGATCTGATCAAGGTCGATAACGTATGTGGTTTCATTCGCTGACTGCTCAAGTGTTTTTGAAGCAAAGATCCTGCCGTTTGCTATCCACTGAATCTTATTGCAGTTTTTGGCTTTTACCGTAACGGTATGACCGTCAACGGAAAGCTCGGTAAACTCCGGATACGGTATTCCTGAATCTCTTACGTCAAAGGCTTCTGACGGCCCGATAATATCGTTTGTGTTCAATTCTCTTGTAACGCAGAAGAACGCACCGGTCTGCATGGTTTCTTTGATGTTCTCAACGGTGTTTTCCGGCATCATGAAAACTGAATACGATGAATCAACATGGCTGAAATAATGAGCGTCGTTGTTTGAAAAACCGATTACCCTCTTGCCGTAAGGAAGACATTCCATAAGAACGTTATCCCACAGGATTCTGTCGTAATTTGTTACGTGGTTTCTTTCGTTGAATACTTCCATACCGAGGCAGGAATCGTATTTAAGAAGGATATCTGAATAATATTTAACGTTTTTGGGGTCCGAAACAGTTTCAACGCCATTGTTGGAATGGAGCCAGTCGCCGGGGTGATTAATGAAAGAAATTCCGCCGGCTTTATCGGCAAGTTTTACAGCGCCTTCATGGTCGTTTTCAAAGCCGAGGTAATTGTCGCCTTTATGGGGCGGTAAGAACATTCCGTTAACGTGGCATTTGGTAACGGTGAGAGCGTTAAGCTCATTTCCGCCGATAACGCATGTCATGCCTTTGCCCCTTGCCTGACCGTTAACCGGGTATGTGCCGGACGTGATGCCCTCAAACTCTTCATCGGTTAATTTGGTCGTTTTTTTGCCGATAATGTACTGATAAAGATAGAGCGGCAGATGCGTCGGCTCTTCGTTCCAGGCTTTGCCTGTAACGCCGTGGTCTGTCATCGCAAGAAAATCGAAGCCCTGATTGTAGTGCTCGATTATCATTTCGTTGTAATCGACCTCTGCGTCGCTTACGGTTGAATGAGTGTGAAGATTGCCTTTATATGCGCCCCATGCGCCGTCTCCGCTCCATACAACGTCTTCATAAGGCGAAACTATTTTATAATCGCCTTTGGCGTAGGACGGTATGGCAACCGCTGACATAAGGAACAAGCATACCAATAAAATTGAAATTAATTTTTTCACAATAAAACCTCCGTTCATTTTGTTGACAATTATATTATCCATAAAAATCAAGGCTTTGTCAAGAAAAAAATAAAAGAGGCTTGCTGAATTTCAGAAGCCCCGATTGTCAGTTGATTTCTCTTTTCTTTTTTTCGACCTTGGTTTTGTTGCCTTTTTCGTCAACGATATAAGTGTTTTCAAGCGCAGCAACAAGGCTTGCTCTGTAAGCTGCTATATATTCGCTTCTGAGCTGAGCCTGCTCAACCCTTTCTTCGTCCGTAAGACCTTCCGCCTTTGATTTTCTTGCAAGCTCGTTTATACGATCAATTTTTTTCTGTTCCATAACAACCTCTTAAATCTTTAATTTCCCTGCAGGGCATACGTTCATGCAAATGCCGCATACGGCGCCTCTGCCGATATGCTTGAACTCTTTTTTCATATATTCACTGCATTTCTGCGGGTCAAAAACATCTGACCTTTCCATCCCGGGCTGCCATAAATCGCCCTTTATAGCCCCGGACGGACACGCCTTAACGCATGCGTCACACGAAATGCACGGCGAAACGTATTCGCTCTCGCTTACTTCAAACGGACAATCCGTAAGAATTGTGCCGAGCCTGACGTGTGAGCCGTAATCCCTGTGAAGAAACAGCGAATTTTTGCCTATTCCTCCAAGTCCGGCGAGCGAAGCCGCTTTTTTATGCGAGTATCTGCCGGTGTAATTCCAGCCGTCTTTATTTATGCTCTGCGACGCGCCGACGGGGATATATCTGTACCCCGCCTGCTGGAGCATCAACCCGGCTCTGAGGCACACGCTGTCAATAAACGCGTTGACCGTGCGGTAATGGTGAAAATATGTGTGCGTCGGCTCGCCGTCAATTTCGTCAACAACCGCGTCGGAAAGCCTTACAACCACGCTTACGGCATAGGTGCCCTCTCCCCAGGGTCCGTCCGGCAGCTTTGCGAAGCCTACGTCGCTAACACCGTTATCTGTAAGCATTTGTTTGATTTTTTGCTGAAGTTCCATATTTTCCCTTCTTAAATGCTCTGGCTCAACACAGTAACCGTTAAATCGCCCGTGCGCTCGCCCGCGTACTCTTCCCCTGAATAAGCCTGAACGGTATAGACGCAGTCATATTTGCCGTTTTTGAGCCGTTGATTCAGTTTGTCGCCCGATAAGCTTTCGCCCGGCGCAATAACCGGTGAAGTATATAATATATTTTCCGTTCCGCCGTCGCCGACAGTTTCATATACCGTAAAGACAAGATTGAATTCACAGCTCTGCGGGTTTTCAAACATAAAACTGCCTTTGCCGCCGGAGCGTTCAAAAATCACGTTGTTATTAATAAGATATTTTATTTCACCGTCGGGAACAGAGCTGATATGGTCGCTTTCCTCAACTTCTTCAAGCAATGCGTTCCTGACTTTTCCGGCAGGGGTGAATATCCACCGTATTCCGGGTGTGAAAATCTCGGCAACGATAACCGCAAGGCATAAAACAACAGCAACCGATAAAACTATAAGCAACTTTTTGTGTTTCATTTAATCAACTGCCTATTTTAAGATTAACGGTAGCGGCCTGTGTGCCGACGATTTCTTTTGTTTCCGGGTCATAACCGTTTACAAAAAGAGTAAGCTTATGTTTGCCGTAAGGCACGGAATCAAACAGGGAAACCGAGCTTATTTTTTCGCCCGGTTCAACGCCGAGGGAACGGTAAAGCAGATTGCCGTTTTCATCAACAAGAAAAGCAAGCAGAATACAGTCGTTCGAGCTGACGCTGCCGAATTCAATAAGCGCCGGGTCGCTGTAATCATCCATAACAATATCTTTGTTGACAAAGAATTTAAAAGCCGATTTGTCGCCCTTTACGGACAATGACCTCGCAAGAATTTTTTGCTGTTCTTCGGAAATATCGGTCTGTACAGCAACCGACGAAGCTTCAAGCCTGCCCTTGTACTCAGCGTTTTTAATTTCATCCGGGACTTTAACGCCGCCCGTAAAAATCCTCACGATCAGATAAACCACCGCGGCAATTATGCCCAGCGCCAGCAGCGCGGCGAGAACAATTTTGCCTATGTTGTATTTTGCGGCAAACCTTTTGAAAGACGACCTTTTTTTGCCGCCTTTTGCCGCTTTGCGTTTACGCCCGGTCTTCTCCGCTTTCGGCTGATTAACGGGCTTTTGCTTTTCAACAGGCTTTTTGTTTTCAACAGGTTTTTGCGGATTTACAGGCTTTTGCGGTTTGACCGGCTTCTGCTGCTTAGCCGGTTCCTGCATCGGAGCAGGGCGCTGATTGCTGTTTTTATTATTGTTCTGTACTTTACCCTGTTTTTGGTTACTATTATTGTTGTTGTTTTTTGCTCTTTTATTATTACTGCCTGCGGCAGGCGAACCTACCGCAGGCTTTTTGTTTGGTTTCTTTGATTTTTTATTCTTTTTAGCGGCCATAACCGTCACCCTTTAAAGATTATTCCCACGGGAGCTTATCAATTCCCCAAATCTGAGTGTATCTGTTTATCTGAACCGATTCAACGGCAACCGCAATTTTCGGAACAGCCGATTCCGTAAGTGATGACTTGAGGAATTCCTCTTCATCAAAGCCGGTTATGATAGATTTATCATAGCTGTCAAAAAGTCCGGTTGTTTCGGTGTAGTAAACGCAGTAATCTTCCGCGCGGTTATCAAACCACTGTTTATCAAACGTGAACGGCAGAGTAACGTTCTGTGCAACCGTGCCGTCAGGCATCGTCCACTGCACATTCATTTTAACCCTTACATAATATTTTGCATAACCTTTTTGAATTACGTTGATTCTTAAATTGCCGACATAATTCCTTGCCGCAGGGTCAAGGCTTAAAGCGTATAATCCGTTATCGTCTGCTACTGCTTTGTAATTGCCGCCGTCTGTTTCAAAATAAACATAGCCTGAACTCTGGAATCCTGACAGCTTTGCGCGCTGGGACATGGATGTAGTGCTTGAGTACCAAGCCAAAGAGCCTGAAACAACCGCTATAACCGCAACTATGCTGATAATGATTACAGCTATTCTCCTTCTGCCTTTATTCATTGAAATCACAATCCTGTCCTGAAAAAATTAGTTATCTGCTTAACGCGCCGTCAACGTCCTGTGTAGCGTTCATGGTGATTAAAATATTATAATCCGCCGCATTCCACGGTGCGCCGTCAAACAATGCTTCGTAATCGACCTCATCATACTCAACCCATACGGCAACTTTAAAGGTCATCTTTTCGCCGGGGTTCAGCAGCTCATAATAACCGCCGTTTCCGTCCTCGCCGACGTTGTATAAGTTCAGCGCCTCATCCGTCATATTGCCGTTGAGCGCACCGCTGAGCGTTTTATAAACGCTGCCGTCAACGAGCTTATTTTCTGCAAAGCAGAAATATCTGAAGCCTTCAGCATCTTCGTTTCTTAGTTTAACGGTTGAATAAATCCTCGCTGGCATTCCGCCGTTGTTTTCAACCTCGACGTCAAATACTTTAACAACCGAATCAAACATCGTTTCGGATTTATCTTTAAAAGAAGTAACTCCGTCAATTCTGGCGTTTTCTTCTGCCGTGTATTCTCCGTCAACGGTAAAATCAGCAAATATGAACTTGTTATTGTTCCCATTAACCACCTGAGACTGGTAAAACCATGCAGTAGTAGGTGACAATGATGAAAAATACCCTGTGCAGATAACCAATGCAGCCGCCATTAAAAGCGCGGATATTTTTTTAATTTTGCTCATTGCCGTCATCCTTCCTTTCATATTTGCGGGATTTTTGCGCAACAGCCGCTATTGAAATAACAACTATTGCAATTACAGCCAAAATAACGCTGATTTTAATTAAATTCAATGATTTGATAAATATTGAAATATATCCGAGCGCGGGAACAGCATACCACAGCTTGCCGATTATCTGCTCCTTCATAGAAGGCTGCGGATCTTCTTTTTCGTTGGCGTCGCCTTTTGTTCTGAAAGCGCCGGCGTTATAATCTATTGAAATAATCCTGTGGGTAAAACATCCCTCGCCGTCAGGAAATTCAACTGTTACAATGTCGTTTTCGTGAAGCTGCTCAAATTCAACCTGCTTAACAAAAACTACCGAGCCTTTTTTTATCTGCGGCGACATACTGTCCGTTACCACAGCGTAGCCCTTTGCTCCGCTTAAAATGTTGAACGCCACAAAGCCGACAGAAATCAAAGTAATAATTGCAAATATATTAAAAACAATATTTAACGGTTTGATTTTCATAATCAGCCGACGGAATCAGAAACCTGATACTGACCCATTGCGCTCCATTCAACGTAATCTGCCTGTTTTGCTTCAAAAATCACGTTGACCGTAACCTCGTTGCCTGAGTAAAGCGACGCGTCTATATCATCTTTATATTTTACGCTCTTAATAATGTCAAGGCTTGCCATATCGGGAGTAACCGCAGCAGAATCGTCAGCCTTCTGAAGCTGCTGAGCGTCAAAATCCCTGCCTACATAATAGAAGCAAGCACCGTCCATGCCGTTGTCCAGAAGTCTCCACTGCGAAGGATCCGCAAATTCAACTTCAAAATCCTCATCCGGTTCGCCTTTGTACGTTACTGTTTCAGCTTTGCCGCTATGATAAGATGTGTATTCAATTTTAACACGCACTTTAGTGTCGATAGTTGAGCTGTTGAACATTGTGAGCGCGGATTCATCGCCGTTGACAACAATAAGATTCTGACCGGGGTAAATTCTCGGTCTGCCGTAAAAATCTTCCTCCAGCGTATCAAGAGAAACCGCGTCACCGGTTGAATAGCTGACGGCTCCGATTGTTATATTCTGCGCTCTTTTTACAGCCGTAACAAACCATGCGTTTGACCCCTGACTTGCAAAAAGGCCGGCAACAACAATCAAAGAAGCTATTAAAGTTATAACTCTTTTTTTCATTCCAAATCCTCCTGATCCGCTCTGCGTTTCATAGCATATAATTCTATTTCAACAGCTATCCACGCAATATAGACCGCTGCCACAATCACTTTGCCGAGTGTGGAATTAACAAATCCGACGGCATACCCGACATATGGTACTGAAAAATCAACTCTGCCGACTGCATAATAAAAGCTTGTCGGGTACGGGTCGTTCTCTTCATTTGCGTCACCTTTTGTGACGAGCATCTGATTTTCAATATCAATGTCGACTACGCGATGCGTAAAGTAATCATTTTTATTATCATTGGTGAAGGTGAGCACGTCACCTTTTTTAACGTCTGTAAATTTAATCTTCTTTGTAAAAACAAGGCTGCCCTGCGGGATTGTCTGCTCCATACTGCCTGTTCTGATGTAGAAAGTTTTATAACCCAATGCTTTGGGAATATAAACAACCATAATAAGAAAAGAAAACACACAAATTACAACCGAGCTTATCAGAATATTGAGTTTATTATTATTCTGACGGCTCATCTGTTTTTTCTTCCTCCGGGTCATCATCTTTCTTCATAAATAATTTAACAAGATTCTGCGCTTCAAGGAACGTTATAACCAGCAACGGCAGCACGATAAAGACTAAAATTACCGTCGGATTCTGTAAAAATCCTATAATCGACCCTGAAAAAACACCCAGATTTAAAATAACCTTGCCTATTACTTTTTTATAAAATACCGGCTCGTTATCGACGGTGGGGTTTGCGTCACCTTTTGTGACAAACTGCCTTTCACCGGTTGAAAGGTATGATATTTCTTTGATTCTATGTGTATTTACACGTTCATAAATATCTTTGCCTGTGGCGTAAAAACTGATTACGTCCCCTTCTTTAAGGGAATCCGTATTAACTTTTTTGGCAATGATCACGCTGCCTACTTTATATTCCGGCTCCATACTTCCCGTTCTTATTTTTAGAACACTGTAACCGAGTATTGAAGGTACTTCCC
>JAEEGI010025048.1_pt1 | contig 11593 bp, 6 predicted proteins | sample 8958751 | NCBI WGS metagenome assembly JAEEGI01 (sample SAMN16246545, study PRJNA631951) | gut metagenome | biome: gut microbiome; feature: rumen; material: KS-attached | host: Bos | place: Iran: Karaj | collected 2018-10 | reverse complement strand
CCTCTTCGCCGTCGGTGCCGGCCATCTGCCCGGTACAAAGGGCGTGCTCCACCTGTTGCGCCAAGCAGGATATAAGGTGGAGGGCGTCACCAAGTGAGGCTGCCCGCGCTCCCGTGGCATGTCTCCTTTCTTTGGTACAGCGGCGGTGGAGCAGCGGAGGAATCTCCATGCGGATTTCAATAAGACCCGTAGGGACAGACCTTGTGTCTGTTTGCAAACGTAAATAGTAACTTTTACTGATGCGGACAGACACAAGGTCTGTCCCTACACTTTGATGCTAAATCGCATTCCTATGTCCTTTCTTGTTATTTCTGTGGTTGCTAAATCTGCTTGATAGTTTGGATTGACAGCCCCGTGTATTTTGCTATCATCTCTATGGGCATGTCGTCGGTCATATGCGGCGTGCGCCTATGGCCACTTTTTACAAAAAAGTCAACGGTTTTTTTGAAAAAGTCAACGGTTTTTTTGAAAAAGTCGTTGACTTTTTCAAAAAAACTGGCACTCTTTCAAAGGTGCATATATAATCAAAGCGGAGAATGCCCACTTGCTCCTCATGGTGCATGCAGGTATAGCTTTTTGTTGCTTGCAAAGAATCGCCAGGTGCAAGTAGTGCAGGTGTTTTTTGTGTTGTCGTTAAGTCTTTTCAACAGCACAGGTCGGTGAAATTTCGCCGTTGCAAGAAAAGAGAAAAGCAAACAGAAATCTTTTGTGAATGTTTTTTTATTACAGAAGAACATTTTTTTCAATAAAAGCTCCTTTTTTCAGTCGTTTTTCTTTGCCTTTTGCCCGCAAATGTGTAATTTTGCATCCATGCATACGGCTGACGAATTTTTCTCTACCTATATCTTCGACCTCGACGGCACGCTGCTCGACACGCTGGGCGACCTGGCAGCGGCGGTGAACCATGCGCTGCGCTGCCACGGCATGCCCGAACGCACGGTTGACGAAGTGCGCTGCTTCGTGGGCAATGGCGTGCGGCGGCTGATGCAGCGAGCCGTGCCCCAGGGAGAGGCCAACCCGCTCTTCCCTCAGGCGCTGGAGGCGTTTCGGACCTACTACTTGGAGCACCAGATGGACACCACGCGCCCTTACCCTGGCATCGAAGAGATGTTGCACCAGCTGCGTGGGCGTGGTTGCCGAGTAGCGGTGGTGAGCAATAAGTTTCAGACAGCCACCGAGCAGCTGTGCCGCCATTTCTTCGCCGACACCATCGAGGTGGCCATCGGCGAGAACGAGGCTGCCGGCATCCACCGCAAGCCTGCCCCCGACACCGTGCTGGAAGCGTTGCACCGCTTGGAGGCGACTGCCGAGGGAGCCGTCTACGTGGGCGACAGCGATGTCGACATCCTCACTGCCCGCAACGCCCAGCTGCCCTGCATCAGCGTGCTCTGGGGATTCCGCAGTCGCCACTTCCTGTTGCAGCATGGCGCCACACGTCTTGTTGACAACCCCCATCAACTCCTCAACTCCTAACTCTTAACTCCTAACTCCTAACTCTTAACTCCTAACTCCAATGAAACGACTACTCACAATGATGCTGCTGGCAGCTATCAGCAGCAACGCCTTGGCCCAAGGCACCGTGGCCGACTACAAACGCGCCAACGCTGTGCGTGGCAAGTATTCCAACAAGATGACCTATGGCGATGTCAATGTGCGCCTGATGCGTGGCGAGGGCCACAAGTTTTGGTATTCCGTATGGAACGGCGACTCCACTATCTATAAAGAGGTGGATGCCGACCGCAACACTGTGACCATGCTGCCCGGCAACCCCGAGCCGCCGCGCCAGCGCCGCTGGCAGGGCAACAGAGGTCCTCAGCGCCACTGGATGGAGGTGCCCGACGAGAAAGACGGCTGGCAGCGCTCGCCCATCGACAGCACGCTCAGCGTGTTTCACCGCGATGGCAACCTGTGGACGCGCCGTGGCGACGAGGTGAAGCCCCTCACCACCAACGGCGACAGCACCAACTACTACTCGGCCTGGGGTCGGTTCTCGCCTGATGGGCGCTACTATGCCACCGTGCGCATCAAGCCCGCCCCCAAGCACTACGTGTATTATGTGGAGAACCTGCCGCGCACGGGCAGGACGACAGCCCCCAACCTGCTGCGCACCGAGCCGGTGCTGCACAAGCAGGAATATGCCAAGCCCGGCGACTCGCTCAACTACCGCGTGCCCGTGGTGGTGGAGGTGGCCACGGGGCGTGTGGTGGAGCCGGCGACCGACCTCTTCAAGCATCAGTATGAGGTGAGCGCCCCCCGCTGGGATAAGAACAACCGCACGCTCACCTTCACCTTCAACGAGCGCGGACACCACACCTACCGTCTGCTGGAGCTGGATGCCGAGACGGGACAGGTGGGCACCATCATCGAGGAGACGAACGACAAGTATGTGAACTACAACCGCCTCTATCGCCACGACTTCAGCGACGGGCGTCGCATCCTGTGGACCAGCGAGCGCGATGGCTACAACCACATCTACCTCTACGAGCGCACGCCGATGGGCGAGCAGAAGGGACGACTGGTGAGGCAGGTGACGAAAGGTGAGTTCTACGTGCGCGACATTGTGCACATCGACGAGAAGAAGGGCATCGTTTACTTCACCGCCAACGGCAAGACCGGGCTGCGCGACAGCGACAAGGCGAAAGCCCCTGAACGCGAAGAAGACCCCTACCTGATACATTATTATAAGATAAGGCTCGACGGCAAGGGGCTTACCTGCCTAACGCCTGAGGAAGGCAACCATCGCGCCACCTTCACCGAAGACATGCAGTACCTCATCGACACCTACAGCACCGTGCTGACACCGCCCGTCAGCGTGCTGCGTAGCGCCAAGGACGGCAAGGTGATGCGCACGTTGGAGACGGCCGACATCTCGCGCTTGGAGGCGCAGGGCTGGAAGGCGCCCGAGGTGTTCGTGGCTCCCGGTCGCGACGGCGTCACCCCGATGTGGGGACTCATCCAGCGGCCCTCGAACTTCGACCCTGCGAAGAAATACCCCATCATCGAGTACATCTACAGCGGTCCCGGCGACCAGTATGTGCCCAAGACGTTTACGCCGTGGCTCTACTATCTGCAGGACTTGGCCGAGCTGGGCTTCATCGTGGTGCAGCTCGACGCCATGACCACGTCGTTCCGCTCACGCCAGTTTGAGGAGGTGTGCTACAAGAACCTGAAGGATGCCGGACTGCCCGACCGCATCGCGTGGATCAAGGCGGCGGCCGCCAAGTATCCCTATATGGACATCGACCGCGTGGGCATCTATGGCTGCTCGGCCGGTGGGCAGAACGCCATGGCGGCTGTGCTGTGGCATGGCGATTTCTACAAGTGCGCCTATGCGGCCTGTGGCTGCCACGACAACCGCATGGACAAGATTTGGTGGAACGAGCAGTGGATGTCGTATCCCATCGACAGCAGCTACGTGGAGTGCAGCAACCTGGAGAACGCCTGGCGCTTGGAGCGTCCGCTGATGCTCGTCGTGGGTGAGCTCGACGACAACGTAGACCCAGCCTCCACCATGCAGGTGGTGGCAGCGCTGCAAAGGGCGGGCAAGGACTTCGAGCTGGTGGTCATCCCCGGAGCCCACCACACCATGGGCGAGACCTTTGGCGAGCACAAGCGCGCCGACTTCTTCGTGCGCCATCTGCTCGGCGTGGAGCCGCCTAAGTGGAGCGAACTGAGGTGAGTTAGGAGTTAGGAGTTAGGAGTTAGGAGTTGGGAGTTGGGGATTTCTGCTTATTTAATTATTCATTATTCTGTTTTATTTTTTTGCTGTGGAATCGAATTTCGTTGATTATGTGAAGATACTGTGCCGCTCGGGCAAGGGCGGCCGTGGCTCCATGCACCTGCGCCACGTGAAGTACAACCCGCTGGGCGGACCCGATGGCGGCGACGGTGGGCGTGGCGGCAACATCATCCTGCGTGGCAACCACAACTACTGGACGCTGCTGCACCTGCGCTACGAGCGCCATATCTTTGCCGGACACGGGGGCAATGGCGGCAAGGACAAGTGCCACGGCACCGACGGCAAGGATGTCTATATCGATGTGCCCTGCGGCACCGTGGTCTACAATGCCGAGACGGGCAAATATGTGTGCGACATCACTTACGACGGTCAGGAGGTGATGCTGCTGAAGGGCGGTCGCGGCGGCCTGGGCAATTTCCAGTTCCGCTCGGCCACCAACCAGGCACCACGCTATGCCCAGCCGGGCGAGCCTATGCAGGAGATGACCATCATCATGGAGCTGAAGCTGCTGGCCGACGTGGGCCTGGTGGGATTTCCCAATGCGGGCAAGTCGACGCTGGTGAGCGCCCTGAGCAATGCCAAGCCGAAGATTGCCAACTACCCCTTCACCACGATGGAACCCTCGTTGGGCATCGTGGGCTATCGTGAGGGCAAGTCGTTTGTCATGGCCGACATCCCCGGCATCATCGAGGGTGCCGCCGAGGGCCGTGGCCTGGGCCTGCGCTTCCTGCGCCATATTGAGCGCAACTCGCTGTTGCTCTTCATGGTGCCTGGCGACACCGACAACATCCTGCGCGAATACAACATCCTGCTCGACGAGCTGCGCAAGTTCAACCCCGAACTGCTGTCGAAGCAGCGTGTGCTGGCCGTGACCAAATGCGACCTGCTCGACGAGGAGCTGATAGCGATGCTCAAGGAAGAATTGGAAGCCCTGCAGACCCAGCAGACCCAGCAGCAGACCCAGCAGACCCTCCAGACCCACCCCCAGCCCCTCCCTGGAGGGAGGGGAGCAGATAGTTCTGCTGACGAAAATACCGATAGCAAGTCTATATACTCCCCTCTCTCTCAGGGAGGGGCAGGGGGTGGGTCTTTTCTTTCCTCTCAGGGAGGGGCAGGGGGTGGGTCTGCTGTTGGTGGGTCCGCTTCCATCCCTATCGTCTTTATCTCTGCTGTCACGGGCTTCGGCTTGGACGAGCTGAAGGACGTGCTGTGGCGCGAACTGAACAGCGAGAGCAACAAGCTGCAGACCATACAGGCCGACGACCGGCTGGTGCACCGCGACAAGGACATGACCGTCTTTGCCCAGGAGCTGGAAGACGAAGACGCCGCCGACGACATAGAGTATGTCGACGACGGCGAGATAGAAGAACTTGAAGACTTCGAATACGATGACGTTCAAGACGATGAGGCTTAGCGCCTCACCATCTTGAAGGTTGCCGTGGCCGTCTTCAGCAGATAGATGCCACGCGGCAACTGCAACTGGCCGATATGCCCAGCGGGTATGTCGGCCATTTTCTTTCCCATGGCATCAAACACGGTCACCGTCTCTTCAGCGTTCAGTGCCAAGCCATCGATGCCGCTGAGGTCTTGCACCATCACGGGCTTCGTGGTCATGGCCAGGTTCTTCACCGTCCGTCCGTTCAGCACGGCTGTGGTCAGGATGCCGGTGATGTCGAAGTATTTGTAGGCCGTGCCGCCCTCGAAGGGCTGCTCAATGTCGAAGGTGTTGTTGATGCGCACAAAGTTGTCGTCCTCTACGACATAGAGTCCTGCCAGTCCCTCCACGCTCTGCATCATCACGTTGCGCAGCACTATCAGGTCGGCCAGGTCGGCCAGGGTGAGTTGGCTCACGGTGGTCTGTCGTGGCTCGGGCTGCTGGCCGTTGGCAATGCTGAGGCCGTCGGCGCTGGTGCTGCCCTCCACGGGCTTCAGCTCAGGCATCTCGTCGGTCAGCGCGAAGCTGCCGAGAAGGCGTCCGTTGAGCACGTCGCCCGTCTTCAGCTGTAGTCCTGTCGAGGCGAAGCGGATGGTGCCGCTGGCGTCGCGCACGTAGGCGTCGTTCTTATACACATAGAGCACCTGCGCATCGCTGAGCAATAGCTCGGCCTCGTCGCCAGGCTGCAGGGCCTTGAAGTGGGCGATGTCGCTGACAATGGTTGGCTCTTTGCCCACGATGACCTCGGTCGTTGTCTGCAGTCCGTTGTCGACGTTCGTCACGGTGATGGTGGCGCTGCCGTTGGCCAGCGCGAGCAGGGTGCCGTCGGCGCTGACGGTGGCCACCTGCTCATCGCTCGATGCGAAGGTGAGGAACACGTCGGCATTGGCGGGCGTCAGCTGTGGGGCGAGGAGCACCTGCTGTCCTATAGTGAGCTTCATGGTCTCGGGCAGGCCGATGGCCGTCAGCTCGGTGTAGGTGGTAGCTGTGGGCGACTGCAGCAGATATAGCTCGTCAATCACCTGTCCGTTCAGGGTGTTGGTGCCCAAGATGGCGTTGATGTCATAGCGCTTGCTCAGGTCGGAGGGCACGGTGATGCGCGGATTGGTGATGCCCAGCGTGTTATAGAGCCGATAGCGCTTGTCGCCCAGCACGGCAAAGACACTGCCATCCTTCATCAGTTGCACCTTCTCCACGCGCACCATATTGGCATAATACTGTTCGCCCAGCTGGCTGATGTGCAGGGTGATGGGTTCCATGTCGCCGCCCTGGCTGATGCTGATGTTGTCGGCGGTGGTGCTGCCCTCGATGGGTCTTAGTTCGGGCATCATCGTATTCTTGATGTAGCATCCATAGACGCGACCGTTGAGCACGTCGCCGCGCTTCAGTTGCAGTCCTGTGTAGGCAAAGCGGATGGCTCCGCTGGCGTCGCGCACGTAGATGTTGTTCTTCTGCGCATATATCACCTCGGCATTGTTGAGCAGCAGGTCGGCCTCGCCGCCAATGGGCAGTGCCTTGAAGTGTGCGATGTCCTCCACGGTGATGCGGTCGGTCACGTTGAGCGTGGTGGTAGCCGTCAGCCCGTTGTTCACGTTCGTCACGGTGATGGTGGCGGTGCCTTTGCTTATGGTGCGCAACATGCCGTCGGCATCCACCGTTGCCACCTGCTCGTCGCTCGAGGCGTAGGTCAGGAACACGTCGGCATTTTCAGGTGTCAGTTCAGGCATCAGGGGCTTAAACCTGTCTACGGGCAGCTGCATGGTGGGTGGCAGACTGATGGCTGTCAGCTCGGTGTAGGTGGTGGCGGCGGGTGTCTTCAGCAGATACAACTCGTCGATGACTTCGCCATTCAGCGTGTTGGTGCCAAAGATGGCGGTGATGTCGTAGCGGCGGTTCAGGTTGCTGGGCACGGTGATGCGGGGGCTGGTGATGCCCAGCGTGTTGAACAGGCGGTAGCGCTTGTCGCCTAAAACGGCAAAGACGTTGCCGTCCTTCACCAGTTGCACCTTCTCCAGCTCCACCATGTTGGCATAATACGCTTCGCTCAGCTGGCTGATGTGTAGACTCACGGGTTCCACCTCGCCGCCATCGCTCACGGTGATGCCCGATGCCATGGTCAGCCCCTCCACGCTGCTCAGCACGGGCATCTTGTTGGGTGTGCTCTTCTGTCCGTAGATGTTGCCGTTGAGCAGGTTGCCCGCGCTGGCTTCGATGCCCGTTCCGCGCAAGACGATGGTTCCTGTGGCATCGCGCAGATAGATGTCGCCCTTGCCGCTGTAGAGCACCTGTGCATTGGTGAGCATCAGCATGGCGTCGTCGCCATCGTTGAGTTGCAGGAAGTTGGCGATGCCGTCGGCCGAGGCCAGCTGCTTCACGGTGACGGTGCAGGTGGCCTGCAGCGTGTCGTTGGCCGTCACGGTGATGTGGGCGGTGCCCACGCTGACGCCCGTCACCATTCCTTTATCGTTCACGGTGGCCACCTGCTCGTTGTCGCTGGTCCATGCCAGGGCGTAGGGGGCGTAGTCGGGATAGCGCTCGGGTGTGAGCTGCAAGCTGGTGCCCACGCCGAGCAGCACCTGCTCGTCGAGGCTGATGGAGAGGAGCACGTTGGCATCGAAGACGTCGAAGCTCACCACGCCATTGCTCTCCTGGATATTGTCCAGTCCCAGCGGGGTGATGCGTCCCGTCCACGAGCGCATGTCGGTGGGGGTTGACAGGTTGTCGAGGCGGCGCACTTGATTTGTGCCGGGGTAGGGGTCGCTGTCGGCGGCATAGACGCCGTAGTTGTTACGTTTCACTCCTCCGGCGCGCAACAGCTCATAGTAGGGGTGGTCGGGGTTGTCGTTCACGCAGTTGGATACCCACATGTCGTTGTTGGTGCTGTCCACGCGGAAGACGAGCATGCCGTGGCCCGGCAGCTCAGCGTCCCATTTTTGTTTCTGTCGGTTCTCTATCAGGAAATACTCTTTCTTCAGTTGCGAGTTGATGCGGTATCCGGCATTGCTCTCGCTGATGGTCTCTATGCTGAAGCTGCCTGGCTCCTCGATGACTTCTGGGTTGGCGAAGCCCAGGGCGTAGCGCTCAAAGAGCGAGTAGCCGCAGGGTGTGCGGCCGTAGTTGAAGTCGGCACCGTTCGACATCACCGACCATTCGCCGGGGTCGATGCATACCCCGTCATACCTGTTGCCGGTGTCGTAGAAGTCGGGAAGTCCCAGCACATGGCTGAACTCATGGCACATCGTGCCGATGCCCTCCAGGATGCTCCAGTTGTAGCTTTGATAGCCAAAGAGCTCGGTGCTGCAGGCATAGCGGCCCAGGCGCACACCGTCTTTACGGTAGTTGTAGTAGCTCAAGTCCGACTGGTGGGGCCACAGCAGGCGCGGGTCGTTGCCCTGTATGTAGGCGGCGTTGCCGGCGAAGATGAAGTAAATCATGTCCACCGTGCCGTTGTTGTCCACGTCGTAGTCCTTGAAGTTCACCAATTGGTCGGCAGCTGTGCAGGCATCGTAGAGCATCTGGTTGACGCCAGAGAATTCCTTGCCGCCGGGATAGTATTGGCTGCGGTTGATTTGCACGGGTCCCACCACGTCGAAGGTAGGCGAGAATATGCCGTTGCTGTTGTCGGTGAAGTAGTCGTGCATGCTGCCCGTGCAGTACATGGTGCGACCGCCGAGCCAACTGGGCAGGGTGGGGTTGGTGCGTGCCTCGCCCGTGTAGTTCTCCTGGTTGATCATCTGCTCCATGATGTCGTGGTAGTCGTCGTAGCGGAACTGGCAGTCGTTGTATTCCACCAGCAGCACCAGTCCCTTGAAGGCATCGTAGTCGTAGCGCTGGGCGCGTCGCTGCTCGGCGGCGCGTCGCTGGCTCTCGGCGTTGCGCTGCTTCATCTGCTTCATCTGCTGGCTCATCTGCGGCTTCAGGCGCCCTGTCAGCTCCAGGTAGGCCCGCTCCTGGGCCGAGCGCTCGGTGGCATTGTGAGCCACCAGCGTGGTGGGGGCCAACTGGCCGTCGCTGTCTATCTGGGCATAGACGTAGGCACCGCTGGCGTCGTCCTTCACCAGGGCGAAGCCGTCGGCGGTGGTGTTGTAGTGCAGATACTCGTCGCCCACCAGTCGAAGGCTCAGGCGGGTGCCGTCGGGCTGACTCACGCTCACCGTGCCGCGAAGGGCGGGGCGTGCCCATGCCGATGCCACGCCAAGCAGCACCGACAACAGAATAAGGGTTGTTTTCTTCATTCCTATCGTAGTTCGTTTGTTTTCAGCTTGCAAATATACGCATTTTATGCGAACTGGCAAAGGATTGGGCGTTTTTTCTTGGAAAGATTGGCTCTGATGCGGCTTTCTGCAAGGACTTCCCATTCTTCGAGGGCGATGGTGGAACGAAAAAGTCAACGCCGCTTGAAAATGGGAGTGCTCATTTGTGCGAATATCTTTTATTTATGAGTCCACTCCGAAAACCATTATTGTCGCGAAAGTCGGCTGCGCATTGTTTTTGGGTTGTTTTTTAGTGGAGAAGGGTTTTCGGAGTGTACTCATACATGGAAATCTATCAGATTGTACTAATGGTCATTGGTGCCATCACGCTCGTTTGACTGTTTGTCAAGGCAGTAAAAGGGCTCTTCTGGCTGATGGGTTGGGGTCGCCCGTCTATTCAGACGGTGGTCGCCCATGAGTACGGGCGACCCCTTCAGGGTCGTTATCACCCCGTACCTACTATCCGCAGGTCGTTCCGACCTACGGCTATTGAGAGGAGACGGCTTCACCGTCTTTTCAACCGTACCTTGAACATGTTTTCGCATGGTTGAAAGGAAACGAAAGGCAGGCCTGGTGCCCCTGCCCTACTCTCTTTCTGCCAACCGCTGGGCCTCCTGTCGGGCAATCTTGCCGGTGGCGGTGAGGGGGATGCGGGGCACACCGATGATGCGGCGTGGCTTCCACAGGCGGGGGAGCACCCGGCGGCAGATGGATTGGAGCGGGGCGATGTCGGCGGGCGACTGCACGAGGAGCACCAGGGCCTCGCCCAAACGGGCGTCTTTCCGCTTGGTGACGCAGAAGGGCATGGCGAGGTGGGGCTTCAGCAGACGCTCCACCTCTTCAATTTGTATTTTTATCCCTCCCGAGCAGACCACATTGTCGCGCCGACCGAGGATGCGGAAACGCCCATCGGGGAGCAGCTCGGCCACGTCGTTGGTGACAAGCGTCTGCTGACAGACCAGGGGGGTGTCGATGATTAGACAGCCTTCGCTGCTGAGCGCGAGGGCGACACCGCTGAAGGGCGTGTACCACTCCGTGGCCTCGCTGCCGCTCAGACGGCGCAGGGCAATGTGCGACAGTGTCTCGGTCATGCCGTAGGTGCTCCACACTGCGTTGGGAAAAGATTTCAGTTCCTCGGCCAAGGCGTCGTCGATGGCTCCGCCACCAATGATGAGGTGGCGTATGCCCATCAGCCGCTGGCGCTCCTGGGGCACTTGCAGCGAGCTCCACACCTGCAAGGGCACCATGGCAGCAAAGTCGACAGCCTCGCACGCCCCATCCATCTGCGCCAAGGGATGGCTACTGGGTGGAAGGCTGACGAGCCGCAGACCGCAGGTGAGGGCGCGCACCACCATCATCTTGCCCGCGATATAGTCGAGGGGCAGACAGAGCAGGGCGGTGTCGCCCGGCTTCAGCCCCAGAAACTGGCAGGTGATGCGGGCCGAGGCCTCCATGCGCCGCTTCTCCACCCACAGCGGCTTGGGCTGGCCGGTGGAGCCACTGGTGTGCACCAGCAGCTTGTCGCCGGGAGCACTCCATTCGCGAAGAAATTCATCGAGATTCATATTGGTACTCTTTCACCACTTTTTTTGTGAGGGGTGGGTGGTGAGGGGTGAGGGGTGAGAGGATAGTTTAGTGGTGAAGGGTTTAGTCGTTTGGTATATTTGTCGTTTGGTCGTTGGGGATGTTACTTGGTCGTTTGGTTGTTTTGTCGTTTGGTCGTTTGGGGATGTTACCGCAGCCTAAACGACTAAACGACCAATCCCCTAAACGACTAACTTCTCATTTGGGCGTGCAAACTATTCTCTCACCCCTCACCTCTCACCTCTCAACCATCACCAGGAACCAGTCGCGCAGCACGCCCTTGTAGTGGTTTTGCGAGTCGGCCACGAGCAGCAGCAGGGGAGTGGAGGAGAGGGGTGAAGCCCCCCCTACGGCCCCCGAGGGGGCTTCTATAGTTTTGCGGGACGTAGGGTCTATCGTGCGCGAAGGGGGGGCTGGGGCTGCGCACATCCCCTCGTAGTTGGCAAACTTGCGCGAGGTGAGCGTCAGCCGGGTCTTGAACTCCGTCAGCAGCCGTTTCTGCAGCATCGTCTGCTGGGCAGGCACCACCTCGTAGATGCGTATCACGGTTGTGGCGTCGAGCTTCATTTTGGGCACCCTTAC
>JAEEGI010025042.1_pt1 | contig 11593 bp, 14 predicted proteins | sample 8958751 | NCBI WGS metagenome assembly JAEEGI01 (sample SAMN16246545, study PRJNA631951) | gut metagenome | biome: gut microbiome; feature: rumen; material: KS-attached | host: Bos | place: Iran: Karaj | collected 2018-10 | reverse complement strand
CTTCGTGCGAGACAGAGAGCACTCTGACTACGTACCTTTTCTACTTCAACGAAGAAGATTATACCCAGCCCCGAGAGATTGGGGATCCGGAAATCCGCGCGTTTTACCTGGATCTCCGGGAGGGTTTCGCGAAGCTTCAGGCCAATGATACGTGGCAGATTGTCGTGTTCGGCCACAATTTCGGCCCGGAGGACGAGAAAGCCGTAACCCAGTTCCAAAATACCCTGGCGGCCATCAAGGAATCCGAAGCCAAATACAGGAAGGAAATCGGGGAACTTGGGGTACACGAGGGATCGTCCTTTCACGTAAAGTATGTTTACCGGCTGTCCCGGGATGTTCCGGCAGACCATCATTCGACGGGATACGCTCCCGCGATCCTGCAAGAGTACTCATTTGAACTTAGGTATGATTAGAATCACTGCCATCAGGAAGGCTTCGTATCCGGATTTGATAGCGAAATACGAGAATCCTATCGAACACACCTGCGATGTGTTGGAGGGGCAGGAGTGGATTTCGATTGACGGCGAGAGTCCTGAAGGGATGTGTCCTTCGGCCTGGAGTTCCATGAAGGAATTCGTCGAGGCGCTGGCCCGGGGTGAGGGAAACTTCTATGACGGCTGGATGAAGAATCCGAAGAGCGCCATGATCAGCTGTAACGACGGCTTCAGACCGGTGAGTTTCTACATCGAAGTGATTTGAATTCGGCTTCTTCCATCCACAAATAAGGCCGTTTATATGGATGAAATCCGTTATTTGGGCGGTTCATCCATATAATCGGCCTTCCTCATGGACGAAATCGGTTGAAAAACGCTGGGGGTTGAAAAATGGAAGGAGGGTGACCGATAATTGCTTATCGGTCACCCTCCCTGTGCCCCGGGCGGTGGTTAAGATATCGGTGGCTATCGTGAGTTGTTTTAATTAACTGAAGAAATTGATTTCCCGTGAGTTAAGTCAAATAATCGTGAGTTGAAATAATCACTGGAAAAGGTGACCAATAGTGACCGAATCTGCCGTAAGGTGACCGAAAGTGACCGAGAAAATGTCGTATATTTGTATTCGATAAATCGTAATTTACCGCACTGACAATGACAAAGGAAGAATGCCTCATATGCAAAGCCCCACTGGAATATCTTGAGACGGATGAATTGATGGAATGTGAAATCTGCCACAAGAAAGAATACAGCAAGACCCGTTGTGTCAATGGCCACTATGTGTGCAACGATTGCCATACGGCAGGGATTGATGCCATCATCGGGCTATGTCTCACGGAAACTTCAAAGAACCCGGTGGAAATCATCGAGAAGATGATGGCAATGCCGTTCTGCCATATGCACGGTCCTGAGCATCACGTGATGGTGGGCTCGGCTCTTCTCACCGCCTATAAAAACGCAGGCGGCGACATTGACCTCAGTTCGGCACTTGCAGAGATGATCCGCCGGGGAAAGAGCGTCCCTGGTGGAGCCTGTGGTTTCTGGGGTGCGTGCGGTGCTGGAGTGAGTTCCGGAATGTTCATATCTATTATCTCAAAGTCTACGCCTCTTGCTCAGGAGCCATTTGGACTGGCAAATAGAATGACTGCGAAATCGCTGGATGAGATTGGAAAAGTCGGAGGTCCACGCTGCTGTAAGCGGGATTCTTTCCTCTCACTTTTATCCGCCATTGACTTCGTGAAGGAGCATTTCGGTGTGGAGATGGAGCGCCCGGAGATCATCTGCAAGTACTCTTCCCGCAATAACCAGTGCATCGGAAAGCGTTGTCCTTTCTCACCGAAAATCCGTTAATTAAATTCCAATTTCTCGATATGGACGACATCGAAATCATGATTCGCGAGGTGGCAGGGAAAGAGTCTTCTGTTCTCTGCCGGGAAGTGACTTCCATCGGAGATGCGATGGATGTTATCAGGAGCAAATGGGTCCCGGAAATCCTCACTGCCGTCATCTGCGGCGAAACCCGATTCAAGGATATTCAGGCTGCCGTTCACGGAATCAGCGATAAAGTCCTGACGGAGAGACTTCGTCAGATGGTCGATGACCGGCTGCTGGAAAAGACGGAATGCTACGGTTATCCGCCCAGGGTGGAATACCGCCTTACGGAACACGGCAAGCGCCTTTATGCCATCATCTACAGGATGACGGAATGGGGGCAGGAACATCGTAGAATCATGATCAAATAGTTCACTTACCAAACGGTTAGTAATGATTGCCTCCCGGACATTTCCACCTACCTTTGCAGCCGAATAAAGGAGACAATCATGCATTTTACAGAACCTGTTTACAGAAACCCATACTGGCCCACCTGGCCGCTAATCCAGATTACACAGAGCTGCACCCACAACCGGTGCAAGTTCTGCACGATGTACAAGGGCATCCCGTTCCGGATGCAGCCTCTGGAAGACATCGAGGCCGATGCTGCCGAGATAGCTTCGGTCATGCCGGACGCCCGGACCATCCAGTTGCTTAGTGCGAACCCGCTGGCGATGTCCTACGACAATCTTATGCCTCGTCTCCAGATTATCAAAAAGCATCTGCCCAAGTTGGAGCACATGTACACCGCAACACGCGTCTCCGACCTCAAGAACAAGACGGTAGAGCAGCTGAAGGCCCTCCGGGACATCGGTCTGAACGAGATCTCACTGGGTGTGGAGAGCGGCGATGACTGGACACTCCAGCGCATCGACAAGGGGTATACGTCGGCCGATATCCTGGAACAGTGCCAAAAACTGGAAGAGGCCGGAATCCCCTACTGGGTGACCTTCCTCAACGGTGTCGCCGGGCGGGAACACAGCCGGGACCATGCGATCCATTCGGCCAGAATCTTCAATCAGCTGAAACCGATGCTCGTCGGCACGGGCGGTTTGACACTTTTTCCAGGCACACCGCTGCTGGAGGAAGCACAGCGTGGGGAGTTCACACCCCTCACGGAGAAGGAACTGATGGAAGAGCTGAAACTTTTCGTGGAGAATCTGGAATGTGACTGCGAATTCAATACGCACCATACCTCTTCCATGAACCTCAGCGGTCCTTTCCTGCCGCGCAAGCAAGAGATCATCGATGCCCTGCAATACGGTATCGACCATTATGACCTGGATCGGCTCACCGCCATCCGCCAAAACAAACGCACTTTATGAAAGCTATTTTTATCAACGGGAGCCCCCGAAAGAACGGGAATACGGCGCAACTCCTCAAGAAAGCCATGGAAGGCGCCAGGGACGCCGGTGCCGAGGTGGAATTCATCGACCTGTACGACCGGAGCCTGAATTACAAAGGCTGTATGAGTTGCTTCGCCTGCAAGATCAAGGGCGGACGCAAAGGTATCTGTTCCTTCAAGGACGGCCTGCAACCGATACTGGAGAAAGCGATGGAAGCCGATGTGCTGGTATGCGGTTCGCCGGTCTATACGGCTTATCCGTCATCCAACCTGAGGGCATTCATGGAGAGGCTGATTTTCCCGGCTGTCAATTATTCCGACTTCCGTCACCCGATTATCAACAAACCCAAAGTGTCGGCTACCATCTACACCATGAACTGCCCGAACAAGGCAATGTATCAGGCCAACGCTTATGACATCACCATGGATGTCAACGCCTCCCAGCTGGGGATGTTCGGTCCGACAGAACTGATGCTTTCATACGATACTTATCAGTTCAACGACTACAGCCGCTATGACACCGATCAGATTGATGCGCACCATAAGGCTCAAGTCCATGAAAGACAATTCCCGGAAGATTTGGAGAAAGCCTATGCCTTAGGACGGAGGTTATGCGAAAAGGCAAAAACCATGGATTGTTAAATTCTGATTTATCAGACAATGCTATGGATTGACATCCACCATCGGATCAGAAACCGGATACCGGCAGAGAGCAGTCCTGGGCCGAGGCCCATATAGAACCAGGCGAAGAAAGGATCCGGAATCCCCGGGATGTATCTAAGGGTCATACCCAGGGAAATCATAAAGGCAATGATCAGGTAGCCTTTCAAACTGAAGGTCTTGAATACGGATTCCCTTTCTCCCGGCAGAGAGTGAATCCTTTCCGCATATTTCCGGACAATCCCCGTGAACATCCTGTAGAATCCAGCGAATACCAACAAAGAAAGAGGGATCATCCACCAGAGCTTTTTTGCCGGCATCGTGATATAGTGGCTGATCCCTGTTATCGAGATCTTTGTCCCGATTGCTGTCCACATAAGCCCATTGATGGCCAGCAGGTACTCTTTACGAACCTTGAGCAACATCTTTTTTCCTCCTGCTGCGGATAATCAGGAATGCGCCGAGCACCAGGAATGTCACGAGGATGCTGACCATTTCCGGCACGTGCCCGAGCGGATCCACCCAGAACTCGGTGAAAAGTCCGTTCCGGGCGAATACCTCGATGGTTGTCCAGAAGATGACGACAGTCGAAATGGCCATCCGGATGTTAGGACCCCAGGCCCCGAGTTTCAGTTCGTACTTGAACATGAATATGGAGCCAACCAGACAACCGATAGCGATGGCAATGGTGACGGGGTGGCTTTCTCCCAAGAAGACCGGATCATAGACAAACATCAGCAGCAGGTACATGGTCCACATCATGATGTTCAGTTCCATGAAGGTGGTAATGGCAGTATGATGGCTCATGTTGCGGGGGACGATGGCGTCGCGTTTTTTTCCGAAGAAGACCTTCTGCAGCCAGTTGAGCGCATGGCAGCCTGTCTTGGAACCGAAAAGATACAAGACAATGAACATCACCCAGAAGCCGAACGACGCCGGCATGATCAGGTATTCCGGTCGGGAGCCCCGCATGGCCTTCAGTTCCGCCGCAGGGATGTCGTTGACATTGACACCGTTAATCAGCATTTCATGGTTGACACCGATACCGTTAACGTATTCTGTCGTAGTCTGGACAATGCCGGATCCGACCAGATCGTAATGGACGCCGAATCGGGCAGCGAAATATCCATACATGAACTCGACCCAACCCGTCCAGAAGAGAAGCCCGCCAAAGAGTCCCAGAAGCGTCTGCTTTGTATCGCCTTTTACAAATACGCCCCAGATGGCAATGGCCAGTCCGACGGCACCCATGATGAATGCGCTGACATTGACAGCATGGTGCGACATGGTATCTTCCATCACGCGCATCAGGGCGTGACCCAGGGGCATGGTGAACAGGACGAGGAAGAATGATGCAACCGTCTTGCCCCAGTAGAGTCTCTTTTGAGTATTCATATCAGCTGGCATTAGAATAACGTTTCGTAAGGAGCATAAGCATCTCTGCCTTCCTTCTCTGAAGGTAATCGTCGACCTCCTGTTCACTGTAACCTGCGACATTTACCAGGAATGGGATGTGGAGGAACGGGGTGTAGGCAAGCGTCAGGACATTCTCGAAGAGTCCCGTCACATTTCCATCTTGGATCGAGTCTTTCAAGCGTCCGGCATGTCCCTCGAGAATGCCCTTGGCCGACGCCAACAGGGATTCCCTGTATCGGGCCAGGTATTCCGGATGGCTCCTGGATGCGTCCAGCAACAGAAACGGGAAAGACCGGTCTTCATTGAAAAGGCCGAACAGAGCCGCCGCCGTCCGGGTAACAGTTTCTTTCATCCCGCCATGCCCGCGCATGATGCCACGGAGAACGGCAAGTGCTTTCTCAACGCGACAGTCAAGTACGCGCAGGAACAACTGCTCCTTGGTGCGGAAGTAGTAATTGACCATGGCATGGGTGACGCCCACGCTTTTTGCAATCCTGGATGTGGACGTGGCATCAAAGCCCGAGCGGTAGAATTCTTCTTCGGCTGCTGCAAGGATTCTATCTTCAATAGTCATATTAACAATATTGTTTAACAACCTTGTTAATCGCAAAGGTAGATAAGAAAAAGCAAAATAACAAATTCCAATTTATCGGTCTCCCGGTTCTTCATCCAGAAAGAGGTGACCAAAAGTCTATCTGGTTCTAGGGGGTCTGAAGAAAATGATTACCTCTGAGAGTTAGATAAATCGGAATTTTTGTGATTATTTCACCGAGATACGTTGTGTTTGCGGAAGGTGTCACCCTAAAAACACACACCTTCCTCGAACTAATAGATTACGCGGTCCGGGTAGGCCTTTCGCAGTCATTTCCGTCAAGTAGCCGTCACGGCAATATGCCCTAGAATGTGTTCTAGTGGGGGTGAGGTTTGCGGCTAAGGCCCAAATCAGCCCTAGCCGTCACGGTCACCTGCCCCAGAACACCTTCTGGCGGGGGTAACCCTTACGGCTACTTGGCGGAAATCACTCAAATTTTAATTTCCGCGAAGTTGCGCCACAAAATCAAAACGAAACCTGCCCTACAGTGCATTCTATCTGGGTCTTATGCGTACCAAAAAAGCATCGCCGCAAGCGATGCTTTTTTGTGTGCCCCGGGCGGGAGCACTTTCGATATTGATTACTAAATTGTTAGCATTTTTACAAGCTAATATACAAGCTGAATTACAACGTCACAACGTCCGGATGATTGCTCCGAATAAAGGGAGCAAAATAGATGGGAAGATAGGTAATGAACCTGTCTTTTTTTATGAGCCGTTCATTGGACAGCACGTAAGCGTCGTGGACGTGGTAGTCCGGATTCGCCAGGAAAGCATTGAGCGCCCTATGGATCGTATAGTCTTTCCCGGATTTCACTTCAACCGGCAGGATGGCGGCATTGTCGAAGTCATCCAGAAGGAACTCCACCTCGCCATGGGCCTTGTTGTCGTAGTAGTAGAGCGGTCCTGAGCAGTGAGCTCTCAGCTCAGAGGCGACAACGCTTTCATAGACGCTTCCCAGATTCACACTGAGGCGATCGTTCATGACGGCGTCGATGTTGTACTTATACAGTTCATTGGTCAGAAGCCCGACATCGTTCATATAGAATTTCAGCAGGTTCTTGCTCTCGGATTCCTTGAGCGGGAAGACTGGAGAAGAAATCGCTTTTACCTCGATAGCAATTCCTGCCCCGGCGATATAGTCAAACTCGTCTTGATAATCGTCATTCCGCTTGCTCTTCTTTTCCTCGATGTCACGATATACCACACGTTTCTTCTTATTGCCCATCAAGGAGGGAATCATATTGTAGATCCGTGTAATTTTGAGTTTGTGCTCTTCATCGTATTGGGCGGCATCTATCCCATAAAGGGTATGGATTGCCTCATGGATATCGCGGACAGCCACGATATTCCTGGAACTCAGATACTCGTTCACGGCATCGGGCAGACCACCAACAAGAAGGTATTTCTTGAAAAGATCCATCATCTTCTCGTGCATGGATTCGTCCAGAGGCTCACTCCGTAAGAACTTCTGCTCCAAGACAGATACGGCCTCTTCGGTAAATCCATTTGCCCAGAGGAATTCTTCAAAGTCAAGCTGATACATATGCTTGATGATAACGCTTCCGGCAGGCACGGATGTCGTCTGCCTGAGTGTTACACCAAGCAAGGAACCGCTGGCTATATACGAATATCGCCCGTCTTCCTTCAAGAACTTCAGCAACGTCAGGAGATGCGGATATGTCTGAATCTCGTCCAGGAAGATGATCGTATCATCTTTCGTTCCCCTTAATTTCTCTCCGGCAACCGTGCTCAGCCGGAAATAGAATTCCTCTTTGGTCGTAGCCGCCTCAAACAGTCTGGGGCCGTTCTTGTCCTCTGCGAAGTTGATCTCCACATAGTTCTGGAAGAGAGACGTCGCTACATCACGTATGATGTATGACTTCCCGATCTGACGGGCTCCGTCGATGACCAGGATCTTGCTATTCTTACTGGCAAGATGCTCGTGGATATAGGCGCGAATCTTTCTTTTTAGCATAGAATCACATCGTTTACACGGCAAAGGTACGCTTTTCTAAAAAAAATCAAACACGAAAAGGACGCTTTTCTAAGAATTTTTTAGATCAAAAAGGACGCTTTTCCAAATTAAGGCGGTGCACTGATTAGACACTTGGCCGTTTTTTGATTCGACAGTTGGCAGGATTTCGTTTGGTCATTTGGCGGTTTTGGGGTGTGTCCACACTCTGTAAAAACAATTAACAAGATTAAATAAAGGGAAAGGAAAGATAACACAACAGGTTGATTATCACCGTTGTGCAAAACCTCGTGCAAGCTTGTGCAAGGCCTTCCTGCGTTATTCTTCCTATCCTTGCGGCAGATAACCGCATCCACGACTGGACGCACTAAAAACACTTAACAATATATGACAAAATCTAGCACTACTCCAATTGTGATGCTGACGCTCCAGGATCTTCGCGATGTCATTCGCGAAGAGATGGGCAGCAGCGTCAATGTAACGCACGAGAGCGAGACGCCCTCTGCTTCTCAACACGTCCCGGCGAAACTGGCCGGGAAGGAAGTCGTCTTCGGTCTGGCCGGCATCTGCAAGATCTTCAATTGTAAGATGTCGCGTGCCCAGAAACTGAAGAATACGATTATCAAGGATGCCGTTCACCAAAACGGAAGGACCATCATCACCGACGTCCAAAAGGCGTATGAGTTATTCGAGACCTATTCCAAGAAAAGGAGGTAAAGATGATCCATGAGAACAATGGACCGGTCTTCCCGGTCGTTATCTTTCCCGAGAACATTCGGAAGATTATTGACGCCACGCATGAGGAATCGTGTTTCCCGGTCAACTACATCGCCGCAGCATTGTTTTTCGCAGCATCGGTGGCTGTCGGGAACTACCGCACCCTGGAGGCCAACTCATTCAAGGCAAAAGCCCATCTCTTCATGGCGCTACTCGGCTCACCGGGATCCGGCAAGACACATCCCATCAACTTTGCCATCGCTCCATTCCTTGAACTTGACAAGGAAAGCATTAAGGAGTATCAGAAGAAACTCAATGAATGGCGCAAGGCTCCTGATGGAGCCAAAGGCGACAAACCGAAGGCGAAACAACTTCGCTTCCAGGACATCACCATGGAGGCCATCACAAAAGTTCTCGGAGAGTCTAAGCGAGGAATTTTCATTTTCGTGGATGAGCTAAGAGGATGGATATCATCCTTCAATAAGTACCATACCGGCGGCGGAGATCGCGAGCAATGGCTCAGCCTCTACAGCGGGGTTCCCATTACCGTGAACCGCAAAGGAGAAGAAGATATTACTTTCGTAGCTGACCCTTATGTCAGTGTGATTGGCGGTATACAGCCGGGCATACTGCCCAAACTGTTCGGAGGAGAGAACATGGATAATGGTTTCTTCTATCGAATGCTATTCGTCAATAATCCGGCCGAGGGAGAACCGATGCTATGGAAAAGTATCGACCTCCCTTCTGGATGCGAAGAAGAATGGAAACAGTTCTTGACCAAGATGCTGGATGCCAGCGGCTACAACAACGATGATGAAACCCCTAAGTTCTATTCTTTCAGCGAGGATGCATGGGAAATCGTTCGTCAGTGGCAAAACGATACGGAAATCGAAAACTCTGAGCATGGAACAATATCCGATATTGCCATTTTCCGTAAGACTCAGGACTACTGTCTCCGTTTCTGCCTCATCATCCACGGGATGCGTGAAGCAGCCGGAGAGATTCCTCTGTCAACCATTGTAGACGAAAACACCGCATTAAAAGCGACGATCCTTGCCAACTACTTTTATGAAACGTCGAAGTATGCCTATAAACTGATTCAAATGGGAGGGGTCGATCACGGTCGGTTCTTTGATCTGTTGAATGCCTTGAATACAGACTTCACCACGGACCAGGCCGTCGCCGTCGGAAAACAACTCCAGATCTCTAGAAGCACGGTCTTTCGTTATCTCAGAAATGAATCCGATGGCATATTTCTAAAGAAGACAGGGCCGGGAAAGTATTCCAAGCTTTAATGAATGAGACTTTGACACTTTGAGACTTTCGGGCCCTGGGCTGCTCCGATTGGCAAAGTGTCAAAGTCTCATAGTCTCACAAAACATAGAAACCCAACAATCCATATGCAACAGAACCTCAGATATAGCATTACCCTCAATGAAGCGCAGTTGGATTATCTCTCGGATGAGCAGCAGGATATCCTCCGGATGAAATGCTTCAAGACCTTCCTTCAAATGGCCATTCCGGAGGAAAACAAGGTCTATGGAAAGAACTTTTCAGCTGTCCTACAACCCGGACAATTCAAGGCCTCCAAGGTCGAACTTGCTCGACTGTGGGACTGCGACCGGAAGACGGCAACCCGCATCGTCCAGGAGTTCAATCAACTTGGCATCCTCCGGTCCGAAGCATCCAACCGAACCACTGTCCACACGCTGATTTGTCTGTCGGCTTGGTTCACCAGGCGGGGGATGATAAGGAGTGGTTTCTTCGACAGCAACCCTGTGGTCAAGCCGATCGTGAAACCACCCCGAACCTCCAAGCGTGTCCCACCTGAAAACGTCTCCGATTCCCACAGATTCGACGACCTGGCTACGGCGGAACCAGGTGGGACACAGTAGATCCATCCCCGCCTCTTTTTCCTTTCCCTTTATTCCTAACTGGATAGAGAAAAGACGCAGGAAGCGGTAACCCTCCGGCGACAGGTCTTTACGACGAAAGGAGCCTATCCTGTTGCCCCGACTTCATCCCGTCCATTTCGGCAAGGGGCCAAACAAGGACCCGGAATGAAGGGAACAGAAGAAAGGAGTGAAGCCGGTCCGGAGGGTGGCAGATTTAACAGCAGGGTTCGCCCTGTTATAGCCCACTATAACTACTCGCTCCGCTTCCGTAGTTGTGGGCTCTGCCGAGGGCTGGGCAAGGGACCACCGCCCCCTTGGATCCCCGGGCAGGGAGTGAGCCTCTCCCTGCACCCTCCGATCAGGGCGCCGCCCTAATGACCCGGGCATGGCTCCACATCATCACAACATTATCAACCCTCTAAATCACTAGCAACATGTCCAATAACCCCAAGACTTCTGTCCATGTGAAGCCATGCAATATCGCCCAGAGCGAACGCCACAACAGGCGGGACCCAGAGTACATCAAGTCGCTCGACCCCAATATACTCTACGTCCGCCTCGACCTTACCAAGCACAACGCCTCCTATGTCGCGCCTGAAATGGAGGGCATCTCGCTTCAGCAGTACTTTGAATCCGTCCGGGTAATGGTTAAGCAATTGACCGGACGAGCCATGCAGGAGAAGGATGTCCAATATCCCGGCAAGAACGGCAAGATGATTACCCGGAAGGGAGCCAGCCCGATTCGTGAATGCGTCGTCGTCACCGAAAAAGACACCAAACTCAAAGAGCTACTCCGCTTCACCCGGATGGTTGAAACCAGGTGGGGCATCAAGGCGCTAGAGGTTCACTTTCACAGAGACGAAGGTCACTATGAAATACCCGGTGATGACAGCACCTGGAAGCCGAACTACCATGCCCATATCATCTGGGACTGGATGGAGGTGGATTCTACTCCGAAGTGCAACGCTTTGAAGCCTGACGGTATAACTTTACTGTCAAACTAGAAAAGCGACAGAGGATGGGATACAAGCATTTGACAAGGGAGCAGCGATACACGATAGAGGCGTTGCTGCAGACACCAATGAGCCTGAGGGAGATAGGGGAAGTGATTGGAGTCAGTGCAGGCACGGTGAGCCGTGAGATTCGCAGGAACTGCGATATGCGTGGCTACCATCGGTACCGATGGCAACTG
>JAEEGI010025041.1_pt1 | contig 11594 bp, 8 predicted proteins | sample 8958751 | NCBI WGS metagenome assembly JAEEGI01 (sample SAMN16246545, study PRJNA631951) | gut metagenome | biome: gut microbiome; feature: rumen; material: KS-attached | host: Bos | place: Iran: Karaj | collected 2018-10 | reverse complement strand
CGGGGGCATCGGTAGAAGACTACAAGGCCGCTGCCGTGTGGAGCAACTACGCGGCTCAGATTACGGCCATTGTAGATTAAGGCGAGCCATTTAATGGATTTCCAGGAGTTCGTCCCAGTGCGTGGTGTAGCGGGGCGAGGCGTGGTCGTGGCGGATGCCCTCTGAGTAGGGCCCGGCATGCTGGGCGGCGAGGCGCAGGATGGGCGAGGAAGGGTTGTTGACGGCATCCATCAGCGCCGAGAGCTTGTTTTCGCGTTGCCGGCGCTCTGCGGCGGCGGCAATCTTTTCCGGATCCTCAAAGAGCGTATGCTCCTCCGTGGCGGCCTGTGCCGGGACGATGTCATCCACCAGCACACCTGCCCGTTTGTACGCATAACCTGCTTTGTAAATGTGCGATACGGCATCAAGCGCCGCTCCCACGATCTGGTGGGTGCTGTTGGAGGGGACCGTCAGCGTGACGCTGTAGAATGGACAATACTGCGGCAGCTCGGGCCGGAAACGATTCGTGTGGATGAAGACTCCCACCTCCCGCGCCACGGAGCCGTCGCGCCGCAGTTTCTGGGCGCAGAGGGCCGCGAAATCGGCCACCCGGAGCCGCAGTTCATCGAGCGATTCTATCATATCGGCAAAAGAGCGTGACGTGCAGATACTCTTGCGGCTTTCCGGCTTTTCAGCGTCGAGCGCTACGATTCCCTGCAGCTCCCGCCAGGTTCGCAAGCCGCCGACGCCCATCTGCTTCCGCACCCACTCCTCCGGCATTTCCACCAGCGACGCCGCCGTGGTGATGCCCCGCGAAATCAGCTTGGGCGCTCCCCGCCAGCCGATCCCCCACACATCGCCGATCTCCGTGAGCGAAAGCGCCTTGGTGCGCCGTTCCTCCGAATCGATCACGCACACGCCGCGGTAGCCGCTGTAGCGCTTGGCGAAACGGGCCGCCACCTTGGCCAGCGTCTTGGTGGGGGCAATGCCGATACTCACGGGAATGCCGGTCCAGCGACGGATCTTCCGCACCAGCGCGAGGGCCACCTCGCGCCGCCGCTCCGGTGCGACTTCATCCAGATGCAGGAAGGCCTCATCGATGGAATAGACCTCGAGCGCCGGGTCGGTTTCGCGCAGGATTCCCATCACACGGGCGGACATGTCGCCGTAGAGCGTATAGTTGGAAGAGCGCACCTCCAACCGGCCGGAGGCCACCAGTTTCTGCAACTGGAAGAAGGGCGTTCCCATCTTGATTCCCAGCGCTTTGGCCTCGTTCGATCGCGCCACCGCACAGCCGTCGTTGTTGGAGAGCACGACCACCGCCTTCCCCTCCAGCTGCGGCTGAAAAGCCCGCTCGCAGGAGACGAAGAAATTGTTGCAGTCCACCAGCGCGAAACAGGCCATCTCAACGCATCCGTTTGATGATGTAGGTCACGACGCCCCAGATGAGGAAGTCATTCCCCTCCTCCACCCGGATGGGGCGGTATTTCGGGTTGGCCGGCAGCAGCCAGACGCCCTTTTCACCCGAGCCGGAAGGATCGCTCAGCGAGAGCCGTTTGAGGGCGAACTCACCGTCCACATAGGAGACACAGAGGTCGCCTTCCGCCGCCTCCAGCGCCTTGTCGATAATCAGGACATCCCCCTCCTGCACCCCCGCATCCACCATCGAATCGCCCACCACGCGTCCGTAGAAAGTGGCGGCGGGATGGTGCACCAATTCCTTGTTCAGGTCGATCACCCCTTTCATGTAATCCTGTGACGGTGAGGGAAATCCCGCGTGAATTTCCGGGAGGTCCTCCAAAATCTCCAGATCGTCCATAAATGCGCTTTTGTGAAAAAATGTCCCTCAAAAGTAGTGAATTATTAACGATGTTTTACTACTTTTGCCGAATCAATTGAACAACCAAACTTTAAACGAATATGAAGAAACTCTTTACCCTCGCAGCAGCGCTGCTTCTCGGCGCTTCCGCATTTGCCCAGAACCAGGGCGACATGGCCATCAAGGCAACCACGGCTTTCAGCTATTATAACAACACCAACAAAACGCTGGGCGTCACGGTAGATAACACGACTTTCGCCATCGGAGCCGGTTTCAGCTACTTTGTGATCGACAACCTGGCAGTGAGCCTGGATCTCGGATACGTCAGCGGTGCAGACACCTTCATCATCACCCCGAGCGCTTCCTACTACGTTCCCCTCTCCAGCAACTTCTACTACACCCCGACCCTCGGTTTCAATTTCGTCATCCAGGATCCCTTCACCTTTGGAATTGACCTCGACGTCATTGCTTTCGAGTATCGCCTGAACGACCTCCTCGCATTCAACTTTGCGCTGGGCAACATCAGCTTTGATACCAACAAGAACGACAACGACTTCACCATCGGCCTGAACGCAGGCGGCAATGTCGGTATCCGTTTCTATCTGTAAACCATTCTTTTTCAGATATCGCAAGGCGGCTGCTCCGGCAGCCGTCTATTTTTATACCTTTGTCTGCATGAAACGTTTCCTCCCCCTTCTGCTCGTCGCACTGGCCCTCTCCGCCTGCGGCAACCGCTTTGCCGGTGACCCGGTCGCCGAAGCGCTGCAAAACTACATCGTCTCCCACGCCCCGGAGGGCTGCCAGTTCGCCCTCACCGAGTTGCAAAAGGTCGATTCAACCACGATTGCCACAGAACTGGAGCGGCGCACCGGCATCTTTGCCAAACGCCTGGAGAAGAACGAGGAACTCTATGTCCGCTACCGCACGGACGGGCACCCGAAAAACGCCGAGCTGAAGCGGCTTGCCATGAAGAAAGACCAGCAGGTGCTGCAGGATCTGGCAGCGCTTCGCGAATCGCTGGGCGAGAGAATCCACGGGATCGCCTACTACGACTACCGTTTCAGCGGCCACCTGACCAAAGGGCGCCGGAGCGTCGATTACCAGGACGCCTGGTTTACCATTACCCCCTCGGACGAAGTGCTCGTGGTGGTAACCGATCCGCGCGACCTGCACAAGAGCGGCGGCCTGGCCATCCCCGGCTACCGCGAAATCATCAAGGACGCGGACCCGGAGTAGGGTTGTTGAATTCCTGTTGAAAAGAGTCTCCCCTCTTTTGCGCGTATATGCGCGCAAAGTGCGTACATTTGCAAGACTGTGCGCATTATGCGGAACGTATATGCGCGCGCCCGCAAGTGAGAAACAAACAAAAAAACAACCCATAGAATGAAACTCAAACATCTGAATTTCTGTATTTTGGCTATCGGAGCCCTGCTTCTGACGGCGTTGGGATGCGAGCAGCAGCCCGCCTGGCAGTCTCCTTTCATTGCCCTGAGCCGGCAGGTGAGCAGCGATACGCTTCACTTCGACGCCCTGGGCGGCGAGGCCAAGTTCCTGCTCGAGTCCTCCCGCGACTGGAAGATCGACGAGATCCCTTCCTGGGTGCTGATTGATCCGGAAAACGGCAAGGCCGCCACGGAACCGGTGAGCATCACCGTCACCATTCCGGAGAACGTGGGATACGACCGCACGGCGGAGCTGCTGTTTATCGCGGGCCCGACCATGGAGAGCATCTATATTCACCAGGTAGGTCCGGAAGGCGTGGATGACGGCATCATCGACGTCACCTGCGCCGCATTCGCCGCCCTGCCGGACGACGACGGCAACATCTACCGCATCAAGGGCGCCATCACCGGCAGCATCAACACCACCTACGGCAACTTCGACGTGATGGACGAGACGGGCAGCGTCTATGTTTACGGCTGTACGAACCTTGACGCCTTCAAGGACAAGATCAAGAGCGGCGCGCACATCAGCGTGACCGGCCCGAAGACTACCTACAACGGCAAGGTGGAGATGAAGAACGCCACCATCGAGGAGATCACCGAGGGTGAGGTCATCCGCCCGACCAACATCACCGACATCTCCTGCGCCGCCTTCAACCAGCTCTCCGATACGGAAGGCTGGTACCGCCTGACGGGTGTCGTGACCGGTTCCATCAACACCCAGTACGGAAACTTCGATGTCAAGGACGAGAGCGGACAGGTCTACGTCTATGGCGTGGACAACATCGCCGAGCACAGCGGCATCGCCGCCGGCGACTCGATCGCCGTGGTGGGCCACTACTACCTCTACACCAACAAGAACACCGGCGCCACCAAGGTCGAGATGACCAACGGCTACGTGGAGTGGCGCAAGGCCGGAGCCGGCAACGTCCGCCCGACCGACATCACCGACATCACCTGCGCCGCTTTCGCCCAGCTGACCGACACCGAGGGCTGGTATCGCCTGACGGGCGTCGTCTCGGGCAGCGTCAATACCACCTACGGCAACTACGACGTCAAGGACGAGACGGGCAGCGTCTATGTCTATGGCACCGACAACATCAAGGAATACAGCACCTTCGCGGCCGGCGACTCCGTCTCCGTGGTGGGTCATTACTACCTCTATACCAACCCGAACACCCAGGCGACCAAGGTCGAGATGATGGACGGCTATATCGAGTGGTACAAGTCGAACGGCGGCACGCCGCCCACCCCGACCGGCGGACCGGACGCCAATTCCGTCACCAAGGCTACCATCGCCGAATTCCGCGCCGCACAGACCGGCACCGGAACCTGGTATGAACTCAAGGGCTGCGTGACCGAAATCATCAACACCACCTACGGCAACCTGATCCTCAGGGACGACACCGACACGGTTTACGTCTATGGCGTGGTGAAGGAATACGCCACCACCAACACCAAGACCTTCAATTCGCTGGGCATCCAGCTGACCGATACGCTGACCATCTGGACCCTCCGCGACGCCTATGGCGACCGCGTGGAGGCCGGCGGCACCATTCCGGCCGTCTATGTCTCGCACCAGGCGGGTGCAGGCGTGCCGACCACGGCGACCCATCCCTTCACCAGCAATGTCACCTGGACCCTCGGCAACAAGGGGACGGCAGCCAAAGTCAGCCTCCAGGGAACGCAGTACGATGCCATCAAGCTCGGCACCGCCTCCATTGCCGGCGTGGCCACCTTCACGGTTCCCGCCGGTAAGAGCAAGATCAGCTTCTACGCGCTGGGCTGGAACGGCGTGGACGGCAAGCTCCGCCTCAGCGGCGGCGGCGCATCGCAGGACTTCACAGTGAAGCAGAATGCGGGCTGCAACAACAACTCGCCCTTCACCATCACCAACCTCACCGACAGCGACTGGTACCAGCTGAGTCTGCCGGGCACGCTCAACGAGGATACCACCTTCACATTTGAAACCCAGAGCGGCGGCACCCGCGCCATCCTCTTCGGAATCAACGTAGAATAATGATCCTCCGCCATCCTCATCCGCTGCGCCTTGCCGCCCTGCTGGGAGTGTTGCTCCTGGCAGCAGGCTGCGGTGACAAGCTGGGCACGGTGAAACTCTCGCTGCGCCAGGCCACCGCCGACGCCACCCCCTCCAACCAGTTCCTGACGGTGGAGGCGACGGGAGACTGGACGCTCTCGCTGACGTTCGACGGCCAGACGGAGACCGATTTCACCCCCTGGGCCTACTTCTACGGAGACGACACCCAGACCGAGATCAGCGGTTCCGGCACCACCAAAACCATCGTTTTCAACTGGATTGCCAATGCCAGCCCGGACATCCGATCGGTGACGCTCGTCGCCCAAAGCGGCTCCTCCCGCGCCACCGCCCGCTTCTCGCAGGCCGGCCGGACCGGCGGACCGAGCCAGACGACCGAGACCCTCGCCTCCGACGAACTCGGCATCTGGATGGAGCTTCCTGCCACCAACACCCCCGGGCTGTACTACATCTCCCACCCGATGCAGATCGGCAACAAAGTGACCCGCAACTACACCTACGGCTGGGATCCGGACAACCTGGTGGCGCGCTGGGTGGCCTATCCGCTCAACGGATGGACCATCGGAAACGGTGACCGCTCCAACGTCTGGGGCATGGACCCGAAGGTCCCGCGCAGGTACCAGCCGGTGCTCTACAGCGCCTATTCGAGGGGAAATGCGGGCAGTTTTGACCGCGGCCACCAGATTCCTTCGGCAGACCGCCTCTATTACGACGCCAACGTCCAGACCTTCTATGGCACCAACATGACGCCGCAGCTGAACAGCCTCAATTCCGGGGCCTGGAGCGTGCTGGAGGGCATGGTCCGCAACTGGGGACGCCAGTTCGACACGCTCTACGTGGTGACGGGCTGCGTCGTGGAGGGGAGCACCGACTATTGCTACGACAACGACCGGAAAAAGATTACCGTCCCCACGGGCTATTACAAGGCGCTGCTGGGCTATAAGAAGTCCGGCACGCTGGGCATAACCGGCTCCACGGGCGGCTATACGGCCATCGGTTTCTGGTTCGACCACCGGAAATACACCGCCAGCGAGACGACCGTTTTCGCCCAGAGCGCCACGATCGACGACCTGGAGGCGCGCACCGGATTTGACTTTTTCGCCCACCTGCCCTACGCGATCGGCGCGGATGTCGCCGCCCGGGTGGAATCTTCCACAGACAGCTGGTGGCATTAATACGACAAACGCATGACTATGAAACGCATATTCACCCTGATTTCCCTGCTGCTGGCCCTCACCTTCTCGGCCTGCGCCCAGCAAGGCGTCCACAAGAGCGCCGCAACCCGTCACTATGTCATCGGGTTCTACAACCTGGAGAACCTCTTCGACATCTACGACGACCCGGCCAAGAACGACCAGGAATACCTTCCGAACGGTGCAAACCAGTGGACGGAGGTCAAGTACAACAAGAAACTTCACAACATGGCTACCGTCATCCGCGCCATGCACGACGACAACGGCCGCTGGCATACCATTCTGGGCGTCAGCGAGATCGAGAACCGGCTCGTGCTGGAGGATCTGATCGCACAGCCGGAAATCGAGGCGGCCAACTACCAGATCATCCACTATGACGGTCCGGACCGCCGCGGCGTGGATGTGGCCCTGCTCTACAAACCCGAGCAGTTCACCTACATCGCCAGCGAGAGCCTGCCCTTCAACTTCGAGAACACCCGGGTGAAGATCTCCCTCACGCCGGCCGAGCAAGACTATTTCCGCACCCGCGACATCCTGATGGTGCGCGGCACGATTGACGGCGAGATGTTCGCCTTCTTCGTCACCCACACCCCTTCCCGCGTGGGCGGCAAGGGCGGCGACCTGCGTTCCCGCTGTGCGGAGATCATCTACAACCGGGCCCGCGAACTGGAAGCGGAGTTTCCCGGCATCAAGATCGTGGTGATGGGCGACATGAACGACGATCCCTTCAACGAGAGCATGGCGCTCTGGCTCCATGGCCGCGAGACCCTCGAGGAGATGAAGGAAGAGGACTTCTTCAACCCCTATTACCGGATGCTCAAGGACGGCTACGGCACCCTCTGCTACCAGGGCGTCTGGAGCATCTTCGACCAGGAGCTGGTCAACTACAACCTGGCCAAGGCCCCCAACGGCGGCCTGAAGATCATCCCCATCGTCAAGGGCAAATACTACGGCCGCGTCTTCAAGAAGTCCTTCATGACCACGCAGAAAGGCCAGTACAAGGGCTATCCGTTCCGCACCTTCAGCAACGGAGCCTTCATCAACGGGTATTCAGACCACTACCCCACCTATATCATCATCAGCAAATAATTGATATTAAGATATTTCCATGAAAAAGACACTGTTCTTCATCGCAGCCTTGCTGATTGCGGCCACGGCCTTCGCCCAGCTTCCTACGGGCGGCGTGACGGGTACCGTGGTGGACCGGCAGGGCCGCGTCCCGATCGCAGGCGCCAAGGTCGTCCTCTCCCAGGGCGGTGAGGCGGTCGCGGCGTGCACTTCTGACCCGACGGGACTTTTCCAGGTGAACGCGCTCGCCGACGGCATGTACGAGATGCGGGTGAACGCGGAAGGATTCACCCCGCTTATCGTGGGCGTCACGGTGGACCGCGGGTTCGTCAAGGATCTCCACTATGTCTCGATGACCGCCATGCGCGTGGTTCAGGATGTGGACGATTCGAGCTTCACGGAGCTGGACCTCGATGATTCCGGCTACAACGACACCCCGACCATCCTCTTCACCTCCAACGACATCTACAACAACATCGCCGGCTACGGCTTCAGCGCCATCCGCTTCAAGAACCGAGGCTACAACAGCGAGACGCAGGATGTCTATCTGAGCGGCGTGAAGCTCAACGACGCCATCACGGGCTACTCCCCCTTCTCGCTGTGGTCCGGCCTGAACGAGGCTACCCGCAGCAAGGAGACCACCATCGGCACCGATGTGCCGGATGTGGGTCTGGGCGGCTACAACGGCTCCACCAACATCTTTGCCACGCCTTCCACCGTGCGCAAGGGGTGGCGCTTCAGCGTGCTGACCAACAGCGCGATGTACCGTCTCCGCCTGATGGGCACCTACGCTTCCGGCGAGATGGACAACGGCATCTCCTACGCCATCAACGCATCGGTCCGCGCCGGCGGCAACGACTGGGTCGAGGGCGTTTACTACCGCAACTTCGCCATTTATGCCGGCATCGAGAAGAATTTCAACGATGTCAGCCGCCTGAGCCTTTCCTGGTTCGCTTCGCCGGGCCAGCGGGGCGCGCAGAACGCCTCCACGCAGGAGGTGTACGACCTGATGGGCGACAACATGTACAACGCGAACTGGGGCTACCAGAACGGCCGGGTGCGCAACGCCCGCGTCCGCAAGACCTTCGAGCCGGTGACCGTGCTGCACTATTCCTTCACGCCGAGTGCGAACTTCTCTTGGGAGACAACCTTCCTCTGGCGCACCGGCCGCAACGGCTACACCGCCCTGGACTGGTATGACGCCGCCGATCCCCGTCCGGACTACTACCGGAACCTCCCGAGCTACGCCTACATGGAGGATGAGGACTACAACCGCTCCAACGAGGAGAAGTACCGCTGGGCCGTGGAGATGTGGAGCCAGCATGTTCCCCAATACGCCAACTACCAGCACCTGAACTGGGACCGCATGTACGACGTGAACTACCACAGCACGGACGGCCGGTCCAAATATGCGCTGGAGGAGCGCCATGTGGACCAGAACGACCTGAACCTGGCCACCAGTTTCAAGTGGGCCGGCAAGCTCGGTGCGCTCCGCGGCGGAGTCAACGGCCGCTGGAACCGCACGGAGAACTACAAGCTGATGAATGACCTCCTGGGCGGTCAGTACTACCTGAATATCGACTCCTTCGCCGAACGGGATTTCGCCGCTTCCGAAGCGCTGATCCAGAACGACCTGGACTACTATTTCGCCAACGGTTCGGCCGAGAAGATCTACCAGGGCGGCAAGTACGGCTACGACTACTTTGCAAACATCCGCCGGGCGGAAGGCTGGCTGCACGCCACCCTGAATGCCGGCCCCCTTTCGGCCAGCTTCGGCGGTTCGGTGGGCTACACCGACTTCTGGCGCGAGGGCATGCTCCGCAAGGGTCTCTTTGCCGGACTGGATGACAACGGCAACGAGATTTACGACAAAGGCGTGAAACTCACGGGCTACGACAGCAATGGCAAGGTCATTACCTCCAAGGGCCCGTCCGACACCTGCCGCTTCCTCCTCTGGTCGGCCAAGGCCGGCCTGGCCTACACCACCAAGGCCAGCCGTCTTTCCGTCAATGCCGGCATCTTCCACGATGCGCCGACCTTCAACCAGGCCTTTGTCTCGCCGCGTACGCGCAACACCATCGTGCCGAACCTGAAACCGGTCCGCACGATGACGGCCGACATCAACTGGCAATACAGCAACGAGGGCATCGATTTCCGCATCACCGGGTTCTATACCAAGATCATGAACCAGACCGACGTGATGAGCTTCTACGACGATTCGCAGAACTCGTTCACCAACTTTGCGATGTCGGGCATCGACCAGCGCCACATGGGAATCGAGCTCGGTCTGCGGGTTCCCCTGCCGGTGGAAGGACTCACCCTCTCGGCCGCCCTCAGCACGGGTGAGTACATTTATACATCCACCCCGCTGATGACCCAGACCATCGACAACAGCGTGGAACTGATCGTCGACAACCAGCCGGTGACCTATTGGAAGAGTCACCCCATCTACAAGAAGAACTACATCAAGGGTGGCGGCGGCGCCTTCACCTACGCGACGGATGAGGCCGGCGACTATATCATCGCCGGCGAGCGGAAGCACTACGTGCCCAGCACGCCGCAGACCGCCAGCGAAATTGCGCTCAACTACCGTCTCAAGTCCTACTGGTTCTTTGAACTGAACGCACAGACCTTCTCGCACGCCTACCTCGACATGAACCCGCTCTACCGCACCGAAATGGCCTGCGGCGGCGCGGACGGCGTCGTCACCCCGGCCGAGGTCGAATACATGGCTGCGCAGGAAGAGTTCTCCAGCGCCTTCCTTGTCAACGCGAGCGTGGGCAAATCCTGGTACATCCAGCGCAAATACAGCATCGGCTTCAGCCTCGAGTTGAAGAACATGCTGAACAACAAGGATGTCCGCACAGGCGGTTACGAGCAGACGCGCCTCATCAGCAGCCTCGGCAAGGACCGCTACTACCGCTTCGACCCCAAGTACTTCTACATGGCCGGAGCCAACTACATGTTGAACATTTATTTCCGTTTCTAAGGCCATGAAAAAGATCGTTATCCTTCTGACAGTGCTGCTGGGCCTGAGCGCCTGCACCTCCCTGATTGAAGAGTGGCAGCCGGTCTTCACCGGCACCTATCCGGCGCCGCCGCAGCAGGCGCCCGTCTCGATCAAGGCCAACACCACCATCGCGCAGCTCGCCGCCATGTATCAGGGCAAGCCGCTGGAAATCCGCAAGAACGTGATCATCAGCGGTATCGTCTCCACCGACGACCAGCCGGGCAACTTCTACAAGAGCCTCTACATCCAGGATGAAACCGGCGGTATCGAGCTCAAGATCGGCAAGAACGGCCTCTACAACGACTACCGCCCCGGCCAGCGCCTCTACGTGCGCTGCAACGGCCTGACGCTCGGCATGTACGGCTTCAAGGACAACAAGTCCTACGGCGGCAACGGCATGCTCAGCCTCGGCTACTGCGACCCTTCGGGCAGCTACGAGACCTCCTATATCGAGAATTCGCTCATCATCGAGGAGCACATCCTCAAGGGAGAAATCGGGGATCCGCTCGAGCCGGTGGTCCTCACGGAAGCGGACCTGCCCGGGCAGTTCGACAGCCAGGCCACCAACAAGAACCTCGGCCGGCTCGTGACCCTCAAGGGGTTGCGCTATGCCAACGAGGTCTTCTGCCTGCTCTACCTGGACTCCAACAAGGACAAGAAATCCTACACGAACCGCGTCTTCCTCTCCCCCTCCAACGTGCAGGCCAACCCCACCTGCGGCATCACCACCTGGGCGATGTCCAAGAACAAGATGAAGGAACTCCTGCTCTCGGGCATCTGGGACGAGTACCGGGTGGGCAGCGGCTCCAACTACACCGGGGAAACCCTCGGCGATTTCAAGGGCGAAAACGGGCAGTATGACGCCGTGGAGAAGGCGGCCTACTCCGTGAGCCAGTACTTCTCGATGGGCAGCAAGACCATCCAGATCCGCACCAGCGGCTTCTGCAAGTTCGCCGACACCGAAATCCCCGCCTCCCTGCTTACCCCGGGCAGCAGCGCCACGCTCGACGTGACCGGAATCCTGACC
>JAEEGI010025036.1_pt1 | contig 11596 bp, 10 predicted proteins | sample 8958751 | NCBI WGS metagenome assembly JAEEGI01 (sample SAMN16246545, study PRJNA631951) | gut metagenome | biome: gut microbiome; feature: rumen; material: KS-attached | host: Bos | place: Iran: Karaj | collected 2018-10 | reverse complement strand
GGTGTAGGTATAGGCGATGCTTGGACAATGGTGCTTTTGGCATAGTGCAACCACTTCGCTAGGTTGTAGCTCATAGTAGTTCACATCTTGTGGTGAAACCTGCGATATCTCATGATTCTGACAGTTTAAGCAACGGAAGTTACACCCTGTACAAGCTATGGAGAGACATGTAGTGCCTGGGTGAAAATGGTAAAGTGGCTTCTTCTCTATCGGATCGATGGCCAGCGAACAAGGCTTGGCATACACCTTGCTCACCAGCGTGCCGCCATGATTCCGTCTACTGCGGCAGATACCCGTTTGGCCATCGCTTATCTTACAGTGATGCGGACATAGTTCGCATTCCACTCGTCCATCCTCCAATCGATGATAATATCTGCACTCCATCAGAAAACTATTGCTTCGTAAACATACAATTCTGCATCGCGCCATCCATCCCAACCTATGCCAGCCTTATCTTGTGCGCAATGCCCTATGAATTCTTCTTTAGTCCAGTTCACCTCATCGGCTACTTGTGGAAGGAAAGTGCCGCTACGATAACCTTTCTTAATATAGATGCCATGATGATGCAATTCAAACTCGTCGATATTCTGTATGCGGCGCATAGGTGTGAGCACAGAAATCTCGATGTCGATATCAGCAAGTTCATCACTGGTAACGGGCATAAATCGTGGGTCTTCGAATGCTGCAGCACGAGCCATCTTGGCCACAATCTCATGTAGAGCAAAATCCTCGCCAAAGTGCCCTATACAACCACGCAATCGTCCATGTTTGTGCAGCGATACAAAGGCTCCGCATTTCGAATTGAGAATGGATGAGCGGATTGGTTGCTGTGCGATAGGCTTACCGTCAAGGGTATCTTTAATGCTTTGAAAAGCGATGTCCTTCAGCGCTTTCTTGTCGTCATCAGAAAGAGCGAAACTTGTGTTGTTACGCAGGATGGCGAACGAATGATAGCCCACCACGCGACTAAGATCGCGATTGTCGATATCGCCAGAGTTCTGATACATCAGGTGCTTAACGTCGTATCTACTATCCATCATCAGCATTAACGTAACGATGGCAAATTCACCGCATGCACTCGTTGCCAGATTGCGTTTGCCGCTATTTGCATTGGCTTCGATGGCGGCAATAAACTCCTCTACATCGCCTGTTTCGATGGCTTTGCCTGTTTTTGCATCCACCTCGTAGGCATCTTGGTACGATGGATAATGCGAAAAATCGCTGCTGATTACAAACAGATTCTCGTCAGTAAAATACGGTTTCAGCACATCGGCCATCCGTTTAAGTTTGTAGTAGTCGTTGGTCGAAATGATGATAGGCACTATTGGGGGCACTTCGCCCAGTTTGCGCTGCAGAAATGGCAGTTGCACCTCCAGACAATGCTCTTGCGCATGAGCCGAACGGTGATAGGCGAAAATGCTATCAGCCTTAGTCAGTTCGATAGCTGTTTCGTGGTCCACTTTTACATTGCCAAGTGGTGTGGCGTAATAGTCGGCCTCGGTGTTTACCGATGCACCATTAAGCCATTCGTGATGGCTGGGACCTAACAAGAAAATGCGTTTGTATTCTTTCTTGGCATCAATCGTCATATAGGCCGATGCTGCCACATTTCCAGAGAAATAGTAGCCAGCATGGGGTACAATGAGTGCTGCCAGATTATCGTAAACCTGACTATTGTGCTGTTTTAGCAGGCTATCCACCTCATTCTCAAGCTCTTTTGCATCGCCCGTGTAAAAGCGGTTGGCCTGTGTGGCTGGTCTTACTTGTCCTAATTTCATGTCGCAAAGATAGCAATAATCTCCATATCATCCTAACATTTCTGCTAATAAATTTGGAACGTCCTACTTTTTTTTTCTTTTGTCGGTGAACTTGTCTCAGTCTTCTTAAGAGATGACTGCAGTCCTGATACTAAATGACTCGAGTCCTTTCCTAGGAGGACTCGAGTCATTAATAAGGAGGACTGGAACTGGGATTAATCGTTCCAGTTCAGTTTCTCTACATAAGCATCAAACTTTAGCTCTTCGTGGCCGATGGCTTTAAGGGCATCTTCAACTTGCTTGATATCGCTGGGTGAACAGAGTTGGGCACCCTTGCGACGTTCGAAGTAAGGATTACGACCAAACTTGCCCTGCAGTCGATACATAAACGTCTGGTACTCATCGGGTAGCATCTTCTTCTGCATGTTCTTAAAGCCTTTTCCATAAACCTGAGGCTTATCATCGCGATAGTATTCGCAACCTTCGCCAGTTTGGGTTAGCTGTGGATTCAGAATTGTTACTGCTGTCAGGTTGCTAGGCAAGTTCTGCATAGCCAACTGGCGCAAACAGTGGTTAGCCATCTTGCAATCTGCCTTGATGCAATGCAGATAGCAGCCAGGAACTTCATCGTAATTAATCTTGCTCATAAATAGTTTTGTTATTTTGTTTAACCTCTCACTCAAATACACTGAAAGCCGCATCTGTAAAGGAGTTGAGGCTTATGAGAGGTTTGTATAACCTCTCACCATACCTCTCACTCAACCTCTCACTTTTTTCGTCGTCATGCAGCATCAACAGGCACCACATTATAGTATTTAACATGTCCGCGCTCAGTATGCTCAAAGCCTAGATCTTTCATCGCCAATCCCAGATGCACTTTGGTGCTAACGGTCTTTTTAAGCGAAGGATACTCCTTGCTAATCAACTCCAGCATCTGTGTGCAGTTCATCGCCTTTACCTTCTCGCCTTCGTTAGGCTTGCGGAAACATGCCTCAACAATCTCTGCTATGTCCTTTTCGTCGGTATAGTTCTGGTTCAGCGCCTGAATACGTGCTACCTGTTCGTTGGTAAACCAGTAAGGTGCCTTCAACTCGTTCACCTCATACACCAACTGAGCATATAGCTGCTCGTAATCAATCTCACCAGCATTGTCGATATACTGTCCATCGGGAATCTCGATACAGATGAATCGACGACTACCTGTTACATCCGACAGGGGATGGGGATTGTTGGTAGTGGCCACGAACGATGCATAGCGAGGGCGATCCTGCTGCGAACTGCCATAAATGGTACGTCCGTTAACCTTGATTTTCGAGAGAGTCTGCTTCAAGGCTGCCTGCTGACTGGGGCGGATGGCATCCAACTCGTCGAGATTAACTAGCAGATTATTAGTCAAGGCCATCTCCTTGTCGAACTTGTTTGATAGGTTCAGATGGTCGAGATAATACTCCTGTAGTTCAGGAGGCAGCAAACGAGCGATGAAAGTTGACTTGCCACAGCCCTGCGAACCAATCAGCGTGGGCACACTCTCGTTGGCATGCAGCTTATCCTTCTGCAACCAATGCGCCACAGCTGAACGGAACCAGATAATCAGGAAGTCCAACTGCTCGCTGCTAATGCCAGGCAAGCGGCTGAACAACTTGGCCAGATGATTCTGTCCGTCCCATTTGGGCAGATGCATTAGAAACTCGCTAATAGGATCGTACACGGGCGTTGCATCCGAGTAGATTACCTCTTGGATATCAGTCTTAGGACTGTTTTTGGTAATCTGCTCCTGCTTAGCCTTGCGAACGATGCTGTTCAGAGCTTCAGGCGTTAGCGTTCGCCAAACAGGCTGACTATCAGACTGTTCTGCATTAATTGTTAGGTACTCTACCTTGCCGTTGAGAATGTTTCGACGGAACTGGTAATTGTCAGTAAGGAACTGCTCAACCGCGAGCGAGTTCTGCAGAGAGGCTCCTAGAGACTCTCCGTTAATTGTCATTTTATTCATAAGTTGTTATCAGTTTATAATTAATAATTTTGTTATGTGCACTTTTCATACTCACGTATGTCTTTGTGTACGGTTTTTGCTATTGCGCTGGCAAAGGTACAAAAATTAAAAAGCGGTTTCAAGTCTTTCCTGTTAAATTTTTGTTAAATTACCCAATTGTTAAAATCGAGTGAGAGGTTGAGTGAGAGGTTAGGTGAGAGGTTCGCCCAACCTCTCATGTCTCAAAATCCCAGTGTTTATGCGGATTTCAACGCATTTGAGTGAGAGGTTGAGAGAAAACTTCACTTGCTGTTTTTGTAAATCTTGAATATACTCTTTCGGCTAACAATTCATCGCTCATCATTATTTCAATGTTGATGCATCCCATATTCTAAGGATAATAAATAATGAGATAACACCATTAAAGACTGCTATCCAGTTCTTTATTGATGAGTTGAAGAAATAACTTTGGAACCAAGTTCCTTCCGCCGAAATGGTAGAGTAGCACCGTAATCGGTTTAGCAAATCATTTCTGCTTTTTTTTTGAGACGTTTATCCTGTATCATTATCGCAAAGCTGTCACTTTATTTTTGGATGAGGCAAGATAATCAACTTTAAAACTCTTTTTTATTAAAAACAATATGAATTCGAAATAAAAGCGCAATTTTATAAAACTCGAAACCAAGTGAAGCTGCAACTAAACTTCTTTGGATAGTAATTCTTTTGTCAGAATCTCGTCGATGCGTTCTAAGTCCCAATATGGTATTTCTAGAAGACGAATATCGTTGTCTTTGCAGTATTTTCGTAGATAGCGGTCGCGGTGTTTTTGTACGGCGAAGTTGCGGATACGATCTTTATAATAAAAGTCAATGTCTTCATAGTGCTGTACACCATGAAACTCTATTATCAAATTGCGACCTTTGTAGTTTGGCAACCAAAAGTCGGTAGAGAGATACTGCAATTGTAGTGTGGGGTCGTTGTTTGGGATATACTGTTCTTGTGTAAATTCGAGAATGCCGTGTTTCTGTAACCAACGACGTATCTCAGCCTCGCCCTTAGACTCTTTGAACTCTGCAGCACATAGGGGGCATGAACCATTGGCGGTTCGCAAATTGTTGTCAGGTGTAGTCTGAAACCAATGGTCATGTATACAACATCGAATCCAAATGAGGCTGTCATTGTTCACATAATCCTCATGGGTACGGCTATAGTTATAGCGTCCTTTTCCGTACTTTGCTTCGCATTGGGCAATCCACTCATTGCATCTTTGTAATGGTGTTTTTTTGTTGGGATAGTTGGCGCACTTGGGACATCCACATCCTTGACTTACATGGACGTCATAGCGCTGTTTCTGTAGTCCATGCTCCTTACAGATATAGTGTATGTAGTCTGCCTTCGTTCTTGGCGGGACACCTACGTATTGGAATTTGTCGCCATGAACTGTTTGCGCATTCTTTATCCAGTCGGCAGGCCAGAATTTTCCATTGCAGTAGTCGCAACCCTTACCATCGAGCCACCATTTTGCATCATGTGTTATCTTACCGTGCTTGGCACAAGTGACGCTTATCTTTGTATGCACAGAAACTTTACGCTTACGTTCAAAGGAGAAATCATTATTTCGATATATGATGTTTACACGTCGATAGAATTCTTTGGCGGTTAGTTTTGTATTATCCTTGGGGGCGGGTATTCCACAGCATTTCCAGCAACCGTGAGGAGGTCGTTTATAGTCTCCTTTGCTTATACCAACAAGGAGTATTCTTGGTTTTATCTCAAAAATGCCATGGTCTCGACAAATCAAAGTCACATTTTTATCGTTGCCTTGATAGTCGACGAGTGAGGTATCTAACTGGTCTCCATACATGTTATGTACGCGCTCTATAAAGCGGGCTTCCTCAAAGCTCTTACCATGCCAATGTTGTAGGTAGGCTTCTTTTTCTTGTTTTTTAGCTTCTTTTGCAGCTTTTTCTGCGGCAATTTGCATTGGAGTCTTTGCTTTCCTAGATGATATGGCTAGTATTCTCCCTACACGACTATTCTTTTCACATAACTTGAGATATTTATTCCAATCTTTGCCGTAGTCTGTTTTGTGAGTTATCTCAGCCCTACATATAGGACAGCCTGTTGGCGTAAATGTACCATGTGGCTTCATTATATGGTTTTGCGCCATAGCTACACGAAAATGATAGTCATGTTTGGGACAATATATGATTATCGGTTTTTTTCCGCCATCATATACACTCTCTGAATAGTCATATCGGTTCCCCCATATCTCATGAGCCTGCTCAATATAACGAGCTAGAGACTTTGTGTTGTCTGGAATATTGCTATTTTTCATATCGACCTAGTCAGTGATCATTATTTATTCATATAGCATCATCAAATAATTATCAGAATAATCCCTTGTTATTTCTCTAAACTTTAATGAGGCATAACCCAGTATTTTCTGCAAATATACGAATAATAATCGAATCTGCAAAATCTGCTGATATTTTTGGATAGATATTTGTAAATTTCAAAACAATTTTGTACTTTTGCGCCCAGAATAAGCATCAAGAGTGGCATAATGCACACCAACCGGCCTACACAGAATCGTTGGCAGCGGTGGTAAAAGGATGCGAGTGAATGTTTAATCCACTAAAGATAAACGATTATGGAAATCAAGAAAATTGAAAAGAGTGACTTTGTAATGTTCCCACGTATGCAGCATCGTGGGCTGGAGTTCAGACATGTAGAACGTGATGCGTTCAGGACTGAAATGCGCCATGTTGAGGGATATGGTGACTATTGGCTAATTTACCAGCAGTCGAAACCTCATGTTGTGGCTCACGTCCAATTACCCAAGACGGAGGCTGAGTTTGACAATATCCTTGGCTGGTGTTTGGGACAGAACCATTGGTGCGAGTACATTGAGGGGGATTTCTCTTTCCTCTGTGTTATAGCAGGCTTCAATGCTGCAGAACTCACTCCTAAATACCCAGACTTTATCAGCGAACGTGTTTATGCTCTTGGTGATGCTACTCGCTGGTGGTATGAGTATGGAAAGGATGTTCTGATACAAAAGACAACATAAGGATATCAGATTATTCTTTGAAAATGGCTATGATAAGATTTTTTTCGTATATTTGCAGCATCATTTAAAAGATTCTGATTATGGCATTATTTGATTTTCTAAAATCCCACGAAGAAAAAGTAAACGAGAGAAAAGCAGAAATAGCAGCTTTGCAGCAACAAGTCGTTTCTTTACGTGACGAGGTGGCTTCTGAGGAGAAAGAAAAAGAAGAGTTAAGAAGTCAGATTGTTGAATTGAAGAATCTTGTTGTGGCTCAGAAGAATGAACTATATGATTTGCAACAGGACAAAGAAAAAACAAAGAAGCAAGTTGATAGCCTTCATGAAAGATATGAAAAGTTGCATGCTTTGTTAACAAGATCAACCAGAAAATTAGATTGTATGGAATCTTCTGATGAATTCTTGTTATTTGACGTTGGATCTCCATATTTGGTTGCGTTGGATGAAGTAGATTTTGAAGAATTGTGTAAATATCACAATCTTAGAGAAGAAAATCATTCTTATTATGATAAGAAGAAGCAAAGAGAGGATGAATTACATGCCATAGAGCTGAAAATTGAAGATGCAAACAAAGAACTAACCAATCTTCGAGAGGAATTGGTAAAACAGCGTGATATTAATTATGCCTATGAAATAAACAATATTAAAGAACAAACTAGTGAATATATTCATGAATTGAATGACATAAAAGCAGATATTAATAGTTATCTGAAAAATCATAAAGACAAGATTCGCTTAGAGGTAATACATGAAATATACCAAAGAGCAAATCTTTGTGAAGATGAGGCTTTGAGAAATTTGCGAGAAACTATTGACGGTGTTAATATTGACCAGATACAACTTGCTTTGGATTTAAAGAAAATGTTATTGAAACCTCCATATAAAGTTAATCCACAGGAATGGACTTTTGCTGAAATATATTTGTGTAATTTGTTAAATGAATTTGCACAACTCAATATTGTTAAAATCATAAAAGAAATGAAAAACTCAGATTGGGATACGATTAAAGTCAAAATAGGTTCTCTTGTTAATATTTTAGAATTGCGTATGATTGGAACGGGATTTCGAATAGATCCATCATATGGAAAGAATCTATTCAATTATATGGAAGCAAAGTATTTATATATACAAAAGCAACAGATTGAACGAGAAAAGGAGCGAGAAGAACGAGAGGCACAACGTGAATATGAGCGTGCTATAAAAAAGGCTCTAAAAGATGAAGAAAAGGCACAAGAGGCTCTTGAAAAGAAGAAAAGAGAAATGGCTGAAGCGCAGACTCAGGAAAAGATACAGAAATTGCAGGAACAGATAAAGGGACTGGAGAATGCTCTTGTTGAAGCTCGTGAACTAAGAGAGAGAGCAATGAGTATGGCACAACAAACTAAGATAGGCTATGTTTATGTTATCTCTAATATAGGTTCTTTTGGAAAAGATGTCTATAAGATTGGAATGACTCGTCGATTAGACCCGATGGAGCGTATTATGGAATTAAGTAACGCTAGCGTTCCATTCCCATTTGACGTACACACCTTTATATATAGTGAGGATGCACCAGCATTGGAGGCAGACTTACATAGAAGATTCGATGCCAAGAAGGTTAACTCTATAAACTATCGCAAAGAATATTTCAATGTGACGTTAGATGAAATAAAAGCGGCATTGAAAGAGAAAGGAGTTGATGCAAACTTTGTAGACGAACCTGATGCATTCCAATACAGAGAAAGCCTTATGAAAAATCGCGATGGTATTCTCTCTACAATACAGCAGTAAAAAGTATAGATATTAGTAGATGGCTATAGTTGGGTGAAGTTGATAGGGGATTTTCTTTGGACCTGGTGGCGGAAAGATTGTAATTATCGATAACGTCGTATATGGGAGTGCTGTAAATAAAGAATTGCTTGAAGCCAAATGGTTGACTGGTAGATACATTGAGAATTTCCCACAAGTTGTAGAAAAATGTGGGAATTAACTCACGTCGCTTACTATCCCGTCTATTCTCGAAACTTGATGGTTTGGGTTTCGTAGTTCATCTCTTCTATGATGGCGAGGGATTCTAAGTGGTAGCCTTCTTCACGAAGTATGCGACCGCCATTCTGGTTGCCCTTTTCTACGGCGATACCAATGCCTGTTATTGTGGCACCTGCCTGGCGGGCGATGTCGATAAGAGCATGCATGGCTTCGCCTTCGGCAAGGAAATCATCTACTATCAGCAGATGGTCGGAAGCTGAGAGATAGGGGGCTGAAACGAACACCATGTTCTGCATCTTATGGGTAAAAGAATAGGCGTGCGACATGTATTTGTCGTCGCTGCTATTGAGTGTCTGGCTCTTCTTAGCAAACACTACGGGCACATCAAGACTGTTGCCAAGCATAGTGGCAATGGCTATGCCGCTGGCTTCGATGGTGAGAATCTTGGTAATCTTGGTGTCTGCAAACCTTCTCTTGAACTCCAGGGTAATAAACCGCATCACGTCCATCTGAATCTGATGATTGAGAAAACTGTCAATCTTCAGAATATTACCAGGTCTGACCTCACACTCTTGAAGGATTTTCTGTTCTAGATAGTTCATAAAAACACAAAAAGCCCCACCTTAGCGGTGAGGCTTTAATTATTATTTTAGTTTGCTGATTCGAATTCTTCGAGGAAACGGGTATCGTTCTCAGAGAACATACGGAGGTCGCTGACACGGTATTTGAGGTTGGTGATACGCTCAACACCCATACCGAAGGCGTAACCGGTGTACTCCTTTGAGTCGATGCCGCAGAGCTCGAGCACGTTAGGATCAACCATACCGCAACCCAGAATCTCTACCCAACCGGTGTGCTTACAGAAGCCGCAGCCCTCGCCGCCACAGATGAAGCAAGAGATATCCATCTCGGCACTGGGCTCGGTGAATGGGAAGTAAGATGGGCGCAGACGAATCTTGGTGTCGGCACCAAACATCTCCTTAGCGAACGAAAGCAGTACCTGCTTCAGGTCGGTAAACGATACGTTCTTATCGATATACAAACCTTCTACCTGATGGAAGAAGCAGTGTGCACGGGCGGTGATGGCCTCGTTACGATATACACGACCTGGACAGATAACGCGGATAGGAGCAGTGAGCTTGCCGTTCTCGTCGTGCATGTGCTCCATCACGCGAGCCTGAACACTTGATGTGTGCGAACGCAACAGAATATTCTTGGTAACATCGTTGGGATGCTGCGATACAAAGAAGGTATCCTGCATATCGCGTGCGGGGTGATCGGCAGCAAAGTTCATCTTGGTAAAGATGTGGTTATCATCCTCAACCTCAGGACCATCGGCGAGCACAAAGCCCATACGCGAGAAAATATCGATAATCTCGTTGGTTACGATTGTAAGCGGGTGGCGTGTACCCAGCTCAATGGGGTAGGGTGTGCGGGTAAGGTCGAGAGCCTCTTCGCCTCCCTCCTGGGTTTCGCACTCCTCGCGCAGCAGATTGATGCGCTCGGTGGCCAGTGTTTTCAGTTCGTTAATCTTCATGCCGACAGTTTTTTTCTGATCGGCAGCAACCTCGCGGAAGTCGTTCATCAGGGCTGTAATCTCACCCTTCTTGCTCAGATATTTCAGTCGGAGCTGCTCAACTTCCTCTGCGTTTTTGGCGCTCAAATTCTGTACTTCTTTCAGAAGTTCGTCTATCTTATCAAGTATCATAAACTATAAAAATTGCAATTTTGCGTGCAAAGGTACTTATTTTTTGGGATAAAAAGAACAAAAGAACAGAAAAAAGTTTGTTCTTGTGTACTTATATCTAAAAAAATGTGTATCTTTGCCGAAATTTTGAGAGAAATTAGAAAGATTAGGGTACTACATTAAGTAGATGAAAAGGTTTTTTATCGCGATTTTCGCAACGGTACTGATCATGTTCTCATGCACAGGGAACAAAGCCAATCAGACAGAAGAAGTGCCAGCCGATAGTGTGGCTGACTCTACTGACACCACGGATGTTGACTCGATGGAGATGCTGATTACAGAAACTCCAATGCCAAGAGCTGCTGATGCCATGTTCGACGATTTCTTGTTTAACTTCCTGGCAAACAAGAAACTACAGAAAGAGCGCATTGTTTTCCCACTCAGAGTGACCGAAAACGGCAAGACGACCACAGTTGAGAAAGCTAACTGGAAGATGGAACACCTGTTTATGCGTCAGGGGTACTATACCTTATTGTTTAACGACGACAAGCAGATGCAACTGATGAAGGATACGGCTGTGAGCGAGGCTGTAGTAGAAAAAATTCTGCTTTCGAAGAATCAGGTAAAGAACTACGTGTTCCAGCGCATCAAAGGTGCATGGCTGTTGCTCGAAATCAGAGTTACACCACTGCAGGCTGATGCTAACTCATCGTTCCTGAGTTTTTATCGCCGATTTGTAACGGATAGTGCTTTCCAGGTAAAGAGCCTGAGCGAGACGGTGGATTTTGTTGGTCCAGATCCCGACGACGACTTTAATATGATGGAAGGTGTGATTACACCAGATACATGGGAGGCTTTTGCACCAACTCTGCCTCATAAAACCCTGTACAACATTATTTATGGTAAGCCACAGCCAGAGGGTAAACAGAAGATTTATCTGCTGCGGGGGGTAGCTAACGGACTTGAAATGGAGTTGCGTTTCAGAAAAGAAGGTGGCAAATGGCTGCTGAAGAAAATGATGACATAAGAGTGAATAGTGATTAGTGAATAGGTAATAGTGAGAAGAGAACAGAACTATAGTCTGAAGCAACATAACACATTTGGCATTGAGGCCAAGTGTGCACAGTTTGTGGAGTACAG
>JAEEGI010025034.1_pt1 | contig 11596 bp, 7 predicted proteins | sample 8958751 | NCBI WGS metagenome assembly JAEEGI01 (sample SAMN16246545, study PRJNA631951) | gut metagenome | biome: gut microbiome; feature: rumen; material: KS-attached | host: Bos | place: Iran: Karaj | collected 2018-10 | reverse complement strand
GACTCATCCGAGCCGGCCTCTTTTCTGCGTCAGCGGCTGCAACACCGGGCGCTTGCTGCTTCGCAGCCCTGTACGGGTAAATGCGCCCTAACATTGCAGCCGACTGCCGCCGGCAACCACCGTCATTCCTGATTTGTTCGGGAATCCTGTACAACTCCTGGCAGGGCGCGAGGAGAGCCTTTTGGGCGGAGCTCCTCTCAGCGCCCAGCCGCCGGAATATGTGACCTCCGGCGGCTGGGCCATTTCGCCAAACAGCAACACAACGACCGGCCTCTCGCGGCCCTCTAGGGCAGGTCAGCGTGGAGCATGGGCTGAAATCGACGGGTGGCGCACGCCGATAGGCCTTCTACGGCCCTCCAGGGGTTATGACCGTGCAGCACTTTGGCGGGAATAACACATAACCCTAGCTGCGGGAAAAACGAGGAAGCTTTGAAGCAAGCGAAGAAAGCAGGCAAATAGCCTGGTTGCGAATAAATGGGAATCACCCTGCCAGATGGTAGGAAGGGATTCGTGATATACAGGAATGGAAGATTGGTGAAGAGATAGTTGTATTTCAATAAAATAGAGCTACTTTTGCAGTGAGGGGTATGCAACCGTCCGAAAGGTCGTGGGTCTCCTTAGCCATTTACCTCTTTCGAAGTCCAAACCGGATTGTATTTCCGGAAGCGGCAACTGCGTAAGAGGTTTTTTTAAATGCATACGAGTTGGACTGTAGGGAGTAATCTACTAAACGCTTTAATATCCCAAGGGGTATCGTCCTGAAATAGTTTACAAAGATCTTCTTTTCCAGCCTACCCTTACATCGTATCCTGCCCGGACTTTTCTGTCATCACTGTCTTGGTAAAGACTCACTATTTACTTTATTTCTAGTCATCCATGTATTGTGGAGGCTTTCTGGTATTTAATGACAAAATGTCATAAGCCAAAATGATATTATTACTTACAAGTAAAGAATTAAAGAAATTGGCACTCAAGTTGATAAACAAAAGAGTGCCATATGGCGAGTAGAATAATTGGAACACATGAATGCGCTTCTCAATTACCTTGATCCTGTTGTGTTGAATTATGAAAACGGGAAATATCAAATGTATACATACGATACAGGAACTGTAATAATGATGATAATTCCTAAACATATTTAGTATGAAGAGATTAGGTATTGTACTGTTTATGCTGTTCGCGTCTTGTTCATTCGGGAATGCTCAAGAATTAGAGATCTCTTATTCTGGAGAATACGGTGTTGTTGGTTCTTCTGTCTTCAGAAAACAAGGAAGGGGAACAGCTTTATCTGTGGAGACAAGCCAGGGAGTCAGATTCGGGAATCGTTCCTTCACGGGAATTGGTAGCGGGATAACCTATTCTTTATCGACTAAAGAATTTTTTATCCCAGTCTATTTACATGAAAAGGTATTTATTTCTGACAACACTCAGTTGAAACCGTTCGTTTCAGGAAAGATAGGCGGTTTGTTCTGTGCAGAAAGGAAATCAAATGCTTTTGTATTCAATCCTTCGATAGGTTTTGAATGGTCAAAGTTATCGTTGTCGCTGGGATATGTTTTTCAATATGCTGTAGACAAAAATCAAGTTATAGCAATGGGAAGTTATGATTGGGTGACGACTAAAGGTTATTTGAACGGAGTTAATTTAGGGATAAGTATTGCTATCTTTTAGTCCTTCGTTGCTTTTAACGATCGCGCAGCAGAGTAATCACTTGACGCGAATATCCAAAGAGGCCGACTCATCCGAGCCGGCCTCTTTTTTTGTCATTCCCAACTTGTTCGGGAATCTCCCTTTGCGTCAGTGGCTGCAACACCGGGCGCTTGCTGCTTCGCAGCCCTGTACGGGTAAATGCGCCCAACGTTGCAGCCTACTGCCGCCGAGTAAAGAGTCTATTTATCGAAATTCCTGGAGGCGAATGGGAGGGCGAGGCGGAGGGAGCCGTGCCAGTATTCCCAGTTGTGGACTCCGTTACGGACGCGGAGCTCCGATTTGACCTTGGCGGCTTTCATCTTCATATGCAGCTGGAATGACAGAGCGACCAGGAAGTCGTCGTCACCGCAGTCGATGAACCATTTGACGGTCCTTAGCTTTTCCAGGGTCGCCTCATCGGCATTGTCCATGAAATCCAGGGCCGAATGCTCCCTTACTGACTGACATACATAGTACAATTTGTCCTTGGCCTGTTCGCTTTCTCCGACCTGGCCGGTCTCGTAGTCGAGCCAGGCGCTCATCGCATAGCAGCTGGAGAACATGTCCGGATGGCGCTGGCAGTAAACGGTGCTGCCTCCACCGCCCATAGAGAGGCCCATCACGGCGCGGTGACCCTTGTCGCCGACAGCCCGGTATTTATCCTCTACGGCAGGGACGAATTCCTGGAAGAAGAAGTCTTCGTAATTCCAACCTGGCATGTTGAAATACCCGTTCCAGACATTGTGACGGTCGGCGCCGCCGGCATTCGGCATAACGATGATCATTTCCACAGCTTCGCCCGTGCCTATGAGTTCATCGGCGATGGCCTTGGCTGATGCTTTCTTGGCCCAGTCGGTGTAATTTCCGCCGAGGCCGTGAAGGAGATAGACGACGGGATAAGTCTTCACAGACTCTTCAAAGCCGTCCGGAAGATATACATTGTACTTGACGGATGCCTTCAGGATATTGCTGTAAAGGCTGTCGGTCACTATTTTCCCCGCATTCGCCGCAACCCCGGCCGCCAGCAGGAAAACCAAAAAACTGAAGAATCTTTTCATGCCCCAAATCATTACTTTTTCCAAAGATAATCAATAATCTCAAAGAAGCGTCCAGTTCCCCTGCATCCCCGCCTCCAACCATGTCCAAGGGTCCACTCGCCTGCACCCCTAGCCACGATTCCGGTATTCTGAACGCAGTGAAGAGCTACCTGTCATTCTGAGCGAAGCGAAGAATCTAATGCAGCGAAGAATTTAGATTCTTCGGCCTTTGGCCTCCGTATGACACCCGGCTCAATCCTCCTCAGAACAGATATGTAGCCTTACAATGGCAGGGCGCGAGGAGAGCCCCCTTGTGGTGCGTTGCTCCCCGCAGCGCCCAGTCATCAATAAAAAACACTTTGCTGATTCTTAAGTCGTGAATTATCGTTTCTTAATGCCATGAAGAGGATTGTTTCCCATTTTCGCTTCCGGCCGGGAAGTAAATATGTCAACCGGCTGAAGGGAGATTGCCCGGCCGCTCCCTTCAGCCACAACTCTAAACACCAGGAAAAACGAAATATTGGCGCCCAACGGCCCTGGACGCTACGCCGACATCCTGCTGGACCGCTGGTTCAAGCGCTCTTTCAAGGAATACGGCAATGCCAAACGCCTTATGCTCCTGTTCCTTCAGGCCATGATTCCGGAACGCAAGATCGCCAGCCTGACCTACACACCGGAAGAAAGCACCAACCAGAACATCGGCAGTAAGAACATCCGTGTGGACGTTGAATGCACGGACGAGGACGGTAAGAGGTTCCTGGTTGAGGTGCAGAGATCCGAGCAACACGACTTCTACAACCGTGCCCTGTTCAATTCGAGATTCTCGATCCAGAGACAGCTGAAGGTGGGAGCGAGGGGCTACGGCTTCCAGCCTGTCTATTTCATCGGAATAATGAGGTTCTCATTACATCCGGAATCCGAACGATACCTGTTCCGTTACTCGGTCACGGACGATGAGAGCGGCGAACTGATGACGGACGACCTGCACTATATCTTCCTTGAGGTCGGGAAATGCCGAGGGGATGCAGAAGCATCTCTGATAGAGAGAGTTGGCTATGCCCTGTACCACCTGCCGGAGCTCGAGGAGAAACCAGATGGCTTCGATGAAGTAATCTTCGACCTATTGTTTTCCTCGGCGGATTTGCATAATATTGCTCAGGAGGACAGAATCAAATACCAGAATGACATGACTACGGAACGTGACATACAGAACCAGATCGACTTCGCCAGGGATAAAGGTTTCGAGCAAGGACTAGAGCAAGGTCGGGAAGAGGAAAGAGTCAAGATTATCAAGGCGCTGAAAGAGCAGGGTGTGCCGGAGGAGATAATCACGAAGGCACTGAAGGACATACAAGAGTAAATAGGTTTTACAACAACTCTGGAATAACGGGTGACTAAAAGTCGAAAGACTGCTAGTCACCCTCTTTTTTTGAAGTGAATGTCCCTTCCAAACGCGTACAGCAGTAAGACGCTAGCACCCTTGGGTGCACGAACAATCTGCACTCCCGTTCAAATCAATTAAATGAACCAATATGAACTTGATTGGCTTTTATGAGTTGGTTTTCTTTGCAGAACACATCTTTAATACAGTAAATCATTGACCACATGAATAAGCATCTATTAATTGTTTTTTCTTGCCTGACATTATTGTTTGCCTCCTGCTCCCAGCAGAGTGACATCGCAAACCTTCAGTCCCAGATTGATGAGTTGAAATCAGGGCGTATTGCCTCGATCGAGAGTCAGGTCTCCAGCATCAATGCCAGCATCTCTTCTTTGCAAGAGGCTGACCGGGAGATCAAGGGCTACATTACGGCCCTGCAGAACACGGCATCTGAGCTTCAGAAGGGTATTAACACTGCCAATGGAAAGATTGACGATCTTCAGAAAGCCCTCTCACTTGTCAACACTGCGATTGAGACCCTCCAAGCAAAAGACAGTGCCCTAGAGAAACGGATTGACGATCTTAAAGACTATGTTGACACCCAGCTCAAAAACGCTAAGGACTGGGTAAGCGCCACCTTTGCCACCTTGGAGCAGTACAACGGAATCGTATCTGAGATAGGCGGTATCAAAGGCAGCATAAGTGCCATCAATACCACTATGGAGCAGATGGAATCCCGTCTCAACGGCAAGATCGAATCGACCAAAGCAGAGATTGAGTCAGCCTACACGAAGGCTATAGGAACCTTGGATACGTCAATGAAGAACTGGGTCAATGACCAGCTGAAAGGCTATTGGACTATAGCCGAGACGGAAGGGAAGCTCGCTGCACTCAAGGGAAGCCTTGAAAAGGAGGATGAGTCTCTCAAGGGAGATATTGACAAGCTTAGTACTTCACTTGATTCTGCCAAGACGGAACTGACAGAAGGATACAAAGCCGCTATCAAGAAGGCAATTGACGAGAATAATGGCCTCATCGATGGCAAGATATCCGAAGCGGTATCAGGTCTAAACACCATAATAGACAGCGAAGTCTCAACAATCAACAAGCGGATAGATGCGATAGAGAAGAGGATCGCGAACCTTGAGACTCAAGTCTCCGCTCTCGTCTCAAGGATACAGTCTCTGACATACATTCCTCGTTATACCGATGGAGCCTCAACGATGTGGGTGACAATCCAGCCTGACGGATCAACAGTATCCAGAGACACATTGGAGTTCAGGGTAAGTCCGGCAGACTGTGCCGACTCATTGGTAAAGGTATGGGATAAAGCGATAACGGCTGAGGCAGTCAGCCTCATCACCCGCGGGACACAGGAGACCATTTCACTTCCGGTAGTCTCAGTGAGCGGCGGCAACGGAAAACTAAGTGTCGTTCTCGATGGAAGATCACTTGGAGAGAAGTTCTTCACCGGAGAGCAGCAGATAAAGGCCGTGGTTATTATCTCCGACGGCAACAACGAGCGTACCAGCGAGTATGTCTCGATGGTGGCGAAGGATGATCCGAAGATCCCGAATAATATCATCCTCTATACTAGTAGTGATGGAAAGATTGTTGTGCCAAACAATGCTGAAGCATTTGGGGCGGCGATAGTTTCAAACAAATATGAGAACGGAAGAGGAATTATTCTTTTTGATGGTGATGTGACTTACATAGGTGATTCTGCCTTTTATAATTGTTCAGGATTAACATCAATTATCCTTCCGAGTTCTGTGACTAGCGTTGGGGGGAGCGCTTTCTGGTATTGTTCAGGATTGACATCAATTATTCTTCCGAGTTCTCTAACAAGTATTGGTTCCCAAGTATTTTGGGGATGTAGTAAATTAACAGCGATTCATATTCCTAAATCTGTTGTGGATATTAAGTGGTCGCTAAATCCATTTGCTCACTGCCTAAGTTTAGTTTCCGTAACAGTGGATCCAGATAATCCTGTTTATGATTCTCGTAATGATTGCAATGCCATTATTGAGACGAAAACAAATCGATTAATCACAGGATGTAATAATACGGTAATACCTGAAACAGTTACAACAATAGGGGAATGTGCCTTTGAAAATAGTCGTATAACATCTGTCAATATACCGAGTTCTGTGAACAGTATTGAGGATGATGCTTTTTTATGGTGCGGGCATTTGATTTCAATTATAGTTAACCCCGGCAACCCCGTCTATGATTCCCGGAATAATTGCAATGCACTGATTGAGACGAATAGCAACACTCTTATAAAAGGCTGTATTAATACAAGGATTCCAAACTCGATAGAGACTATTGACGGGGGCGCTTTCAGTTTTTGTCCCGGATTAACTACAATAGAGATACCTAACTCTGTGACTAGCGTTGGGTCGAGCGCATTCTGGTATTGTGCTGATTTGTCTTCTATTATTGTGGACCCGGGTAATTCTGTCTATGATTCCCGTAATAATTGTAATGCAATTATTGAGACCCAAACAAATCGTTTAGTCATAGGATGCAAGAATACGATTATTCCAGACACAGTAATTGAGATTTGGAATTCGGCATTCGAGACTTGTACTTCATTAAGCTCAATAGAGATTCCTAACTCCGTTATTTTTATTGGAGAAAGAGCATTTCGAGGTTGTACAGGATTAACTTCTGTTGAACTCCCGAACTCGTTACAGTTTATTTCAGATGCTGCTTTCTTTGGATGTAGTGGATTATCTACGATTAATATCCCTAACTCAGTACATTATCTAGGCGGGCTTCTTTTCTATGGTTGTTCCAGTTTATCAACGATTGTTATACCTAATTCAGTACAATATCTTGGTGCGGGAGCTTTTCAAAACTGTTCAGGATTAAACTCTATTTATTGTTTAGCAACCATACCACCGGATAATCCAAATGAATATGGACAATGGGCTAATAGTTATATTGTTTGTGATATGTGGTCTGTCAGGGAATCCGATATGTTTAAAAACACGAATAATTGTCCGATTTATGTTCCAAAGGAATCTGTTGGAGCTTATAAAACCAAGTGGAGTTTATTTGCAGACAGAATTAAAGCAATACCATAGTATCTAATAGAATAACCTAATATGAAGAATTATAGATTTATAGTCTTTTGTCTTTCACTGCTCTTCGTCTCCTGCGCTCAGCAGAGTGACATCGCAAACCTTCAGTCCCAGATTGATGAGTTGAAATCAGGGCGTATTGCCTCGATCGAGAGTCAGGTCTCCAGCATCAATGCCAGCATCTCTTCTTTGCAAGAGGCTGACCGGGAGATCAAGGGCTACATTACGGCCCTGCAGAACACGGCATCTGAGCTTCAGAAGGGTATTAACACTGCCAATGGAAAGATTGACGATCTTCAGAAAGCCCTCTCACTTGTCAACACTGCGATTGAGACCCTCCAAGCAAAAGACAGTGCCCTAGAGAAACGGATTGACGATCTTAAAGACTATGTTGACACCCAGCTCAAAAACGCTAAGGACTGGGTAAGCGCCACCTTTGCCACCTTGGAGCAGTACAACGGAATCGTATCTGAGATAGGCGGTATCAAAGGCAGCATAAGTGCCATCAATACCACTATGGAGCAGATGGAATCCCGTCTCAACGGCAAGATCGAATCGACCAAAGCAGAGATTGAGTCAGCCTACACGAAGGCTATAGGAACCTTGGATACGTCAATGAAGAACTGGGTCAATGACCAGCTGAAAGGCTATTGGACTATAGCCGAGACGGAAGGGAAGCTCGCTGCACTCAAGGGAAGCCTTGAAAAGGAGGATGAGTCTCTCAAGGGAGATATTGACAAGCTTAGTACTTCACTTGATTCTGCCAAGACGGAACTGACAGAAGGATACAAAGCCGCTATCAAGAAGGCAATTGACGAGAATAATGGCCTCATCGATGGCAAGATATCCGAAGCGGTATCAGGTCTAAACACCATAATAGACAGCGAAGTCTCAACAATCAACAAGCGGATAGATGCGATAGAGAAGAGGATCGCGAACCTTGAGACTCAAGTCTCCGCTCTCGTCTCAAGGATACAGTCTCTGACATACATTCCTCGTTATACCGATGGAGCCTCAACGATGTGGGTGACAATCCAGCCTGACGGATCAACAGTATCCAGAGACACATTGGAGTTCAGGGTAAGTCCGGCAGACTGTGCCGACTCATTGGTAAAGGTATGGGATAAAGCGATAACGGCTGAGGCAGTCAGCCTCATCACCCGCGGGACACAGGAGACCATTTCACTTCCGGTAGTCTCAGTGAGCGGCGGCAACGGAAAACTAAGTGTCGTTCTCGATGGAAGATCACTTGGAGAGAAGTTCTTCACCGGCAAGCTACAGATGAAAGCAGTGGTTGTCATTTCAGACGGCAACAATGAGCGCACCAGCGAGTATATTTCTATTGCACCAAAGGAGTACACAAACAATATTATTCGGTATACAAGCAAAGACGGAAAGATTGTTATTCCTTATCGAACAGATGGTTTTGGTGCCAACCTCATTTCAAATGAATATAAAAACGGAAGAGGCACAATTCTGTTTGATGGGGATGTGACGAGTATTGGGAATTGGGCTTTTGGAACTTGTAGTGGATTAGTATCCATAGAAATACCTAATTCTGTAACAATTATAGAATACAATGCATTTGATGGTTGTTCGGGATTGGCAGATATCACTATTCCTAATTCAGTAACGAGTATCGGATATTGGGCTTTCGTTAATTGTTCTTCTCTTTCAGAGATAAAGATTCCTAGCTCAGTAACAAGTCTCGGCAAGGGAGTTTTTATGTATTGTCGTGGATTATCCACAATTATTGTAGATTCCAATAACCCGAATTATGATTCTCGAAATAATTGCAATGCGATTATAGAGACTAATAGTAATACCTTAATTTCCGGATGTAAGGAAACAATCATTCCAAACTCTGTAGAAAGACTTGATAGCTGGTCATTTACTGGTATCGACGGAATAACCACCATTGAGATACCCAATTCTGTTAAAAGTATTGGAGTGGATGCGTTCCTGTGGTGTCATTATCTGACATCAGTAGTGATTCCTGATTCGTTGACAAGTATTGAGGGTAATGCTTTCTGGGGTACAGGATTGACATCCATTATGATTCCAAAGTCTTTAACTAGCATTTCTATTACTGCTTTTCCTTTCCATGAGTTATCCACTATTACAGTAGATCCTAGGAATCCTATCTATGATTCCCGAGATAATTGCAATGCGATTATTGAGACTGAAAGCAACACTCTTTTTAAAGGATGTATCAACACCGTAATTCCGAATACCGTAACAAGTATCGGAAGAAAGGCATTCGAGGATTGTAGCGGATTGACCACAATTGAGATTCCGAGTTCTGTAGCCACTATTGGCGAAGATGCTTTTAGGAACTGTAGCGGATTGACCTCTATTGACATCCCGAATTCTGTGACGACTATTGGTGAGTGCGCTTTCTATGAGTGCAGCGGATTGACCACAATTGAGATTCCGAGTTCTGTGGCCACTATTGGCAGCAATGCTTTTAGGAACTGTAGCGGATTGACCACAATTGAGATTCCGAGTTCTGTGGCCACTATTGGCGATGATGCTTTTAGGAACTGTAGCGGATTGACCTCTATTACTATATTGGCAACTACTCCTTGCAAAATTGGTTTTGATATTTTTGAGAACACTAACGATTGCCCAATTTATGTACCCGCTGAATCTGTTAATATATATAGAGTCTTGCCTAAATGGAAGGACTACTACAAAAGAATACAGGCAATACCATAAGCAAATGCCTCCGAACAATAAACTGAAGAAATAGCGGCAAATAATCCAAAAGCCATGAAAAGTGGAATTTAAGAGCCTGAATGTCATTAATACATAGAACTATAATATGTTTTTCAGACACTAATGAAATCAAACAATAAGCGAAGCGAGGGACCAATGATTGAATATAATGAGTTTCGAAGGTTTGCATGATGCCACTTACTATAAGTACGGATCATTAAATAATTTTGAACGTTTTGTCGATATAGTCTTAAAAAAGAGGCTATACGGAGCATTGTACCAAGAACTCAATGATCCGATGGAAGGCAAGTTTAATAGAGAGAAGGTTAGCGAGGAGCAACGGGGTGTTATCAAAGCTATACTGAATAGTACTCGTATCTGTTCTTTAATGATGAAAACCAAAGAACAATACCCAGATAATTTTTTGATGTGGTCGCATTATGCTGATGGGCACAGAGGATGTTGTTATGAGATAGGGATTACAAAAAGGAACAATTCTCAATGGGAATTATTACAAGTGCAGTATAAAGAACAACTTCCCCGAATCGTTAGTGTTGGCAGAGATGCGGTAAGAAAAATAATATCCACAAAGTCAAAGTTGTGGGGGGAGGAACATGAAGTTCGGGCAATAAGAATTTTTGACACCAAGCAAAAGGCGATTACGCTATCGCCATACTATGCAGTCAATCTTAAGGCCATTTTTTTAGGAGCAAAGGTTTCACCTGAGAGACGAGATAGTATTAAAAGGATAGTTCAATCTATTGACAATCGGATTGCTGTATATCGGATGAAGGAGGACTACTCTGACTTTGGGTTGTACCCTAGACTAGTGGCAAATAAGCTTTAAAGATTATAGGATAGATACTCATATTAAATGACTGGAACTACGAACTCTTTTCTTGTTAATAGGTAGGTCTCACATATAAAACTTCCGGGAAGGCTACCCCTCACTGCTGGTAGTGGTCCAATAATTGGCTGGCTACCCTCAAATAACGGCCTAGATTGCGGGTGGTGGTCCCGGAAGTGGACCACTACCCGCACTGATTGCTGCACTTCGGCCAGCATTCACACCATCGCGCTGCCGAGGTCGTGGTACAAGGTGCTGAATCCGGATCTGATGCGGTCCGCCTGCGTTTTGCGGGGTTTAGTGCCGTGGAGATAGGCCCACAATTGTTTTTGATTGATTCCGGAGATCTTTTCCATCCCGGAGAGAGACAGTATCCCTGCTCCGACGTAGTATTTCAGAAGGCTTACTGGGTCCATGGAATATTCAATCTCGAATTCGCCGTCCAGGAAGGCGGGGTACTTGAAGCCCTCTTTCAAAGCGGTGTCCTTATAAAAGGCCATCTGGACCACCATGTCTTTCTTGGCTTCCTCGATGGAGGATCCGGCTCCGGTAAAGATCTGGTCCTTACAGTAAACGGCATATGTCCCGTCTGACGCCCTTTCAATGATTGCTATTATCTTAACCATATTATTGTCCTCCTAATTACTTCAGTTTCATTTCCTTCCTTATCTTTGCCTCTAGCCCTTTGCCGAGTTCCTTTCCCTTATGATAGGGGACAGGATATGTCCGTCTGCCCTTTTGGTAAATGATGTGACTCGTACCCATCTGCCGTATCTTGACCCATCCGTTGGCGCGGATCAGTTTATGGAATTCGTCGAATTTCATAGTGTATAAG
>JAEEGI010025033.1_pt1 | contig 11597 bp, 10 predicted proteins | sample 8958751 | NCBI WGS metagenome assembly JAEEGI01 (sample SAMN16246545, study PRJNA631951) | gut metagenome | biome: gut microbiome; feature: rumen; material: KS-attached | host: Bos | place: Iran: Karaj | collected 2018-10 | reverse complement strand
TTATACTCTGTTTTGCCTGTAATTCTATAATACTTAATTCCTGTGTTAACTCTTACTCCATTATGTGCAATATATGGCTTAATATATTCATAATCTGCATCATAACCGATATCTCTATAAAACTCTCTATAATTAAAGTCTCCAGGATATCCATCTATTGAACTCCAAACTTGTCTTGATGATTCCATATCTCTAGCAAAAACCACCAAATTTTCTGGTGAAACAATTGGCGCATATGTTCCATATAAAGGTACTGGCTCTGCATATAAGATACCATGAGATTCTACAATAGCGAACTCAATTCCAAATTCTCTTAAATATTTGTCAGCTTCTGGAACATAGCCACACTCTGGTAACCATATTCCTCTTGGTCTTCTTCCAAAAAATCTTTCATATGTTTGTACACCAACAGCTATTTGAGCTCTTACGGTTTTTTCATTAACATATAAAATTGGGAAGAATCCATGTGTTGCGCCACAAGTAATTATTTCTATAAAGCCCTTGTCTTGCAATTCTTTGAACGCAGGAATCAAATTGCATTTATATTCATCTCTAAATAATCTTAAATCATTAGAATATCTTTCATAATAATAGTAAGAAAGACTATTTAGTCTTGGTTCATATTTAGTTCTATCAATTTCTTTTTTACACAACTCAATATGCTCTTTTAAATATTGAATATATCTTTCTTGCAATAAACTGTTATCTAACATATTTAAAAGAGGTGGTGTCATTGTCATTGTTACTCTGAATTTTACATTTTCATCTACCAATCTCTTAAAGTTCATAAGAAGTGGAATATATGTTTCAGAAATAGCTTCAAACAACCAACTTTCTTCTAGGTAATCTTCACTTTCTGGATGATGAATGTATGGAAGATGCGCGTGTAAAACAAAATTAACGTATCCTTTAACATTTTTATTCATAATTAGTGTTGAAATTTCTCCTTGTCTTATTTTAAAAATAAAAGAGCACCGCATACACTAATAGTGCTCTTTTATAAACAATTCTATTTAAAATATGATGAATTCATTTTTGATGAACTCATAGATGATGGATTCATAATTCTTAGTAAACCATCATTTCCAAGTTCGTTCTTGTAGATATTCTTATAAATATCATAAATATTATAAATTCTGCCCATTCTTCTTGCAAAATCAAGGTTGCTTATATTAATGATAGTTTCTTGATAATTCTTAACATTTCTATATACTACATAAGGTTTCATATTTTCAAATAGTATATGATCATTTGGAACTTCTAATGTATTTGAAGTTGTGATTGGTAAATAATCATTTTGTACTATTATATTTTGACTCTCTGCAAGTACATAATTTATATCATCTTTATATTTAAATTTTCTTCCTAATTGAATTGTATATTTTGACTTTGGATCTGGAATATCTAAATACCAACTATTTGCAAAATCATTAATTGGAATTTCAAAAGTATAATTCTTTTCTTCATTATGTATCAATAAAACTGGATAAGTGTCGTTGAAGAAATTATCACCAAATGTAGCTACAAATCTTTCTCTGTCGTTATCTGAAATATCCCAATACACAAATAATCTCTTTGGAGTTTGTGCCAAAATTTTAACAACAGTTTCGTTATATCTATACGGTAAATCATAGTACTCGATATTGTAAGTTAATTTTTTCTCCGCTTCAATATCTTTCTTCTCTTCTTTTTCAACTTTAGTTTTAGCTTTTTGTTCTTTTTTCTTTTCTTCGTCTTGAAGTTTAGATACTTTTAGCAAAAACTCTTTTATTTTTTTAATTATGTCTGATTCCTTAGGTTTTACTTCATCATTTACTATTTTTTCTATCTCAGCTTCTTCAGCTTTAACCTTTTTTTCTACAGTTTTTGACACACTAGTTTTTCTTGTTTTCTTAGCAGGTTCAGCATTTGTAGTCGCCTTTGTAGCTGCTTTTTCAGTAGTCTTTTTTGCTGTAGTATCAGCTTTTTTTGACGTAGTTTTTGATGCAGTTTTAGAAGCTGTTGATTTAGTTGTTGCAGCTTTCTTGGTTGTTTTTGAAGCTGTCTTTGTATCTTTTGCAGCAGTCTTTTTAACTGTTGTCTTTTTTGCTTTAACCTCTTTATCATCTTTAACTTCAGGATTTTTCTTTGGCATTCTTTCCGTTCCTCCTTAGTGTATTGTAGCAAACAAAATTTACCATTAATATAGTACACTAAAACAAAATTAATTACAATATAAATATTGAATTTTTTTATATTAATTTTTTATATAAAAAAATAGATTTTTTTGTCAAATTTTTTAAAATTTTTTGTAAATTTTTATTTACAATTCTATTCGTTTTAGTTACAATTATTAAGAAGGATATTTTTGCGAATTATAAATATGGAAGGAGCAAAAAACACTAATGAAAATTTTAATGCTTAGTTGGGAATATCCACCAAGAGTAGTTGGCGGAATTTCAAAAGTTGTTTATGATTTATCACACAAATTAACAGATAACGGACATGAAGTTACCGTTATCACCTATCGCGATGGAAATGTTCCATATGTTGAAAATGATGAAGGAGTTAACGTATATAGGGTTGATAATTTTATGATTCAACCTAATAATTTCATTGATTGGATTATGCAATTAAACTTCAACATGGTAAGTAAAGCTGGTGAAATTATAAAAGAATACGGAAAATTTGACGTAATTCATGCTCATGATTGGCTTGTTGCCTATGCTGCTAAAACTATCAAACATGGATATGATATTCCTATGATTGCTACTATTCATGCTACTGAAGCTGGTAGAAATAGCGGTATAAGAGATAGCCAACAAAAATATATTAATGATACTGAATGGATGTTAACTTATGAAGCATCAGAAGTAATTGTTAATAGTAATTATATGAAAAATGAATTGCAAAGATTATTTGGTCTTCCATATGAAAAAATCAATGTTGTCCCAAATGGTGTAAAACTTGATTTATACGAAGGAATCGAAAGAGATTACGAATTTCGCAGAAGATATGCTATGGATAATGAAAAAATAATCCTATTTGTAGGACGTTTAGTATATGAAAAAGGCGTACAAAATTTGATAGCTGCTATGCCAAAAATTTTAGCTAATTATCATGACGCAAAACTTATTATTGCAGGAAAAGGTCCAATGCTTGATGAACTTCGTGGTGAGGTTGATTATCTTGGACTTGGAAATAAAGTTTACTTTACTGGATATTTGAATTCAAAGCAATGCCGCAAAATGTATAAATGCGCTGATATAGCTGTATTCCCTAGTACATATGAGCCATTTGGAATTGTTGCACTAGAAGCTATGTTATCTGGAAGTCCTATTGTAGTATCTGATATTGGTGGATTAAATGAAATTGTTGATCATTGTGTAAATGGAATGAAAAGCTATGCTGGAAATTCAAACTCAATTGCAGATTCAATATTAACTCTTTTATTCAACCAAGAATTAGCAAAATCTTGTGTGGAAAAAGCTCAAGAAAAAGTTCGTACACAATATAATTGGTCTAAAATTTCAGATGATACTCACTTTGTATATGAAAAAGCTATTGCTGAAACAGTTGCAGAACGTCAAGCAAAACAAATTGCTCAAGAGCAAGCAAAAGTTGTTGAAACAACTAATGAGAAAAAAGATTTATCAAGTCTATTCCCATTCAAAAAATCACGTTCAGCATATGCATAAAATTTGACAAAAAATTAAAACCACTCGCTAGAGTGGTTTTTTTGTATTAATTTTTATTTCCTTTTTTAAAATCTATCTCCCCAGTATAATATAAAAAGCCAAATATTACCAAGGCCAAAACAATTACTATTCCCACAGTTTTCAGAGCAATTGATTTTATTGCATAATATGATTTAGTCCTTGCACTATCAGCAAAATCAGATGTATACTCGTCGTCTTCATATTCATCTTCATATTCATCATCGTACTCATCCTCGTATTCATCCTCAGATTCATCTTCAAACTCATATTCAGATTTAAAGTAATCTTCTGCTATCTATATTGGATATCCCTCGTTTATATTATTGCTGTCGTACTCATAAGGTCTTTTAGGATCATGATTATTTAACATATCTACAAATTCTTCAGTTTTCATTATATCAGATTTTATAGGTGTTCCTGTTCCTCCAAATGAATTACTAGAATCATAATAACAATTTTTTATATTATCATTTGCAGAAAATCCAACAATACTGCCTATACCATCCTCACGTTCACTGGTAATTTTACCAGCATTGTAGCAATTTTCTATCCTACCATTGTAATCATATCCAACAATTCCGCCAATTCCGACTGTTCCACCAGAACCAGTATATATTTCATTTATTTCTCCCTTGTTATAGCATGATTTAATAACACCTTCAATACCGAACACCACCATTCCAAGCGGCAATACCACCTATATTGATTGATTTACCTGTCAATGTAACCTCGCTAAAGCACTTTTCTATTGTACCATTGTTTTCTGCACAAAGTCCTGCCAGAAAATGTTTTCCAGTAATTTCTCCATATACGCCAAGATTTTTGATGGTTCCAGAATTTTCACCAAAGAAAGCTGCATCATCATAGTTATCTTTCTTAATATAAATTCCTGATATAGTATATCCATTTCCTTCAAATGTTCCTTTGAATTCTTTTGAAGATGTTCCAATTGGAGTCCATTGATTATCTTCACTACCTTCTAAATCTATATTATCCATTAAATAAACAGTTTGACCATCAAATGAATTTCCCCCATTTACTTCTGAAGCAAATTTTATTAAATCTTCCACAGTATCTATAGTATATTTTTCCTTGGCATAACAAGTAGTATTAGTTAATAAAATAATAAAAATAGAAACTAAAATTATATATATAAAATATTTAAATTTCATAATTTTTCTCCCAACAATATAATCTTTTCTTATTTTATCATTAATCAATTCTCTAATTTTATATTTAACTTAAAAATAATTAATTTGTAATAAGAATTATATAATTATGCCAAAAAAAGTGAGAGATTTTTTTCTCCCACTTAATTTTTTAATAGTTCTCAGCTTTTATTTCAAAGAATGATTGAGGATGATTACATACTGGGCAAATTTCAGGAGCATCTTTTCCTACCACTATATGTCCACAATTTCTACATTTCCAAATTGCATCTCCATCTTTGCTAAATACTAATTTATCTTCTACATTTTCTAATAATTTTTTATATCTTTCTTCATGCTCTTGTTCGATTTTTCCAACAGCTTCGAATAAATAAGCTATCTTGTCAAAACCTTCTTCTCTTGCCTCTGCTGCCATTCTTGGATACATATCTGTCCATTCAGCATTTTCCCCAGCAGCAGCTGCTGTTAGATTTTCAGCTGTTGAAGGAATATCTCCACCACATAATAATTTGAACCAAATCTTTGCATGTTCTTTTTCATTTTCTGCTGTTTCTAAAAATAAAGCTGCAATTTGCTCATATCCTTCTTTTTTAGCTTTACTTGCAAAATATGTATATTTATTTCTTGCTTGAGATTCACCTGCAAAAGCTTCCCATAAATTTTTTTCTGTTTTTGATCCCTTTAATTCCATATGTTCCTCCTCTATTTTTATAATCTTTCAAGTACCGTCATTATATTATAGCAACTCAAAAAAATCAACCATAATTGACTACGTATTGTTATTATGATAATATCATTCTATATTAATTGTTTAGAGGAAAAGTTATGAGAGTTAGTAAAATTAATTATTATTTAGATATCGCTGAGGCTGTTTTAGAAAGAAGTACTTGTCTTAGAAAAAAATATGGTTGTATTATTGTAAAAAATGATGAAATTATCGCAACTGGTTATAGTGGCGCACCTCGTGGAAGAAAAAATTGTATTGATTTAGGATATTGTACTAAGAAAAAAATCTTACCAGATGTTCACCATGGTGGATATGATGCTTGTAGAAGTGTACATGCCGAAATGAACGCAATGCTATGTGCCCCAAGAAAAGATATGCTTGGTTCTTCACTATATATTACCGGGATTAGTGGAACCACTAATACATATGAAGAAGGTGCTTCACCTTGTCAAATGTGCCGAAAGTTAATCATAAATGCTGGAATAACCACCGTTTATGTTAGAAGAGATAAAGAAAATTATGATGTTATTGACGTACAAGATTGGGTTGATAACGACGATTTATTAGATGGAATAACTACATATTAAAAAGAAAAGCACCAGTTAACAATAAACTGGTGCTTTTCTTTTTATTTTCTTTTTTTAACTTCTATTATTTTCCAACCTCAAAAATCATTCTTTTTCACTTAGAATCATCAAATAGTCTCACTCTCATTAATCAAAACGCCATTTGAATCATCATATCGCGTCAAAAAAAGACTGTCCCTATTCGGTGGATATTTTTGAGTTGAAGTAGACGTACTCGGTTTCGTTGTTTTCACTCTTTAGTAAGTTTTGTGATATAAATATGTAGAAGCTTTCGGTTTCGTATATATCATCCTTGATGTATGTGTTTCCTACAAATGTATATTTTTCATATATTTTATTTGATTCTAATCTGTTTAACATTCCAATATAGTTATAATCTCTAAAGTTAGATATAACAAATACATCCGGCATATCTTCTTTTATTTCGTCAATCGTCATGCTATCTGGATCATCCTTTTTCCATGAGCAATATGTCTTTCCGCTCTTTGTATTATTAAATGGATTATAATCAAAGTATGGTAGTATTGCCGTCGTGCTATATCCTAATGCATATATTTTTTTATCTTCTAATTCATTATTTTTTAAGTATTCTGCAACTTGGTATGAAGCCGAATATAAGTTATGATAATCATAATCTCCTGAATTATATGAATAGAATACTTGTATGCAGCAGCAAACCATATACAAAGTTGCAAACCAATTCATATCAGATAACTTATCATGTATAATCAAGCAAAATGTTATTACTTCAAACAATAATCCTATATGCCACTTGTTACAATAGAAAAATGCTAAAAATAAATATATTGGCACAAAATATAATAATAATTCAAAAAATCTTTTATCTCTCCAATAAGCCATATATAGTACACATACTATCGTAATTGAAATTATCATACATATTTTTGGATCTTTGGCATTGGTTACTAAAGCATCGGCCAAAAGTGTATCTGCACTTCTATATCTTGATTCTTCACTATTCCTAAATTCTTCATGATCTGCTGGTGTTATAAGAAAATATGCAGTTGCACCAAATAGTGCCAATAATGCTACAATCATTATCCAATTTTTTATTATTCTGCTTGTAGCAATATCGCCCTTTTTAAAAATCTTTTTAAAAGTAAGCAATACAACTTGAATACCATAAAGAAAAGATATACATGATGCTAATAACAAACAATGCGTTGATATACTCAGTAATATCGCTACTCCTATTGCAAAAAGTATTGGCTTTTCTGTTTTATATTTCCAAACCGCTGCTAAATACATCAGTGTTGGAAAAACTAAACAATAGCTTCTAGCAACAATAGTATATTGAAAGAAAATATAGTATGTAAATGGTAATACTATTTTTAAAAATGTTGGAGCTTTAACTTTAAATTCAAAAATCGCAACTCCTATACTAGTAAATATTATTGGAACAATATATAAAAATTCATATGTTAAACCAAATTTGATAAATACTTTTAATAACATATGCCATAATACTGGACTTCCCTCATATCGCATATTTACTGTTATTAAATCTTTTAAAGAAGCATCTCTTGCCAAAAGCCATGCTTGGGCTTCATCTGCCCATGGTTCATGATTTTTTCCAACTATTACCGTCAATATAATAAAGGATATTAAAACTAAGAGTTCTAATATCCTTTTAACGAAAGTCTCACTATCTACTTTAATACTATTATCTGTAGTATTAACGTAGCTTGAGCCATTTATATCCTTATCATCATCCATATTTTTCCTCTTAAGTGAAAATATATTAAAATTAATTCTTAATCATTTATTATAAATTACTCATCCCAATTGTGGAATACTTCAAGAACATCATCCAAATCTTCTAGATTATCAATTAATCTTTGCATCTTCTCTGCGCCATGTTCATCAAGTGTTACATATGTGCTTGGAACCATTTCAACTCCAGCTTCTAGGAATGCAATATTGTTTTCTTGTAATTTTTCTAATACGCTTGAAAAATCTGCTGGACTTGTTGTGATTTGATATACTCCTTCTTCAGCTTCAAAATCTTCTGCTCCACTGTCTATTGCAAGTAGCATTAAATCATCTTCAGAAAGTGGACATCCTTCTTTTTCTACTACTAAAACGCCTTTATTTTCGAACATATATGAAACACATCCAGTTGTTCCTAAGTTTCCTCCTGATTTATCAAATACATGTCTTACGTCAGCAGCAGTTCTATTCTTATTATTAGTAGAAGCTTTAACTATTACAGCTACTCCGTTTGGGCCATAACCTTCATATTGAAGTTCTTCATATGTTCCAGTACTGCCCTCTCCTGATGCTTTTTTGATAGAATTCTTGATTGTATCATTAGGCATGTTATTTGCTTTACATTTAGAAATAACATCTCTTAATTTTGAATTACTATCTGGATCTGGTCCACCTTGCTTAACAGCTACTAATATTTCTCTTCCTAATTTTGTAAATATTTTTCCTCTTTGTGCGTCAGCTTTTCCTTTTTTGGCTTGTATATTATGCCATTTACTATGTCCTGACATTTTATTTCCTCCTTAAATATCTTTTACCAAATTTAAATACATCTTATTGTATCACGTTTTGCTTTATTTGTGTAGAGTTTTGGTAAAATTATTGCTTTTTTAAAATATCAAATATCTCTTTTGATACTCTAGATAATTCTTTCATTAATTTTTTCTCTTTTTCAGTATACTCATTTTTTTCATTATTATCTTTTTCCATATTTTTCTCCATTATTGTTTGCTCTCACCTTCTATTGCGTCTTTCTTTTCTTCTTTATTTACATCATTAGAAGAATTCACAATATCAAACATTCTTGTAAAAAACTCTTCTATATCTTTCTTACTAAAATATTTTTTTACTATTTCGTCTTGCGTATCATCAATTCTTATCATATTTCTTAAATATACTGAAGAATCATCTTGTAAACCTTCTATTTGATTTCTTTCTACCTGAATATCGGGATGTTTTTTATCATTTCTTCTTTCCTCAATATACTTTACTATTGATTCTTGAAAATCATCGCTATAATCCCATCCTTCATATAGGCTAATATTTTCTATTGTTTTCTGGTTTGTTGCGAGCTTTCTTCTTATTTGGTCTTTAAGTTTTTCGTTAGGACTACTCTCATATTCTAGAATCATCCCTGCTAATTCATAAGCTTCAGCCTTCAAGCATTCATCTTTATCAATAATTAAAATCGGTAAATCAATTCCACGTCTTTTAAAATCTTCTCTCGCCTTTTTAGCTTCATCCATATTAGGTATTCGACCGTGAGTTCTAAAAACAACAATGTAATCTGGTTGAATTCTTTTACCATTTACTATTCGCCTATAATCCATTTCATTTCTATAGCCATAATCAAATCCTCCATGTTCTGTTCTATATAGTTGATTTTCAGGAGCCAATACTATACTTATACCGATGACTTTTAGAATGAATCTTTTGGGAATCTGACCCTATATCTCTATATGAAGACATCAATAATGAATCTTCTGATAGATTATTATATCCAAAGCAAAGATTAGTTATTCTGGCGGTGCAATTCATATTTCTACCTATATATGTTCCACAAAAATGAAGAGATGTTATTTCTGGTCTATTCCAGAAATCATAGTAATCAACAATTCTACTTGAAAAATCACGATACGCTGCTAAGCTTGTTACTACAGTATTATATTTTTTTACAAAGCCTTTTTCATCTTTTGGTAATTCGTATACACCATCTTCTCCACTAATTTTTTCAGCATCCTTTATAGAAAAAAGTGTTGATTTATACAATTTCATGTACTCTTTACGCAACAATTTTTCTATTTGGAAATAATTAACATTTCCAATATTTTCTATAGGTTTAATATTATCAATAATTGTTTTAAACCTATCATCAATAACTCCATCGACATTGCTCAAATCATCCTCATCATAATCGGCAAATAAAAACTTATTTCCTGTTTTTTCTTTAATTGCACCCCATTTTTCACTCGATACAACCCTAAAAAAATGGTTATTTTTTCTTTGGTTGTATGTTTTTTCATAATTCTTTGCAAATTCAATTAAGAAAGTTACTGTTTTGATAAAAACCTTTAAATCATCATTTTGAATATAATCTATATCTTGCCCAAAGCTATCTACCAATTGAAGAGCCTCTTCATAACTAATACCAAATTTGCATTCAAGTACACAACCAATTAAGTTTTTTACAGACGCACCAGGAATACCAAATCCGGTGTATGAATAATTATTGCCCGAATACGATGAGTATCTATTTTGAGCTTTTATGTTATTTTCTAAATTTGTCAAATAGTCTTCTTTATCAGCTAGACTATTTAGTTCATACTTATTTCCACTAACAATAATGTTAAATAAAAACGCTAAATCGTCATCTTTAAGGATTTCTAGTTGTTCTTCATCCAAGCTGTCTATTAGCAATTCGTTGTTTGGGGAATCTATTTTTGACATTATCTGTTCAAATACAAGTGTCCATTCATCTGTTTGATTTTCTCTCATAAAATATGCTATTAACTTTAAAACCAATCTTTTTGTAAATGAATCAAGTTGAGCAAAATCATTTCCTTCATGATAAAATGATAAATAGCTTATCATATCTTCATTTAAAAATTCTATTATATCTTCATCATCCAATAATTCACTATATTCCAATAAAAGGCTATGATTTTTTTCATACATTTGGGTAATAAGATCTTTTATTTTTTCATTTTCTGTTCCATGATAAAAAATATTTCTCCACCCATATACTCTATCCCTTTGATTTGGCAACAAATAACCATTTTGTTCCTCTTCGCTAAGTAAATTAATCAATTTAGTAATATCCCTGGCTGCCAATAAATATCCTTTAGCATTTTTTATGCTTAACGATTCTCTAATTTTTTCAGGTCCACATGCATATATTAGATTAACAATTGATAAACCCGTTAATTTATTAGCATTATCTGTTTTAAACAAATACTTTTCTCTGTCATTTTTATCTAGCTCACAAATTAATGATAAAATCGTCCCCTCATAAGTATCATCATCTGCATATAATCCATATTTAATAGCATTTTCTGGTGTCAAATACTCAGTTATCTTATCTTTTCCACAAGCTTTAATCAAATTGGCATTACAATTGAATCTATACGAATCAGCTATAGTAGACCATACCTTCATCTCGCTTTTTCCAGAATTAACAAAATCTGGTAAATCTTTTTGATTATCTAAAAAAAATCTACTAACATCGCATCCTAATTTTTTAAAATGTTTTAAAATCACACCCAAATCATGTCTCGTTAATTCATATACCAAATTATGTTCTGGAGTCAGGTATTCAAGTGCTTCATCCCAATCCAGCCTAGATATTAAATTTATTGCCATCCTAGCTCTAAGTCTTTCCAAGCCATCTGGCTTATCTGGCTTAGTAAAC
>JAEEGI010025030.1_pt1 | contig 11597 bp, 9 predicted proteins | sample 8958751 | NCBI WGS metagenome assembly JAEEGI01 (sample SAMN16246545, study PRJNA631951) | gut metagenome | biome: gut microbiome; feature: rumen; material: KS-attached | host: Bos | place: Iran: Karaj | collected 2018-10 | reverse complement strand
TTTTGTGGTAGTTGACCAATGTATTCATTCTCGTCTCTCAAGGTGTCCATCTTTGTAATTCGAATTTCACCTTGTTTTTCAAGGTCTATAAGGATGTTAACAATCTCGCGAATATTATCTATTAAAGTTTCCAGATTTTGTATAGAAGGGTTCGCCTGAAGATGAACAGAAGTAATACCACCTCGAACTATTTTTATATATGCTTCTGGCAGCAAATTGTCTAACACAGTCCCGATAGGCGAAATTCCGCTTTCCAATTTCGCATTTTGAATGGCATTCTCTACTTGTTTTTGTTGTATGTGAATATTATTCATAACGTAAATTTTAAAAAACACCTGCCAAAGCCTATAAACTTTGGCAGGTGAAGAGAAAAATCATTAATTGTAGTACTCCAAAATAAAATCTTCAGAATACATGACTTTGTCATCTATAATCATCCACTTCTTTGTTTGAGGTTCCTGCCCTTCTTTGTTGACAGTGACAAAACACTCGCCTACTACCGTGATATTTGCAGGAAACATAGGACATAAATTAGGATTCTTTATTGTGTAAATCTTTGATGTATTATACAATGTCACTGGCATAATTCTTCTTTTTAAATTTATGCCTACTCTCTTATGGGTTTTCGGCTTCCCCCTTTCCTGTAAAAGGTTGTAACTATCCCCAAATCAACAAGATCACTCCTAATATCCCCAAAACAAGAAGGACAATGAGGTACAACAATCCAGATGCAGGAGACAAGGCACCCCATAGAACAGCACCTATACACAAAAGACTTCCAATTAATTTTCCCATAGTAATTTTCTTTAATAGTTATGCCTACTCTCTTATGGATTTTCGGCTTCCTCCATCATAAAAATCGGTTAGGCAGTCCTCTCACAATCCACGCAATGACTTACCAAACCGCATTTAGAAGCAAAGAGCTTGACTTCACGTTTACGATCCTTATAGCCGCATCCTGCTGCATAAGAGCCGCTTGGGGCGTTCTTCGCCACCAGTTTCACTTTTTTGTAGTTTTTCATTTTGTATAAAATTAAATTAATGCCTACTCTTTGTTGGATTTTCGGCAACACTCCATTTTTTCTATTGTTTTTCATCTTTTAAAATTTGTCTCAATGAGTCAATCATATAGTTGATTGCAATAATGTTTGGCAAAGGGAAATCCTGCTTCAATATTTTCAATTTGTCATAGTTTTCTTGCTTGCCACAAATGATGCTGTCTATGGAATATTTTAGATGAAGATTCATTTCCTCCAAAATCTCATTGTATTCTTTTTGGCATTCATGTTCTCTGTTTCTGTGAATATCATTTTGTGCTTGCACAAGTTTAAAATAACAGCTGACCAGCCTGCGATAAATATCGGCATCAGCAGCGGCAACACCGTATCTTCCGCAGTGATATATGTCGCATATCAACCATTCATAGTGCATAGCATAATTTTCGGCATTGGATGCTGCATATTCTTCCACCACTTTTTTATTTATAAAAGCCACATCACAAAAGTGCTTGTTGATTTTGAACATATCACCACCGCTCTCATTGTAATTGCGCACCAAGCACATAGCGCAGTAATCTCGAGCATTGCATTTCAAACATTTAGGAAAATCTCCTTGTGTAATAGCACGTATCTGTTTCATTTGAAGAGAGTTTTCCCATATGTCCTTCAAACTTTGCTTATATACGTTGCCGCATACCATTCCCTGCCAACCGGCACAGGGATAAACGTCACCATTTTCTGTAATGCAACAATCGTTTATGCCTGCTCCACATAACGGTTGTTTGGCAAACCGCTCGATATCAAAAGCAATTTCTTCAGACAAGGGAGGGTGTCTTAGCGTATCTTCCTTATAGTCTTTATCCCATTGCATAATATCTTTTAAAAGAACTTCTGTCTCATCTAAAGAAAGTCGGTTGGCTAAATTGGAAGTGTCCAAATCCGATTGTGCCATCATAATATAGTCGGTTTGGGCTTTGCAACGGAGTGATTGAGCATACTTCAAGACATCCGCGTAACCTTGGTAGTTGGCTTTCATCACAGGACAGGAAATCTGCACGGGAATATCTGCCGCTACTAACTTCTCAATGGCAGCCTTGGTTTTCACTTGCGAGCCTTTCACAGTAGTTATCAAGTCGTGAATATCTGGATCCATACTGTATAGAGAAGTTTGAACAATAGAAACATTGGCTTCTTTAATGGCAGGTATTTGCTCGTCTTTCAACGCAATCAAATTGCTCAAGATTGAAATCTGCATATCTTTCTCTCTACAATATTGCATTATGGAAATGATGTCACTGTGCAAGAGCACTTCTCCACCGGAAAGAGTCACATGCAGCCCGCCCATTTCAGCAAACTCGTCAATTAAAGACTTAACCTTCTCAACAGGCATATCACCACCTGCATTTTTCTTCGGATTTGGGATATAACAATGGATGCAACGCTCGTTACAACGACTGGTCAGTTCAAATTGCAGGCCGTTCAAATGCGGCTCACGTTGTGTGGCCTCCAACATAAAATCCTGCGTGCATTCATCCACTTTTTGTTTAGTTTCCTGCGTGTAATCGTACACCAAAGTTTTTGGGTTTTCCAAACTGTACGAGAAATCCAGATCTTTTTCGTCCAATTCTTCACGTGTTTCGCCCACTACAAGAAAGAGATGCTCGTCCAAATCCTTGATAAATTCGATGAAGTCCGCTCTCAATTCCTCCGTAGAGACACTATCGTTATAAACTTTGCGCAGACGGGCAACAATATCGTCCACATCCTGAGGAAAGCGGTTGATCTCTCTCAAGAAATCAGCCCCTGTTTCATTGTAAGTTCTGTCGTGTCGGGTCATCTGGTTGGTGATGTACCCCATCTCGCCGATAAAACGGATAAACGTGTTTTTTGTCTGTCGTACTAACATATCTGTTATTTTTGTTTTTTTTCTTCTTGTGCTTCTGAAATTTTTCCTTCCCCATATCCATACCCTTTCCCTTTCTTCTTCCAGGACGGATCATCCACAAACTGTTGGCGGTCTGGCTGATCCAAGTGTCGCTTAATGATTTTTGCCATATCTACAACAACAGGCAACCAATCATCTGACCAAGTGATGATGCTGTAAGAAAGACGTATTGTAAAAGCATTGTTCTTGCTTCCACCACCGGCAATTACACCAATGTTTTTGTTGCCCACTGGTTTATACTTCTCGTCCAAGTCCGCAGACAATTCGTAATTGACTTTTAATGTCTCAGAGAGCTCGCAGAACAATATTTGTAATTTCTCTTCATCGAGAGTAGTCATTGGGACATCGCATTTTTCAATGGTGTTGTGTACCAGATGTACTTGTGTGTCATGCACATTGTCAGCGGCAGCCAGCACAATATTCCACTTCTCCTCGGAACCAGAAATATTCTGAATGTCATCCACAAAATCTACCAATGGTTTTTCCCAATCTTCCCTTTTCCCTTCTATTTTATAATAGCTGACAGGTTCGTCAACATCTGTAACAAATTCACGACTAATAAGGTTGAAAGCACCAAATTGTGCTAAATAGTAGGCGAAGTGGCCGATGGAGTTCTCCGTGGCCGCCGTCGGCGCAACAATGGTCACATTCGACCGCCGATTGATTTTGACCCCATACGTGGTTCTGTCAATTTTACAACCGTCAACCGTTCTCTCATTGAGCGGCAACAGTTCAATCACCAGCCGATCTTGAGGATGCTCTGAAGCAGTTTGCGAGCCGGCCAAATTACGAAGTCGAAACTCGTCAAATGAACTTACGGTTTCTATGATGTCGTTTTCAGTCATCCCTTTTTTTGCTTGTAATGTGACGGGAGAGACACGTCGAGGTATCACGCGATACATTGGGCTTTTCTTCTCCCGATCACTTTTCGTCAATCGACGCCGAAATGATTTTTGAATTTTCAATCGACATTCCTGTAGATGTTTCTCTTTCCGTTCATCTTCCATTGCCTTGCGAAAACCGTTGGCCACGAGACCAGCAGGTACAGCGAAAATAAGTATTTTAAGAATCCCTATGATCGAGTCAATATGCCGACCCGTGAGCGTTATAGGACCATTACCCGCAAAATGTCCTGGATCTCCAATGTAGCGTGTAAGTGTCCATACGATAGCCTGCCACCAATTTCGGTATTCGTCGGGTTGTGCAGCGTGTTCAACGAAATAGAACAGGATGGACAACACGAGCGAAACCCAAAACAAGACTTGTATGGAAATCCAAAAATCTTTTTTGGCATTTTTAAAAGCTCTCCCGAATAGAACAAAGGCTTGAGGGATGCTTTGCAGGGTGTTTTTTATTTTATCCATTGCTATCTATATATTTGTGTGGTTATTTTTTATACCTCAACCTGTAATATTCATTCTTGGGCGTTACGCTCAAGGCCTCCAACCAAAGATAGTTAGAGTAGCGGAAACGCTCATTGGCGAAGCCCAAATAGATCTTAGTCTTGCCGTTGGTGGGAATACGCCCGTTGCACGACTGCGTGCCCATCAGCGAAAGGTCGATGTTGTACTTCAAGCCGTCGGGGGATGCGCCATCCTGAAATTTCTTAGCCTCCGCCTGATTGGTGAACACATACACATTGCAGTAGGCTTCTTCCTCCCGAACTGGCCTGTTTCTGTACAGCAATTCGCGCAAGAGACTGGTTCCTGTTTCTGTCTTGTTGGATTCCCAAATGGGCAATCCAAGGAACTTCACCTTCTTGTAGGTCTCCTTCATGTTTTTGTTGAACTTGCCGTCCGTGTTTTTGTCGCCCTCGTTGGTGGAGATGCGGAGACTGTAAAGAATATCCGTACAGCCTTTCGGCACGTTGAGTGTAACTACCGCACGCGAGGAGCCGCTGAAGAAACTCTTGCCAACAGAACGCAGAGTGAATTTCCGGGGTTCCTCAAAGATGTTTTTCATGTCAATACCTGGCACTTTCACCGCCATAAAATCATTGGCGGCACAGTCCACCGTGTCTGTCTGTACATAGTGGTGTTCTCCCATCTGGTCAAATTCCGACAATTTTTTTTTCACATTCAAATCAATATAAGCCGAACCTTTGGGAGTAATTTCTATTAAGTAGATGGCACTGTTCTGTATGGACAGCGAATCGCGCACCTGCCGCTTTCCAATGTATGTCTTCAACGTATTATGAGCGTCGGCGTTATAGATTTTCATGGTCACATTGCCGTTAGTGGACATGGTATAAAGCAGTTTCGTCCCTTTCTGCATATACACGGGCCACCTTTGTGCGGAATGTATCAGATGGTCGCTTTCGCTGAAGCAGGGAAACTTCATGGCGGCAAACTCATTTTTCAACAATGACTCTACCGCTGTGCGGACGGAGTCGGTGCGTGCCTGCAAGAGCATACACTCCCTACGACCCTCGTCGTCCATATCGCTGTCGTCATACTCGTATTGCAGCTTCTCGTACGTTTTCAACAGCGACTTGAACCGCTTCTCGCTTTTATTGGTCATGTAGCTCCGCACTTGCACATCAATGTCCGCCAGCCTGTTTTCCGCCTCCTTGAACCTCTTTGCCTCATCTGACGGCATGTGTGGATTTTCAATTACGGGTTCTTCTCCCAAAAAGTTATCCACCTGTTGGTCACTGTTTCCGTTTCCGCCGCACGCACAAAGCAGTAGGGCCAAGGCATAAAACGTAAAAATCATGCATTGTTTCATAGCATTTCTTCTTTTCTCTTTTTTACACCGCAAAAGTACATCGCTTTCCCTCACGCAGTTAGGTTCTTTTTAGGTTCTTTTTCGTCCCCTTCCAGGGCTTCACAAACGGGCATAAAAAAACCGCGAACTTCATTGTTTCGAGTCCGAGGTCCTGGAAAAACCTGCAATGCTAAACAAAGAAAGCTCACGGCTGTGAACCGCAAGCATCTTCGGCTTCCTCTCGGCATTGCATTTGAAATTTTCCAGGTTTCGAACTTGCAAAGATAAAAGCGAAAACGCTTCTGCTATGTATTTATAAAAAGGTTCTTTTTAGGTTCTAATTCTTTTAGGTTCAATATTTTAAGTTGATAATCCCGTTTTATTCTTCTTCCCAAAAGGGAATGGGCAAAGATAAGAAAATAATCTAATTAGAATAATTATGTTTTGTTTGCTGTGCTTGTTTTTGTATTTTTGCATCCGAAAAAGAATAAAGGAGAATAAAAAAGAATAAAAGAATGTTTGCTGTACCCTATCTGTCGGAGTATTTGCAGAACATGGATTGAACGAATTAGACATCGAGAGGTTATTCAGAGTCTTATTTCACCGCCCGCATCATTCTTTCCCATTCATCCCTCAGCCTTCGCCCCTCTTCCCGGTACTTTTTACTCTGCTCTAAAATCGGTTGGTATATTTCGGGGTCTCTAACTTGTTGCTCATTGGGATATTTTGGTATGGCAGGATATTTTTGTGTGTATGACCTTTTCTTCGCCTCGATTCGGTCGTTGGCATAGTTGAAGAAACTGTTCCGCTTAGATTTAGGCAATCGACTTCGAATCTGGCACTCGCGAATCTTTGCCTTGTACTCGGCAATGTATATCAGATCGCGCAGAATATTGGAGGTTTTCACCTCGTCGCTTTTCACATACAAATCCACCGGCTCGAACATACTGTCTATGGTGAATTTGAAGTTATATATCACATTGTCAAGTGCTTCTTGCTCCTGGTTTTCTTTCTGAGTTGTTGCGCTCGGAATGGGGACGGCGCGTTGTTCTCGAGACATCCCGTGCGGACCCTCGGGGTTTGATACAGTTGTCAACGGATTGTCTAAGACATAATTTCTTCCACCTCCTTCTTCGTATGTAGGTGAAAGCATATTCCCGTGAGCAGGTTCAGCCACTTGTGTCCGTCCTGGTTCCGCTAAAAAAACGGTGTCTCGGACAGAAGCGGGCAATCCCGTCGATGGTTGTAAGGTTTTTCTTGTTCCGTCATTCGAATAGTGAAGCAGCAAGAAGGCGGATAATACAGCAACAACAGTCATCAAGGCAATCAACCAGGGCATCATCCTTCTCCTTCTCACGCAACTTTTCATCGCCGCCGCCACCTCTTCTGCTGACGAATACCGCTTCTCTTTCCTTGGCTGCAGGCATTTGCGAACCACGCGTCCGTAGCGATTTGGAAACAACTGCTTCAGAATCAGTCCGAAAGCATACAGATCGGTGCGGTTATCGACTTCTCCCCCCGACAGCTGCTCCGGCGCGGCGTATGCTTTCGTGTAGGCGGGTTCCTTCAGAACCGCGTACTGGTCGCTATCCGACAACCCGAAATCAATCAGCTTGACCCAGTTGCCGTTATACGTCACCAGAATGTTGGAGGGTTTGAGATCACGGTGTATGATCTGCTTGCTGTGACAGTAGCCGATGGCCTCCAGAATCTGCCGCGCCATCGACTCTCTGACATTCTGTGGAGGATTCTCCTCTAAAAAATCACCCAACGTGCGGCCATCCACATACTCCATCACCATGCAAACGCCCGCCACCGAATCCTCTTCTTTGCTGTAGATGCGCACGACATTCGGGTGGTTGAGCTGCATCATCAGGTCGAACTCCTTTTCGAGCATCCCTTGATACACAGGGTCTTGCTGGCACTCCGGCTGTAATGCTTTCAGCACGAACCATTGTCCGTTGCGTTGCGCCTTAAACAGCCGGCAACAGCCTCGCGACGGAAGTTCGCTATACTCCGAAAACCGACCTGAAACGGCGTATTCGGAGGATGGGACGAACCCGGAGGTGGAAATGTCGTCGGAATTTTCTATCATGCGGCAAAAGTAACATTTTTCCGTTCTTCAACGCAGGTTCACAAATTACCATCTCAAGAAAAATACTACTTTTGCACCCACAAAAGCCACGCTATTTTGGACTATAACAACGACATATACACCTCCGGGCTGGTCGCACCGCAAACTGTGAACGTTTCCAACCATTTCACCGGCTACAAGGAGCTGCCCTCCAACGGCTACTCCCGCCTCTTCCGCGCCCAACGCTACGGTCAATGGTATGTGCTGAAGGGCCTCAAGCCGGAATACGCCGATGACCCGCAATATACCGCAATGCTATCCAAGGAATTTGCTCTGACGGTGGAACTGAACCACCCCAACATTGTACACGCTCTCAGCCATGAACAGGATCCCGTGGCGGGCGACTGCATCGTGATGGAGTACGTGGACGGGCGTCCATTAGACAAGTTCCTGCAGGAGAACCCATCTGAAACAACACGGCGGCAGGTGGTGCAGGAGCTACTGGCTGCAATAGGCTACTTCCACCGCAAACAGGTCGTACACCAGGATCTGAAACCATCCAACATTCTGATCACCAACGACGGCAACCACGTGAAAATCATTGACTTTGGTTTTGCCGACAGCCGGTCGTACGCCATTCTCAAGGAGCCCGCCTACACCCAATCCTACGCTGCCCCAGAACAGTTGTCTGGCGGTGAGGTGGACAACCGCACCGACATTTATGCTTTCGGACTAATCCTGAAACAATTGTTCCCTTCGCGCTATGGTCGCGTGGTGCGCAAATGCCTCCAACCCCAAAAGGAAAAGCGGTTTCCATCTGCCGAGGATGTCCTTCTTGAACTCAACAATGAAGACCGTAACCGCAAATGGCTGCCCGTCACTGCAATCGCTGCTGTAGTGCTGGTTGGGCTTGCCTTTCTACTCTCCCACCCTTTTTCTAAAAGAGCCAATGACATCGGCAACGACGAAGAAGCGGAACTACCCGTAGGTGACACTTCCCAATTGGCAGGCTCACTCAATGGTCTGTTTTCCGTCGCACCATCCAAGCAGGTGCGTTTCTCGCGGGGCAACCTGCAATACAACACTATCGGAAAACATCGTACAGCCGACGGCGGCACCGCCCCCGGGACATGGCGGTTCGCCAAGAACCAGTACGACATCATCGGTGCCGACAACACTAATGTTTCTGCCACCTACACGGGTTGGATCGACCTTTTCGGATGGGGCACGAGCGGATGGAACAGCGGTGCGGCCTGCTACCAGCCTTGGTCATCTTCCGTGGCCAACAACGACTACTATCCCGGCGCTGACAGCGAGAACAACCTGACCGGTCCGTTCGCTTTTGCCGACTGGGGCATCTATAACGCCATTCGCAATGGAGGGAACACGCCCAACCGATGGCGCGTCCTGACGAAGGACGAATATAACTACCTCTGCCTAAACCGTAAGGCTTCAACGGTTAATGGCACTGCTGACGCACGATACACCAAAGCCGTAGTGAACGGCATGAACGGACTTATCCTTTTCCCAGACGAATATAATCATCCACAAACTGTAGCAGCCCCCGTAAACATCAACATTAGCGAAGCGCCCTTTTCTGGTAACACATATAATTCCGAAGAATGGCTGTTGTTGGAGGCCGCCGGAGCCGTATTTCTTCCTTCGGCAGGTGTACGCTTCGGACAGCACGTGGACGATGTAAACCATGGCTACTACTATTCGTCAACAGTTGCCAATGTCAGCGGAGCATACTCTTTGGGGATCAGAGGGCTTAATATATCGCTTGACTGGGGAGGGTGGCGACTTTATGGTGTCAGCGTTCGCATGGTGCAAGATGTTGATTAGAACCGAAAAAGAACCTGCCCCGCATATCTGAATGTTTGCTATTTTTGCGGTCGAAAATTTTTAAAACCATGCCCGTGAATCCGCAATATATCACCCTGCTGCGCCAACTTGTGGAGGAGTCGGCGGATCATGCCATCGCCACCTCCAACGACTTTATCTTCCTGTCGGGAGAAATACAGGGACGGCTGAATGAGAACCTCAGTGTCTCCACACTGAAGCGGCTCTGGGGATATGTGGATGGCTACGCCTCCGTGCGCCCAAGCACCCTCGACATCCTCGCCCGCTTCACAGGTTTCCCCGATTGGGAGACCTTCGTGTCGGACTATTGTGAGGTGGAAAGTGTGCAATCATCGCACCGCGTGGTGTCGGAATCCATCTACACCAAGGATTTGACTGTTGGCGACCGAGTGGAAATCAGATGGAATCCTAACCGTCGCTGTACACTCACCTACCTTGGAGATAATCTGTTAGAGGTGTCAGAGTCCGTAAACGCCAAGCTGAAAACAGGTGCGCGATTTTTTTGCCAACGCTTCACCTTGAACCAGCCGCTGTATGTGGACCTCCTTGACAATGATGGACATACTGAATTGTTCGTGATGGGCAACAAAGGAGGATTGACGAAAATGCTTCTATATTAGGACTCCAACACCATCTTATACTCCGCCGGCAACGAGAAGTTATGCACGAACTTCTCGGGATCGACCTTCGCGGCGAAGTTGAAGAAGTCGGTGTAGAACACCTTGCCTTTTTCGTAAATGCGGATGTTGAACGGGGTCTTGCCGGAATATTTGTCCAACATATCCTTGATTTGCAGGGCTAACGCACCCGTAATGTCCCCCAATTGCAGCTGCAGCTGCACCCCCTTGCACATCTTCTCATAGACCTCGTTCAAGGGATAGATATAGACGGGATTGATGTCATAACGCACCACTTCCTGCTGGGTAACCTTGTCTTTCCAGGAGTTCTGCTTCACGGAGGCATTGACGAAAATGCGGTTGCCGACTTTCAGCAGCCATTCGTATTTCTCGAAGTTGGAGCCGCGCAGGAACCACGTCCAGGTACCATTGTAATCCTCCAGAACCACTTTGCCGTAAGGATTACCCGTCTTGCTCACCCCGCTCATGACGCTGCTCACAATGCCCGCGAACATCAACCCTTTGCCGCCCTGCACCGTGTGGGACAGAAAATCCGTGTCGTCCAACTGCGAAAGCTCCGTATTCGAAAAACTGTCGATAATCACCTGGTACTCTTTCAACGGATGACCCGAAATGAAGAAGCCCGCCACCTCTTTTTCGTATTTGAGCTGATCGTAGTAGTTCCACGGGTCGCACTGCGGGAAGGTGAAGGAATCCTCCACCGCACCGCCGCCATCACCCGACATCTCCGCGAACATGTCTATCTGCGAAGCGTTTTTCTCCTTGGCGGTGGCTCTTGAAATGAGCAGGTCAATGGTGTTGCGGCCTTTGTCGTTGACAATGAAATACTGCGCCCGGTGGACATCGGGGAAACAGTCGAAAGCGCCGGCGTAGGCCAAGGATTCGAGACAACGCTTGTTGCAGCTGCCGAGGTTCACCCGTTCGAAGAAGTCCATGATGCTGGTGTATGGACCGTGGGCGTTGCGCTCTTCCACGATGCTGCTCGCCGCACTGAAGCCGACACCCTTCAACGCCGCCAAGCCGAAACGGATATCGCCGTCTTTGTTGACGGTGAACGTCTCGTCCGACTCGTTGATATCCGGTCCCTTGACGGTGATGCCGCTCTTCTGGCAGTCGTCGATGAAAACGGTGATCTTCTTGATGTCCGTGACGCTGTTCGTCAAGTTGGCGGCCATGAACTCGGCACGGTAATGCGCTTTGAGATAGGCGGTTTGGTAGGCGACCCACGAGTAACAAGTGGCGTGGGACTTGTTGAAGGCGTAGGAGGCGAACTTCTCCCAGTCTGCCCAGATCTTCTCCAACGTTTTCTCGTCGTGACCGTTGGCCTTGCCGCCATCGATAAACTTGGGTTTCAACGCATCCAGCTTGTCTTT
>JAEEGI010025025.1_pt1 | contig 11599 bp, 7 predicted proteins | sample 8958751 | NCBI WGS metagenome assembly JAEEGI01 (sample SAMN16246545, study PRJNA631951) | gut metagenome | biome: gut microbiome; feature: rumen; material: KS-attached | host: Bos | place: Iran: Karaj | collected 2018-10 | reverse complement strand
TTATCTTCTAAAACAGTATTTTCTTTTTTCATATATTTAATTCTATTGTTGTTATTATTTACTTTTAACACCAAATCTTTTAATTTATTTTCTAATTGAAAATCTTCTTGAATAAACTTATATTCTTTTGGATAATCTTTTTCTAATTGTTTTAAATTTTCTAAATTTTCTTCTACTTCATCTCTTAATTCATTTAATTCATTATTACAAGATAAATAATCTTCTTTTAACATAAAGGTTTGATTATATAATAATACTTCAATTTCTTCACTTTTAATTAATTGATTTTCTATTTTTTCACTTTTATTTTTTAATTCATTATAAATATTTTGATATTTTATCATTTCTTCCTTAAAATTATTTAAATTTCTTTTTTGAATTTCATAAATTTTTTCCTCTTCATCATTTAATTTATTTATTGTTTCTCTTATTTCTTTTTGACAATTATCTATATCAGAATCTAATTTCTTTAATTTATTATCATTTGTTGTTTGTTCATGTTGTCTGTTTATTTTTTCAAAATTTTCTTTATTTTTTAAAGATGAATCTAATTTTCTTGTTGAATTTTGTTCTGTTTTGCTTTGTCTTGTTTTCCTTAAAGAGTTCATCATTTTATAATATAATTTTTTATTTTATTTTATTCTTAATTATTTTAATTTTTTTATTTTTAAGAAAAAAAAATTATTTTCACTTTTTCAACTCTTTTTCTAGTTTTTTATTAGTTTATAAATTAAAACTATTATATTTATATCAATTTATACTTTTTTTATTTATTTAAATTAAAAATAACTTTTTCATATAGAAATTTTTTTATATATATTGAAATATCTAAAACAATTTCCTATATAAAAATCTATATGAAAAAAAGATTTTTATTGAATATTACTCTTATACTCTAAAATTATTAGAATTTAAACTAACAATTGATTTATTATCATCAACAATTATTTCACTTTCATTTTCTTTATTTTCATTTTTTCTATAATGTTTTATATCTTTAACAGAAACAAATTCATATTCAAAATCACTTCCAATAAAATAGTTTAGAATATAATTCATACAATTTTTATAGTCTTTTAAATGAATCATATATATATATTTTAAATACATCATATTTTCAGAAGGCAATTCAAAATATTTTCTACATAAATGAATAATACTAAAAGCAATAGAATAAGAATTAAATTTTAAATTTATATCAGTCAAAATTAACTTAGTTATCATTCTTAAAGTAAAATTATAAATTTGATTTATTTTATTATAATCATTAATTTCATTTTCGAAAATGAAACCACAACATAAAAAATTTAATAAAACTTCAAATGAAGTAATATCATTAATATCATAATTTAATTTTTGTAAAATTTCAATTTCTGCTTCTTGGATTTCTTCTGATTCATATTCATAATCTCCTTCATAAGAAATAAAATTATTATAATCAAAAGGAAAAGCATCTTTTTCAATAAATTTTTCTCCTAATATAAATGATACAATAATATATAATTGGAAATCTAATCTTTCTAAAAATTCAATATCATTCATTATTCTATCTAAATATGATAAAGATATAAAAAAAACATTGTCATTTGTATTATATGAATTACATAAATTTTTTAAAAATAATATTCCTTTTCTTCTGTTTTTTTCATAATAATTTGTATAATTTATTGGCTTTTTTTTAAAACAATTTTTCTTTAAGTTTATTGTATGTAAAAGAGGATCTAAGGTTGTTTTATAGGAAAATTTATTTGGTTTAATGAATTTTTTGGTTTCTAAAGAAGCTTTGTTTATAATTAATATTCCACATTTTGAACAAAAAGATTGATTGTATATTGTTCTTTTTATATATTCTTTTTCATGAACACATAATTCTCTGGATGACATTTTTTCCTTCTTTTTTATATTTTAAATCATATTTTAATTTTAATAATTTAGAATTAATATTTATTTTGTTTTTTTTTGAAATCAATGATTATTGAAGCTTATAAATTCTATGTAATTTTTTTCCGCTTTTTTATTTGTTTTAAAGTATAATATAAAAGCATCAATCATATATTATTTTTTTATGATTTAATAAAATAAGTTTTTATAAAAAACTAAAAATAATAATTAACTCAATGAAGTAATAACATTATTCAATTAAAGTTTATTTAAAGACAAAATAATATTATATAACTAGATAAAACCCTAGCAAAATAAAAATAAAAAAACAATAAAAAATAAATAAATTAAAATTAATATAATTTTATTTATGTAAAATAAAACTATATTATATAATTTGAATCTATATAAATTATATTCATAAATAAAATAATGATATTAAATCATAAACCCATCATAAGCATTAATTAAATTTATATTTAAACTTTATAAAACTTAAATTTACCTAATATAATTTTTTTTACATTTTTTTTTTCTGGTTGACCCAATTTTAATATGTGAGATATTTTTTTGAAAGAATTCAAAATTATCAACATTACTTTTCTTCATAATTTCAATTTGTATATTCCAATCATAATTACTTAAATAAAGACGACTATTAAAATTTTTTCCATCTTTAAATTGATAAAATCCTTTCCCTTCAATTTTATCATTTTTCCAACTTCCAAGATAAGTATCTCCATTATTAAAACTCATTCTTCCATTTCCTTCTTTTAAATCATTTTTAAATTCTCCATTATATTCATTTCCATTTATATAAATAATTTTTCCAATTCCATTTTTTTTTATTATTTAGAAAATATCCTTTATAATAATATTCATTTGGATTAATATAAACTCCTTTTCCATTTAATAAATTATTTTCATCAAATTCTCCTTCATAAATGATATCATTAATATAATTTTTTATTTCTTTATTTTTAAATAAATTTTCAATTTTTGTTTCATTAGGAATTTTATTATAATCATTTTTATCATTATAAAAAATTCCTTTTATTTTTTTATCATTTTCAAAAGTTCCTTCAAATAAATTTCCATTTTTATATTTTAAAATTCCAAAACCATTTTTATTAAAATTATTAATTTCACCATTATAAATATCTCCATTATTATAAATTATTTCAACATTATCATTTAAAATTTCATCATCAATAAAATTTCCTTTATATTCATTTCCATTATCTAAAACACAATTTCCTTTTCCATTCCAAGCATCATCTTTCCATTCTCCTTTATAAATTTTACATATTTCAAAATCATTTGAATTTCTTATTATTTTTTTTGTATTATATATAAATTTACCATATCCATTTTTTTTATCATCATAAAAATTTCCTTCATACATTTCTCCGTTTGTAAAAGTTAATATTCCAAAACCTTCTCTTTTATCCTTTTTAAAATTGCCTTCGTAAATAGAACCATCATTATAATATAAAGTTCCTTTTCCTTCTTTTAAATCATTTATAAAATTTCCAATAAATTTTGATTCGTTATTATAATGAAAAATTCCTTTTCCATTTTTTTTATCATTTTTAAAAAATCCTTTATATTTATCTCCATTACTATAATAAATTTTCCCATAACCATTCTTTTCATCATTTATAAAATTTCCGATATATTTATCATCATTTAAATAATACATTTTCCCTTTTCCATTTCTTTTATTATTTTTAAAATAACCTAAATAATTTTCATTATTTTTATATATTATTCGACAAAAAAATTCATTATTATCATTATCTTTTATTGGAATTATTGATGGTAAATATGTTGAAATTTCACCTATATTATTATTTATTGTTATTATTTTTGATTTTACAATTTTTTTACTAAAAAGAAGAATTATCTTTTTTAAAAAATTTTGAATTGGTAATTTTAAATCTTCTTTATTTGATATTTCATATAAATCTAAATAATATTTTTCTGAAAATTCTTTTATATCTTTATATGGAATTTTCCTTTCTTTTTTTTTATTGTTATTATATCCTAATAATAATAAAGGATAATAATTATCAATTTCATTAATTATCTTTCTATTATGATTAATCCATTTTTTTATATTTTCAAAAGAAGATTTATTATGAATTGAGTAAATTAATATATAACCATAACATATTTTTAAATATTCATAATCTTTTTCATGAAAATTAATATCTAATAATTTTATATTTACAGTAATGTCAAAACCATTTAAATTTATAGTATTTATTGAATTGATATTATTAATTATATAATTTTTTTCATACATTTTATCTCCTAAAATTGAGATTTTAAGTGGATTTATTTCATTATTAATAAAGTTTGAGTTATTTATGGAAGTTAGATGATAATTAAAGTTTCTATATGGAACAATATTAAAATAATCTTTCATTTCTCCTATATTTATTTTCCTGTCTTCAATATCCATTTTTGGAAACTAATCTTATTTTTATATTTTTTGTTTTATTGAATTATTATAATTATTTCCGAATATATATAAATTAAATTTTTACTTAATAAGAAAATAAATCATTATATATATTTAAATGTTGTATATTATGTTATTTATTTCTCGGTTGTTAATTAATAATTCCAAAATCTTTTTTATAAATAATTTAAATATCTTTTAAATTCATTACATTTATTATAAATTAATTATTATTTTAATTTATTATATTTAAATTATTGAAATTTCATTATTTTTTTATAATAATAATTAATACAATGAAAAAATATCAAATTAAGAATAAATTATTATTTTATTATCTTATTATTTATCAAAAAAAATAGAAGAATTTATAAAAATACAAAATAACTTTTTATTTGTTTTTATATAAATTAAAAATTCTATCATTATTTTCTCAAGTTAATTTCAATAAAAAAATTTTGAATTCTCTTTAACATTAATTATCTTTTTTAACTAAAAAATAATAGAATTCATATGTATTTTTGATAATGATTCTTTTGATTCTAAGATTCCTAATTAATACAAAATACTTCTTAAATTTGATTTTGAAGATAAAAAATAACTAATAATTTTAAAAAATTAATTTAAAATAATTATTTTTATTTAAAAATGAAAATTGAATTAGTTTTTTTATTTTTTTGTTTTATCAAAATATTTGCACAAGATTTTACAGTAGAAAATGTAAACATTACTAAAATATTAAGTAAAAGATATAGTCCAAATGTAAATATATCTCATGAAATAAAATTTCTAAATATTTCAAAAAAATTTCAGGATTTGATATCCAATGTTAAAAATTTAAAAGACAAAAAAGAATTTTCAAAAATTGACATAAAATATGATAAAAAGAAAGATGCTATTTCAAATGTAGAATTTGCAATATTAAAAAATATATATAATAATAAAAAAAAGAAAACTAATGTTGAATTGACTTATTGTATTGGAGTAGTAAAGCTAAAATCAAAAAATTCTAATAAAAAGAAAAAATCAAAAAACAAAAATAAGAAAGATTTAAATAAGTATATTGGAAAAATTAGTGTTAATTCTCTTTTAAATAAAATGAATTCATTAAATAAAAAGGTCACACTAAAAAAAAAAAAAAAAAGAAAATCAGAAAAAATATAAAAGTTAATGCAAGAAAAATAATGTTTAAAATAAAGGGAAATAAAAAAGGATATAGTATTTCTAAAAGAACTTTATATTTTTTTACACCTGGTGAATACTTTCTTGAAGGAAATTTTTTAAATCACAATATTCAAATAAATTTTAATAATGTAATTCTTTATTTTAAAAATGCATCATTCAATTGTAACAGAAAGAGTCCAACAATATCAATCAAAAAAAATGTAAAAAGTACAATAATTGATTTAAGAAATTCAATGTTATCAAATAGTAGAGGTCATCCAATATTTAAATTAAGTAAAAAATCGAATTTAATTTTTAAAGCTAAATCTTCATTTTTAAAAGGCAAAAATATATTTTCAGGATATTTGAATTATTATATAAAGATTGATGGAGAATTAAAATTTATTAAAAATACAAATTATGTTAAAATGAAAGAATATTTAAATGTTAATGGAGGTTTTAATTTTTTATGTAATGAAGAAAAAATAAATTTAAAAGAAATAACAATTCATTTTTCTCCACAAATATATGTTCCTACCAAAAGTTATTTTGATATATTTCAAGTCACAAAAAATAAAATGTCAACGAATTTTGGAAATAAAATAAAATGTAAAATTCAAAATAAAGAAAAAAATTTATTCTTTTATAAAGAAAAATTAATTTTAACAATGACATCATGGAAAGCAAGAATAAAGCATGTTTATAAAACATTAGAAATTTTATTAAATAATTCAGTAAGACCAAATAAAGTTATTTTAAATTTAGCAACAGATGAATTTCCTAAAAAAAATGCAGAACTTCCAAAAAGTCTTTTAAATTTATTAAAATATGATAATTTTGAGATATATTGGGTGAAAGAAAATACAAATGTATTTAAAAAATTAATGCCAACATTAAATAGATTTAAAAATGATATAATAATGACAGTAGATGATGATGTAAGATATCCATATGATTTAATAGAAAATACATTGAAAGAATTTTTAAGAAATAAACAAAGAAATCCAATGTGTTTTGGAGGAATTTTTTCTTATTGGCGATGGTTTCATGTTTTTTCTCATTTTGGACCTTGTAGTATTGTTAAATATAAATTTTTAAAATCAACATTATTTGATTTATATAACAACACTACTGTAGAAAGAATTAGAAAAGGTATTAAATGTTATGATGATCTTTTATATACTTATGCTGTTTTACTTAATGGTTATAGATATAAACGTGGAAGATATTCTATGTTATATTTTTATAAACATTCACCTAGGTTAAAATTCCCTTTTTCAGAGGGTTATAGAAGAAGAAATAAAATTCGTCAATGGAAATATCATTATGCAATTAGGAATTACATCAGTAAAAAATATAATAATACTATCGGAAATATATTGAATAAACAAAGGAATAAAAAAAATAAAAAAAAAAAAAATAATATAACTCAAAAGTAGCTTAAGATTTATATATATTAAATATGAAAATAAATTTTTAAAAAAAAATAAAAAAATATAATAAAAATAAAATGACAACACAGAATAAATATTCATTAATATGGGAGAAACTAGAAGGTGAAGGAAGTAAGAACCCAAAAAAGAAAAAATTAAAATTTAGGTGCTGAACGTCCTGCAGGAAGAGAAGGATCTCTTTTTATAAATATACCAGAGAAGAATCAATATCTTTTATTTTCTGGAGTATCTCACATAAGATATGCAGATGTATTTATATTTGACATGAATACAAAAAAATGGTCAAAAAAAAATTGTGGTGGTGAACAACCAAAAGATCTTTGTTATGCAGTAGGATGGTATGACAAACCGAATTTTTTTTTTTATGGAGGAAGAAATAAAGAACTTTCATTAGGAGATACATATTTTTTAGATACTACTCGTTTCATTTGGAGAAAAGTTTTCACAATGGATCAACCATTATCTCGTTTTTATCATGCAGGAGTTAAAACAAATGAAAAAGCTTTTTATATTTACGGAGGATGTAATATTGGAAGAGAAAATAAATTATTATGTGATATGCATAAATATGATTATTGTAAGAATATAAAATATATAATTAAACTTTAGCTAAATTAAACTTTAAAGAATTAGAAAATGATAAAGTTGGAGGTTCAGTTTGGATACCAATGAATCTTCCTCAACAACCAACTTTAGAACATAATATGAAAAATACATTATTAAATGATAATGAAATAAATAATAATATTTCTCCAGGACCTAGAAAAGGACATTCAATGGTTTATTATCAAGATTATATTATTTTATATGGAGGAGAAGGCGAAAAAGGATTAATAGATGAAAATTTCTATAAATTTTCTTTTGAAACAAAATTATGGTCTTTATTAAAAGTTTCAGGAGTAAAACCAGGAATAAGAGCATATCATACAATGAATTTTTTTAAGAGAGATTCGTTAATAATATTCGGAGGGAAAATAAAGGACAATAAGAAAGATAATGAAAAAATAACAAATTCATTAATTTATGTAGATTTAAAAATGATGGACTGTACTAATCCATTTATTGGTGATATAGGTCCTACACCAAGATTTGGACATAAATGTGCATATAATACTTTTTTTAATAAGGGAAATAGAAATTATTTACATTGTATTTGTAGTGGATTAGATCAAACTTATTGTTCTATGGATTTATTTTTTTTAAAAGAAATTAAATTAAGTGATGATAAGAAATGGGTTTATGCACATAAAAATATGCATTCTGAACAAAAAATTGATGGTTCTGATGAAGTTTTTGAAATTGCTAAAAGAACTATTATTCAATTTAAAAAAAAATATGAAGAAGCTGTTAGAGAAAATAATGCTATTAATAAAATCTATTCTGAATATTTCCAATCTTTAAGTAAATATACTAAAAAAAACCAAGATGAAGCTTATTCTACTAATGAAAAAAAATCTAAGTTTGAAATTAAAAAAATAGAAATTGAAAAAGAAAAAAGAGAAATTACTTCTAAATCAAGAGAATTAAAAGATTATAATAATTTATTAAATAATTATTGTACTGTTCAAAGAGAAAAATATAAATTAATTACTGAATTTTTAACTGAATATTTTAAAGATATTCATTCTATTGATCAATTATTTGAATTTGTTAATAAAATGCCTGATAAATTATTATTATTTTCTGGAGTTAATTTAGATTCTTTAACTGTCAAAAGAAGAAATTATAAAAATGTTTTGGAAGAATATATTAAGAAATGTAAAGAATATTCTTTGTTTGAAAAAAGCATTTATGATGATATTATTCAAAAACAAATAGATCAAAAAGAAAAATTTAAAAATATGTATTTTATTATTGATGATAAACAGCAATTGTCTTTTAAAGAAGAAAAAAAAGAAGAAGATTTCTCTCAAAATATAATAGAATAAAAAAAATTTTTTAAACTTTTTTTAAATGAAAAAAAACTAATTAAATTTGAATTAAATATAAATATCATTAATCCTAATTTTGTAAATTCTTATTAAATATTTTAAAATAAGTTTAATTAAATATTTAATTTTATCTTAATACTGATATATTAATAAAAATGAAAAAGTTATTACTCTTAAGCTTTGGAAAATATATTTATTTTATATATATATAAATATATAAAAATCATATATTATTTTATAAAACAATTTTTTATATTTTTTTTTTCATTTTTGGATTAGCAGTTTTTTGTTCATGTAAATTAGATATATTTCTTTTGCCTTCTTTATATTCAAATAATTTTTTTTTTGATATAGGAATATTTGAATAATGTCTTCCATTAATTTTTCTTCCTTCAAATTTATTTTTTTTATATATTGGAATATTATCGAATAAATTATCTTTATTTTTTGTTTTTATTGGAGGAGTTTTAAAAGCATTTATATTAATTTTAACATTATTTAAATTGGACTTTTTCCTAACATTATTTTTTTTAATATTACTATTTTTACCAGAAATCCCTTTATTTTCTTTATTATTATTTTTATTATTATTAATATTATTATCATTTATATTATTATTATTTTCAGAAGTATTGTTATTATTCCTAGCACAAGTATCATATAATTTTTTTAAAAACTCTTCATTATACCAATCAAAGTTAATATCATCTTTGGAACATCCAAATTTAGTAAATAATCTATCAACTAATCCATTTAAATAATTATAATTAGGTTTGTCCATAAAATCCAAATCTAAAACATAAGTAATAAACATTTTAAATTCTTCAGGTAAATCTTTGCAGATTTCATTAGGAACAGATTTTTTTTTCTTTTCATAAACTTTCTTATATTTTTCTTCTTTATTTTTACATCTAATACCAATCCAAGGTAAATTACCAGTAAAAAAGTAAATAATAATATAAAATAAACTTTCTAAATCATCTCTTCTAGAAACTTCTAATCCTTCATGACAATTCATAGAAATATATCTTAAAGTACCTAAAATACCTCTTTCATTTTTTAAAGAAATATGATTTTTATTTTTTTCATTAATATAACGTCTTGAAAGTCCAAAATCAATCATATATATTATTCTTTCTTTCGGTTTTCTCCCAATAACAAAATTTTCTGGTTTTATATCTCTATGAATAAATCCTTTTTCATGTAAATCTTTTAATCTTTGTAATATTTGATTAGATATCATTAATGCAGTTTTAATTGAAAATTTCCTACCTGGTAAATTATACATTATATCTTCTAAATTAGGACCAAGTAAATCTATTATTATTATTAAATCTTGAGTTTTATTTATTACTTCATATAAATATGGAAAACCAAAACTTCCTTTCATTTCATTTATTATTTTACTTTCTTTTTGTAATTGAGGATTTTGAGTATCATATGATTCTATTTTTGCTGCATATAATTTATTTGTTTTTTTATTTAAACATTTATAGATTTGACCAAATGCCCCTGAACCTAATTTATAGTCTAATAATATTGTATATGAATCATTTAAATCATATACATTTTCTAAATCTTCTTTTGTTATTTCATCTTTTTCTGGCTCCATTATTATTTTTTTTTTTTTTTTTTTTTATTTTTTTTTTTTGATATTTTTTTTATTTTTTTTTTAAATGAAGAAATTTAAATTATGCGTTTTAAATTTAAAAGATAAAATTATTTTCAGAGCTCCTTTTATTTTAGTAAATATCTTATCAATATTTATTTTCTTTTCATACACATATAACACTTATTTGTTTTCAAACAAAAATGAATTAAATAAAATATTAATAACAATAAATGATAAAGAAAATACCTTTGAAGAATTTTTTATAACAATAACATCATATGTAATAATAACAATATTTTACATATTATTTTTAATTAGTTTATTTAAAGCATCTTTTACAAATCCAGGTTACATCCCATCACCTTTAAATTTAGAATTACCATTTATTTTAAATAATATTAAAGGAAATAATAAAAATTCTTATGAAGAAATATCTTCATTTACAAAAAAATTTACTTCAATTAATATTGAAGAAGGTCCTTTAACTGAATCAGAATATTTTGATTATAAAAATAAATTAGAAAAATTTTATATTGATAATAATAAAGGGGATGATTTAAATATTAAATTAAATATTGTTTTATGTCTTAATTGTCATAGATTTAAAAAAGAAAGAAGTCATCATTGTAAAATTTGTAATAAATGTGTTTTAAGAATGGATCATCATTGTCCTTGGTTATCAAATTGTATTGGAATAAACAATTATAAATATTTTGTGTTAATTATTTTTTATGGATTTCTTCAAAGTTTTCTTATTATGATTTTTTACTTTAAATATATTATTATTATCTTTCTTTCTAATCAATTCTCACTTGTTTATAATATTATTCATATTTTTGCTTATTTTTGTAATTTTTATTTACTTTGTTTTTTTATTTATTTGATTAAAAATAATTTTTATAATGTTATTAAAAATAGAACTACTATTGAAAAAGCAGAAGAAAATTCAAAAAATTCAAATTTATGGAATATTAATAATAATAATAATAAAGAAAATGTATTTAAATATGATAAAGGAATAATTAATAATTTTTATGAAATTTTTGGGAATAATCCTAATATTTGGTTTTTTCCTTTTTAAATATTTTAA
>JAEEGI010025024.1_pt1 | contig 11599 bp, 4 predicted proteins | sample 8958751 | NCBI WGS metagenome assembly JAEEGI01 (sample SAMN16246545, study PRJNA631951) | gut metagenome | biome: gut microbiome; feature: rumen; material: KS-attached | host: Bos | place: Iran: Karaj | collected 2018-10 | reverse complement strand
CATGTTGGTGGCCATACCTACGGCGATACCGGAGGCGCCGTTCAGCAGCAGCAGCGGAGCCTTGGTGGGGAGCACGGTGGGTTCTTCGAGGGTATCATCGAAGTTGAGCGCCATGTCCACGGTGTCCTTATCCATATCTCCCAGGACATCCTCGGCCATCTTCATGAGCTTGGCCTCGGTGTAACGCATGGCAGCGGGAGAGTCACCGTCCACGGAGCCGAAGTTACCCTGGCCCTTGACCATGGGATAGCGCTGGTTCCATTCCTGACCCAGGCGGACCATGGCGTCGTACACGCTGGAGTCACCGTGCGGGTGGAACTTACCCATGACTTCACCCACGATACGGGCGCTCTTCTTGGTCTGGCCGCTGTAGCTCAGGCCCATGTTGTCCATGCCGAAAAGGACGCGGCGCTGTACGGGCTTGAGGCCGTCGCGCACGTCCGGGAGGGCACGGGACACGATCACCGACATGGAGTAGTCGATGTAGGCCGTACGCATCTCGTGGTCTATCTCTACCTGCTCGATGTAGCCGGTGCCTTCCACCTGCTCAAGCATATCTTTCTCTTCGTTATTTTCCATTTCTTTTTCTGTTCCTTATAAACATACAAAGATAGAAAAAAGATGGCAAAAAAACAAGAAGGGACCAACCCCTCCGGGCCGGTCCCTTCTAACACTTATTTTGTCGTAACCTACTTGGTCACAATCTTGATATTATCCAGATACCAACGGTTCTGTCCACGGGTAGAGCTCACATTGGGATCCACGTTGGTGGGACGCAGGATGATGCGGGTCAGGGACGTAACGTCGTTGATGGTCACGGAAGCGTGCTGCCACTCCAGTTTGGTCAGATCATCTGCCGTAGGCTGCGCGGAGGTAAGCTCGAACTTTTCTCCGTCCTCCACCTCTACGGTGAGGGTCATAATGTCGGGCTTGCTCTTGCCGGTCATGCACCAGCACCAGTCGAAGGTCAGTTCCACATCGGCAGAACCCTTGACTGCGCCGAGAGCGGGCAGGACGAGACCGGAGTTCCAGTCCGTCTTGCCGAACTTGAGATAGTTCTTCAGCAGATACAGCGTGCAGGCGTCGCTTTCCGGGGTAGCCGTGGACCATTCCGTCTTGCCCTTACCGCCCCAGATGTAGCCATAGCCTTTCGTCTGCAAATCGGTGAGGATGGGCTTCAGGGCATCCGTGGTGAAGATGTTCTTGGTGGTATTCACCTTGTTATCGGTCACATCGTCCGGAGCGTCAGTAGCCTTGGAATAGGCATCCAGCCACTCGAGGTCATCCTCGAACACCGTGATACCGGGGCTCATCTTGCCGCCGGCAGCGCCGCCGTCGGCAGGGACGACCTTGACGTTATCCAGGTACCAGCGGTTCTGATGACGTGCGCTGTTGGTTACGTCAGGATCTGCGTTGAACGGACGGATGGTAATGCGGGTGGCACTCGTGGCGCCGTTGATACGGATTTCGACATGCTGCCATTCGAGCTTCGTCTTGCCGGCATCGTCGATCGGCTGGGCGGACTTGATCTCGTCGCTGGTGGTGGTTCCATTCTCTTCGAAGGTACCGCCATCGGCCACGACAACAGCCAAGGTGGTCAGGTCGGGCAGGCCGGTTCCGGTCATGCAGGAGCACCAGTCGAAGCTGAGCAGGATATCATCCGTTCCCTCGATAGCGGACAGGGCCGGCAGGATAATACCGGAGCTATACTTGGACTTACCGAACTTGAGGTAGTTGCGCTGCAGGTACAGGGTACGTTTGTTTCCATTGTCAGGATTACCGTTGGACCAATCCTGTCCCTTCCAGCCCCAGACATAGCCATAGCCCTTGGTCTGGAACGCGCTGATAAAGTCTGCGAAAGCTTCGGCGTTACCGAAGACGTTGGGGGCGTGGTCGGTATCTACGACATTATTCTTGATATCATCACCGGCTTCGGCAACGGAAGTCCAGGGCTCCATCCACTCGAAGTTGTCTTCGAAATAGATCACCTGGTCCAGGCCGTCGTCCTTGACATCGGTGGCGAGGACGGCGAACATCTTGGCGCCGAGGATACCGTAGGAGTAACCGGTCACGGTGGCCTTGTGGCCATTGAGGGCGGCCAGGTCGGCGGCATCGGTGGCATCCACCTGCTTGATGGCGTATTCAGTCTCGTCCACGGTCACGATCAGCATACCGCCGGAAACGAGACCGCTGGCCTTGACATACTCCATGGAAGTGGCGGCGTAGGTAGCGATCTGCGCATTCAGGTCGATGGGTTCGGGATATTCGGCGGTGCCGGATTCCTTCACGCTGCAACCGTCCACGGTAGCGACCACGGAAACACCGTTCACGGTGCCCTTGATACCCTTGAGGGATACCTTGTCGCCGAGGGCCACTTCAGAAGAAGCCTTCACATAGACATTGACGGTACCGTCGGTGATCACATAACCGGCCTTGGTCACGGCGACGACGGTCGCCTCGTCCAGGACGAAGGACTTGCCGTCGGCAAGGGCGGCGATCTGCGCCACGGTGAGGTGTTCGGCGCTACGGTAGGCGTCACCAGCCTGGGACACGATGATCATGTGGCGGCTGGACAGTTTGTTGCCGGAGAGATAGACGGTGTCCTTTCTGGGTTCCAGAAGGCCTTCGGCGTCCGTATTCTCGGCGGCGGTCACGGTGACGACCGTCTCACCGTCTCCGGTTTCCGGAGTGACGGTGATCCAGGCGGGAGCCGTCGTGTGCCAGGGGCCGTCGGATACGACAGTCAGGGACTGGGGCTCGGGATTCGTGGCCGTGAAGTTCATAATGCTCACGTCACCCAGCACAGCCTTGGCCACTTTCGCCTCCTCCTTTACGCAGGAGAGAGCGAGGACCGCCACTGCGGCAGACGCAAGTATGTTAATATATTTTTTCATGGCTTATTTCCAGTTAGGATTCTGTTTGAGGTTCTTGTTCAGCTGGAGTTCCTTCTCCGGAAGCGGATAGAAGTAGTGCTTGGTCTCGTCGAAGGAATGGGGAATGGCCTTCAGGGCGTCGCGGACGCCGGAGGTAGCATACTCGCCGGTGGTAGGGTTCACCAGGTAGAAGATTTCGTCGGCACCCGTAGCGTCGCCCGTAGCGGGATCGAAGATCTTGTAGCGGGTTCCGTCGGCGCTGCTGTTTCCGGTGTAGAAGGTGTACTTGCTGGAGTCACCGAAGTCGTAAGCGCCGGGACCGGGGATGTACATGCCGTACATGGGCTGGTTCAGGCAGTAACCAGCCTTCCAACGGATGAGGTCGAAGTATCGGCCATAACCTTCCTGGAAGAGCTCGATGGCGCGTTCACGACGGATCTCGAGGATCACGCCCTGGTTGGTGCCCGTCACGTTGGGATAACCGGTGGCGGCGGACATCAGGTACGGGTCGGGATGCTCGTTGGCGTATGCCATGTCCAGGTTGGGCATGCCCACGCGGTCGCGGAGGAGCTTGATGGAGAGGTTGATGTCGTCCTGGGTCAGGGTGCCCAGTTCGGCCTTGGCCTCGGCGTAGATCAGCAGGACCTCGGCATAGCGGAACACCGGCATGTCGTTGAAGGAGTTGTCGGCGGTGTAAGGCTTGAGGTCATAGGCCTGAACGAACTTGATGGGCATGTAGCCGGTCTGGCAGTAGGCGAACTCGGGGCCGTCCTTGCTGGTTCCGGGTTTCTTCCAGCTATAGCCGGGAGTGCGGATGGTCTGGGCCAGACGGGGATCGCGGTTAGCGACTTCCTCGGCGAAGGGCATCACGTCCCAGCCGGGTTTGTCGGTGAAGCGGGTGCCATCGGCCATCAGGTACATATCCACGAGTTTCTTGGTCATGCCGAAGCGGGCGGCGGTCTGCGAGGTCATCTCACGGCTGCAGTCGTGCATGATCTTGAGGTCGCGGTCGAAGTTGATGGCTAGGATGATCTCGTCCAGGTTAGCATCGTTGGAATTGAACAGCGCTAGATAGTCCTTGGTCGGATTGCCGGAGGTGAAGATTCTGTACTCGCCGGTTTCCATGAGCATCTTGGCGGCGTCGGCGGCCTGGGTCAAGTAGTACTCCCAGGTGTGCGTGCTGCCGTCGGCGGCCTTGTAGGAATCCTCGAAGGGAGCCGGATCGCTGTGGTACTTGCGGAAAGTACCCTCGAAGAGGCAGAACTGGGCCTTCAGGGCCATGGCGGTGTACCTGTTCACGCGGTAGGCGGTTTCGGGAGCCTTGGCCTTGCCGGGCAGGTTCTCGATGGCCTCGTCGATGTCCTCGATCATGTGCTGGAGCACGGTTTCACGGGTATCGCGGGGGAAGTACAGGTCTTCATCTGCGGAGCCGAGCTCGTGGTCGATCCACGGAACGTCACCGAACTTGCGGACCATGTCGGCATAGTAGTAGGCGCGCCAGAATTTGGTGAGGGCGGTATATTCCGTCACGGCCTTGGCGTCCTTGCACTTGTCCATGTTGGCCAGCAGGGTGTTCATCTTGCGCAGGTTGGTAAAGGACCAGCCGCCGCCGGAGGCCGGCACGGTACGGTCATTTCCACCGCGGATGAGGTTGGAAGGGTTCACCTCCACGAAGACGTCGCTTTCACGGGAGAAAGGGGCCTTGTCCAGGAGGTTGTTGTAGAACGTATTGGAGAAGAGCTGAAGGTCTTCTGCCGATTTGAAATATGCGTCAGGCGTGAGCTGGGATTCAGGGCTCAGGGACAGCAGGTTGTCCAGGTTGCAGGAAACAGCCGTGAGAGCGGTCAGCGCCAGATAAAGGATAGTCTTTTTCATACTCGTTTCCATTAGAAGGTGAGATCAATACCGAACATGAAAGTCTTCTGCCAGGGGTAGGACGTGTTGTTGAGATCGTTCACGGGATCTCCTTCGCGGTCAAAGCAGCTTTCCGGATCCAGATGGTCCGTAACCTTCTTGATGGGTGACCAATAGGCCAGGTTTTCGCCAGAGAAGAACACACGCACGTTTTCAAGGCCGATGCGGGAGACGAACTTCTTGGGAAGCTGGTAACCCACGGTGAGGTTCTTGAAGCGCAGGTAGCGGATGTTCTGGATGTAGCGGTCGTTCACGCGGCCCAGTTCGGCGGAACCGTTGGAGGCGACGTTGGAACGGGGACGGGGGAAGTAAGCGTCGGGGTTGTCCTCGCTCCAGCAGTTGTCCAGGAAGTTCTTCGCGAGGAAGGTAGGATAACCCAGGCTGTAAGGACCCCAGAAGTCGAAGTTGTAACGGGAAGGATACCAGTAGTGGTTGCCCGTACCTTCGAAGAAGGCGCTCACGTCAAAGCCGAAGTAGGAGAAACCGGCCTGCACGCCATAGTGGAGGCGAGGCAGGGAGTTGCCCAGGTAGATGCGGTCGCCGTGGTCGTCGAGGGTGTTCTTGCCCACGCCGATGACACTGTCGCCGTCCAGGTCGGCGTACTTGACGTCACCGGCCTTCCAGCCACCGTTCAGGTTGGCGTTGCAGTAGGACTGGTCCACGCGGGAGGTGTACTCGAGGGCTTCGGCGTCGCTGGCGAAGAGGCCGTCCACATGGAAGCCCCAGATTTCGCCGAGTTCCATGCCTTCGTAGTAGTTGGACAGCAGCTTGGTCTCGTTGTTGAAACGGGTGATGTTGGAGCGGTACTCACTGAGAGTAGGCTTCACAAAGTATTCGAAGTCGTTGCCGAAGAGCTTGAAGGAGTCTCTCCAGCTCAGGGAGAGTTCGTAACCCTTTGTGCGCAGGTCGGCGGCGTTCATCTGGGGGACGTCGGCGCCATAGACGGCGGGAAGGTCCATGCCGTCGGTGAGCATGCCGTCCGTATCACGGATGTAGAACTCGGCGGTAAACTCGAGCTTGTTGCCCAGCATGGCCAGGTCGATACCAAGGTTGGCCTGCTTGGAGGTCTCCCAGGTCTTGTCGGAAGCCACGGGATCGCCGAGGTTGGTGTAGCGGGCCATGGCGCTGCCACCGAAGTTGAAGGCGGCGAAGTCCTTGAAGTTCACCAGGCGGATGTAGGAGAAGTTACCCACATTCTGGTTACCCAGCGTACCGTAGGAAGCGCGGAGCTTGAGGTTGTTCACCACGGGCTTCAGCGACTCGAAGAAAGGCTCTTCGCTGATGCGCCAGCCGATGGAGGCGGAGGGGAAGAAGCCGAACTTGTGGCCGGAGGTGAAGCGGGAGGAACCGTCGTAGCGGGCCGATGCTTCGAAGAGGTAGCGACCCTGGTAGTCGTAGTTGACACGGCCGAAGAAGCCGGCCATTCTCCAGGCCGACTGGCCGCCGGTGAGCTCCGGAGGACGGTTGGTCGTGATGAGGGCCAGGTCGGACAGCTCGTTGGAGATGAGGTCGTAACCCTTGGCGCCCACACGCTTGGTGTGATAGTCGTCGTAGTTGAAACCACCCATCACCTTGACATTGTGGTTGCGGGCGAAGGTAGCCTCGTAGGTAGCATAGACATTCCAGGTCTGGCGGATATACTCGCGGATATCCTCCGTCATGTAGTTGTCGTATGCACCGCCGTTGCTGTAGGTAATCACTTCGCCGGGGACCTGGGAATACTCGATCAGGTTGCGGCGGTTGGTGTCGTGGTTGGAGTACGTGCGGTAGGTGTAGTTAGCCTTCAGGGTGAGGCCCTTGAAGGGAGTCACAGTGAGTTCCGTGGTATTGGTCAGGTCCGTGCGCTTCTGCAGGTTCAGGTTGTTGCTGGCATAGGCCCAGTGACGGCCGTTGGCCAGACGGTAAGAAGACGGGAGCGCGTCGGCGAAGTAGATCCAGGTGCCGTCCGGATTCTTCAGGGGGAAGCAGGCCGGGGCGTGACGGTCGCCATAGGCGAAGGAGTCCTGGATATCGGCCAGACCGGGATAGTCGTAGGTGCTCACGAAGAAGTTCGTGTTGTTGCTCAGGCGGGCCCACTTGTTGATGCGGGCGTCGATCTTGGCTCTGAGGTTGTACTTCTCGTACACGTCAGGGCGGGCTTTCACCATACCTTCCTGGCGGTCATACTGACCGGAGACATAGTACTTGACGGCATTGTTGCCACCGCTCACGCTCACGCTGTGGTTGGTGGTAGGGTGCACGTCGTTGTAGAGCTCGTGCCACCAGTCGGTGTTGGCATAGTACTTATACTTGCCGTCCTTGATGACGACCCAGGGACGTTCGGGATTCTCGGTCTTGTCGTTGACACGGCGGAGGAGTTCCATCATGTCGGCCTGGTTGTAGTTCACATAGTTGGAACCCTTGGTCTCGTACCAGAACTTGTTGATGGTGTACACGGACCAGTAACCGGTGGTTTCCCAGTCGGTGGAGGTCGTGGGCATCTCAACGCCGAAACGGCCGCTGTATCGGACCGTGGCCTTGTTCTTGTCCTCGGAGCCGGACTTGGTGGTGATCAGGATCACACCATAGGCGGCGCGGGCGCCGTACACGGCGGCGGAGGAGGCATCCTTGATGACGGAGATGGAAGCGACATCCTGCGGGTTGATGCGGTTGATGCTTCCTTCGATACCGTCGATGAGCACCAGGGGTTCACCACCGTTGATGGAGGTATATCCTCGGATGTTCAGGCTGCCGGCAGAGCCGGGATTACCACTGGAAGTGGAGATATTCAGTCCGGGAACAGAGCCCTGGAGCATGGTGGTCAGGTTATGGGCGGTACGGTTCTCGAGTGCCTTGCTCTCGACGGAGGTGATGGCACCGGTCAGGTTGACCTTTTTCTGCGTACCGTAACCCACGACCACTGTCTCTTCCAGGGTCAGGTTGTCCTCGAGCAGCGTAACCGTCAGTTTACCCTGAGCAGCGCTCACGGGGACATTCTGCGTTACGTAACCGAGGCTGGAAAACACCAGGACCACATCCTGCGAGGGGACCTGGAGGCTGAAGGAACCGTCGGCGTCGGTAACAGTACCGTTCGACGTTCCCTCCAGAACGACGCCGACACCGGGGACGGAGAGTCCTTCGGCATCCAGCACCTTTCCGGTAACCGTCCGGTTCTGAGCCTGCAGGCCGAAGCCCGTGACAAGCACAGCAACCAGAGCGGCGAGAATCTTAGTTAGTCTCATACGCGTGTTGGTTAATAGTAAGTTATTGTATAAGGATTTTACTTATTCTTGTAATCGTTCAGATTGAACGTCTTGGGACGGGACATGGTCTCCGTGTAGGTCTTGCCGTTGCGGTCGGTCACCGTGACGACGACGGTGGACGTGGCCGAGGAAGCCGTCGCCTTGAAGAAGTGCGACCACTTGGAAGTGAGGAAGCTCGTGGAGCTGATATCACCGCGGCAGCCGGGGGCGGTCAGGGCCATGATGTGGGCGGGATCGTAGGCGTAGTCGCGGGAAACGGCAAGTTCCTTACCGTTTTCGGTGATCTTCACGCTCCAGGTCTCGTCGAAGTCCCAGACATTCACCAGGATGGTGTTGGCGGGATAGGCCGATACGGCGGTGACATAGGGGGTGAACTTGGAGTTGTTGCCGCCGGCATCGGCCGTGACGACCTCCTTCACCTTGTTCATGTCGTAGGCGCGGAACTGGTAGTTCTCGTCGTGACCGGCAGCCTGGTAGTAGTGTTTCATCTGCTTGCCGTCGAACTCCCATACGCCGAAGCCGCCGGGCGTGCCGTCCTGCGACAGGTGCAGGCCGGGCGTGGCCTTGCCGGACCACCACCAGGAAGCGCAGATGGCGCCTTCGTTGTGTTCTTCCAGGGAAGTATTGTGTCTGCGGTTGAACAGGTTATGGGTATGGCCGCTGATGAAGTGCACGTCATAGCCCGCAACGGCCTCGATGAACTCTTTCATATTGGCTTCACCGGCCGAGTTGGACCCGTTCATGTACTGGTCGTTGTAGGAAGTGGCGCCGCTGGGACGGGAGAGCGGGGCGTGGGAGGTGATGACCACGGGCGTGGACTTGTCCACGTAGGAGAGGTCCTTGGCCAGCCAGCTCATCTGCTCGGCGGTATAGTTGATCACGTACTTGCCGCGGTTGTCGTCGCCCGTACCGACACTGTTGTAGTCGATGTTGTCCATCACCACGAAGTGCACCTTGCCCAGGTTGAAGGAGTAGAAGGTGGGGGCGATGTCCCGGGTATAGCGGAAGGCCTTGTCGTAGTCTCCCACGGAGTTCATGTCATTGTCATGGTTACCCATCGTGTGGAAGAAGGCGATGTCCTTGAAGTTGGCCTCGGCGGTCTTCAGATACTCGGGGAAGGTGTAGTTCCTGGAATACCAGTACAGGTCCCAGGTCATGTCGCCCAGGGTGAGGCAGTAAGTCCGGCCCGTTGCCTTACCTATATACTTATTTAAGGTAACGGCCACGTCGGCGAACTGCCTGGTGTCGTTGTTACGGTCGGCCAGGTGCATGTCTCCCAGGACGAAGAGGGTGAACTGGTCGTTGGAAGTCTTGACCAGCTGGAAGTCCTTACGCTCGGCCTCGTTCTGGCCCTTTTCCAGGATGACGGAGAACTCCGGCAGGATGCCCTGCAGCGGCACCTCGTATCCGGAAGGGATGATCATGAAGACATATTTCCACTTCTTCTTGGACGGCATCTGGTAGATACCGTTGGCGTCCGTCTTGACGATGAGGTCGCCGTCGGAGACCAGCACGTCCGGAACGCCTTTACCGGCGCAGGTCACGATGCCGTACACGGTGGTACCGACGGCAGGCTCCACGACGAGAGGCTCCAGGATGGTGACATTGAACGTACCGACGTAATAACTCAGGGAATTGCGGCGGATAAACAGTTTGTAGTTTCCGTTTACCATGCCGTCGGCCAGGGCGAAAGTGAGGGACGAGGCGTCTTTCACGGAGAGAATCTGGCACACATAATCCTGGCCGGAAACAGTCCGGAGCAGGACTTCGTCCGTATTCTTGATGCCCGTCTTGCCAACGAGCGGGATGGTCACGGTCGAGCCGCGTTCGACCTCAACGGTGGAAGGAAGGGAGACATATGTGGTGATGACCTTCTCTTCGGGGCCTTCGGTGGTTCCCTGGCCCCCTCCACAACTTAAAATTACTAAGGAACTGCACGCTAAAAGCGCATACTTGATCAGTTTCCGTTTGTTCATCGGTTAATATTATTGTCAAAAACAGGGGCACTAAGTTACTACTTTTTTTAGTAACTTTGGTCACTAAAACACACAAAACAGAATGAGAAAACTCCTTTTCATTTTTATCAGCTTGACACTCATGGCTTTCCCGCTGGAGGCCAAAAAGATCAAAGGAAGTGTCAAGTCGGAAGGCGCCCCTCTTTCCGGGGTCGTAGTCAGTGACGGATACCGCTTTACCACCACCGCAACAGACGGCAGTTTCACCCTGAACACCCACAAGGACGCACGCTACGTCTTCGTGATTACGCCCTCGGGGTTCGTGGCCGATTATTCCACCGGCGCACCCGCCTTCTACCAGTCCCTGAAGGACAGCCCGAAGAGCTTCGACTTCAGCCTGCAGCCCTTCGGCGACGGGGACGACTACACCATCTTCTCCGTGTCGGACCCCCAGATGCAGAATAAGAAGCACCTCAACCGCTTCCTGGGCCGTCCCCTGGGAGACCTGCAGGGCATGTCCAAGCGATATAGCGCCGAGCACGCCACCGTGGGCATCGCCCTGGGAGACGTAGCCTGGAACAAGCTGGAGATGTTCGACGCCTACAAGGAGGCCATCGCCACCACCGGCATCCCCTTCTACGCGGTCATCGGCAACCACGACCACATCCAGAACCGCAGCGGCGTAGCCGCCGGCGAGGCTTATGAGGCCGCCTTCGGCCCGTACAACTACGCTTTCTGGCTGGGCAGGTACCTGGTCATCGGCGTAGAGAACCTCATCTTCAAGGCCAGCGGCCTGGAGGATCCCGGCAAGTCCTCCAACAACTACGACGAGGGCTACCCCCAGGAGACCCTGGACTTCGTGAAAGGCCTGCTGCAGTACGTTCCCAAGGGCACGCACATCTACATGGCCCAGCACAGCCCCATCCGCTTCGTCTTCCCCCGCAAGACCCGCAACATCAAGAACGCCGACAAGATGCTTGACATCCTGGACGGCTACAAGGTGGACATCCTCTCCGGCCATACCCACATCATGAATACCGTCCAGGTGAACGAAAACGTCACCGACCACAACGCCGCCGCCCTCGGCGGTGCCTGGTGGGCCACCGACTGGTGCAAGGACGGCACTCCGCGCGGCTACCAGGTCATCTCCTCCGTCGGAGGCAAGGTGAGCTGGGACTGGCACAACCTGGACTACCCCGACAGCTTCCAGGTGCAGTTCATCGGCATGGACAAGGCGCCCCTGCACCCCAATGCCGTCGTCGCCAATGTCTGGATGGCCGATGCCTCCTGGACCATCGAATGGTACGAGGACGGCAAGTACATGGGCCCCGCCAAGCACGTGATGGAAATCAACCCGGATTACCGGGACGAGATCGTCGCCGTCTATAAGGGCGACGCCTCCAAGATCCCCGGCTACAAGAAACCCGAACCCATGTGGCACCACTATGCCGCCGAGCCTTCCCAGTACGCCTCCATGGTCAAGATGGTGGTCAAGGCTCCCGACGGCCGCGAATGGAGCCACGAGTTCGACCTGTCCAACCGCGCCTACGTGGACCTGCAGGCCCACCGCGGCGGTGCCGGCCTCATGCCGGAGAACACCTTCAGCCCCATGAAG
>JAEEGI010025022.1_pt1 | contig 11599 bp, 7 predicted proteins | sample 8958751 | NCBI WGS metagenome assembly JAEEGI01 (sample SAMN16246545, study PRJNA631951) | gut metagenome | biome: gut microbiome; feature: rumen; material: KS-attached | host: Bos | place: Iran: Karaj | collected 2018-10 | reverse complement strand
AGGAAACGGCCGCGTCCACCTTGTGCGTCGTCAGTTCGGGGGCGAGGAAGGCAACGTCACCCATGCCCAGCGTGGAGGCTTTGCCCGAAAGGATGAAAGCGTTGAATGACTGCGCCTTGACCGTCGTCAGCGCCGTCAGGGCGAACAGTCCGGTCAGCAGGATGCGGGAAAGTATGTTGCGTCTCATAGCTTCACGATGTTTTGGGTAAAGGTTTCACTGCCGAGGGTCACTTTCACGGAGTAGGGGCCGCCGCCAAGCTTGGAAAGGTCGATGACGGCCGGCTCGAACGGCGTGGCCGTCTGGGTCTTGTCGAGGACGACGGTGCCGGTTTCCGAAATGATTTGCACGCTCACCGACTGGTCGGTAGCTGTGCGGATGTAGAGTTTGCCGTCGGTGACGGTGGTCGGATAGATGTCGACCGGCTTGCTGCCGTCGCGGGCCAGGGTTCCGAACTGGGCGCTGACCGACATTCCGCGTGCATCGGTTGCAACGACTTCGCCCCCGCTATAGCCATACTTCAAGGCCGTCACGTAGAGCTTTCCTTCGCGCACGTGCAGGTTCAGCACATCATTGTCCTGCGAGGTGGTGGTGTAGCTGAGTATTTCGCCGTCTTCATCGTTGAATACCTTGGACAGATCGACTTCCTGCACTTCTCCCTTGTTTCCGAATACCATATAATCGATGGAACCGATGACTTTCGGCGAGTGGTTGGGCAGGATCGTATAGCTGTAGGAGTAGGTGGTTCCCAATTCGTAGTCGTCGAATACGTTGAGCGTGGCCTTATAGGTTCCGGGTTCCGCGCGAAGCGCATCGACTTCGATCTGCTGGGTCATGCCCTGCATCTTGAAGAGCGAGTCGGCAGGGGAGCCTTTGTCAAGCTTGGCGTGGACGCCGTGGCCGTCGGATTCCGTGTAGCTGAATGTCAGCCACCGGGTCTCGTGCGACTTGAGCGTAAAGTCTTTCGGATCGTCGGTCGTGATGGTCGGAGCGTGGTTCTTGCCCGTGGTGACCGTCACCATATTCGAGAGATCGGAGAGGTTGCCGATGGCGTCGTAGGCCTTGCAGGCCAGGAAATACTTGGTTTCAAACTGGAGGCCCTTCAGCGTACCTTCCATCGTGTCGCCAGCCTCCAGTTCCTCTGCCGAGAATTTCTTATAGGGGAGCAGGGTCGTTTCGGAGAAAGGTTCGGTGCTGTAGTAAATATTGACGCCGTTTGCTTTCTTGCCGTTGTCGTCGGCGGGGACCGTCAGCGAGAAATGGATGAAGTCGGCGTTCTCCAGTTCGGCCTGCAGGTCGGTCACAGGGCGGGGAGGAATGGATCCTTCCGCCGCAATGGCGGCCAGAACGTCGACCAGGCCGCCGACCGGGAAGTTCCGGTTTTTAGCGCTGAGGTCTTTGGCCGTGTTGACAATGCGGTTCCAGAGCATGTCGCGGGTGAACCCGATGCCGCCGCATTGGGAAACGATGAGGGCAGCCACGCCGGATACGTGCGGGCAGGCCATCGACGTGCCCTGCATCAGGCCGTATTTGTTGTCGGGCAGCGTGCTGTAGATTTGGTAGCCTTTCTGGTAATCGCCGCCGGGCGCGGCCACGTCGACCCAGTCGCCGTAGCAGGAATAGTAGGCGCGGTAGAAGTCGGCGCCGATGGAACCCACGGCAAGCGCGCCTTCATAGTAGCCCGGTGCACCGAAATCGATGTTCTCGTTGCCCGCGGCAAACACGACCAGGCCGCCCGCCATCGGACCTACCTGCTGGCCGTTCGCATCCAGGCCGGCGTAGGTATTGAAATAATCGATGGCGGCCTTGTCGGAACCGGGAACATAATCGATATTCTTGTAGCCCCAACTGTTCTGGGAAATGACCGCACCGTGGTCGGCACCCCATTTGATGGCGCGGGCGCCGTTTCCGCCGCCTTCCTCATCTTCCTTGAAGATCTGGGCCGACATCAGCCGGACACCCTGGATTCCCTTGGCATAGTCGCCTCCCGCGATGCCGCAGATGCCTGCGCCGTTGTTGTTGACGGCCGCAATCGTGCCGGCCACGTGGGTGCCGTGACTTGTCTTGAGGATGTTGATGCTGTTGTCCATAAAGTTGAATCCGTGGACGTGGGGGCGGTTCGGATCGTTCCACAGGTTGGTGGAGAGGTCTTCGTGGTCGCAGTCAATACCGCCGTCCACCACGCAGACGATCACCTCGTTGCTTCCGGTCGAGTACTCTTTCCAGACGGGGACGACATTCACGTCGCAGCCGGCTTCCGTGCCGGATGAGGAGCCGTCGTTATACATATCCCACTGCTTGTCGAAAGACGGATCGTTGAAGGGGAATCCGGTAGGGATTGCAGTCGGGCCTGCCGTCGGAGCGGCATCGACATAGGTCACCGTTTCGTCGTAGGCTTTGCGGGTGACAGGGCGGTATTCGACTTCCAGAATGCCGGGAATCTGATCCAGCGCGATTCCGGCCTTGGTCAGGGGCGCTTCTTCGTCGAAATACACGTCGTACCAGCGGTCCAGACCTGCTTCACGGGTGCGTTTTTCAAATTCGCCGGCGTAGGGGAAGGTGCGCTCCATACGCACCTGACCGAGGACGGCGGCGGCCTTGGTCGTGATCAGGGCTTCGGGCTGGCCGGTTTCTTCAATCTTGGCGGCCGTGCCGGGATCGACGTAGATCCGGACGTGCCCTTGCTCAAACAGACTTACGGCATATTCCCCGGCAGGGGTCTCCAGCATTTCTTCCTGCAGGAGTTCATCGGGCGTGCAGGCTGCCAGAACACCGGCGGCCAGCGCGACCCGGAAAAGGGTTCGCAATCTCATCATGGTGCTTTATTGTGCCAGGAAGTCGAAGAGTTGCAGAAGGCTCTCCTCATTCTTCCAGTTGATCTTGTTCTTTTTCAGGAACTGCTTGAAATCGGCTGCGCGTTCGGCTCCGACTGCATCAGTCAGGTCTTTCTTGGTGGCCTTGACGGCGTTCCCGTTAATGACGACATAGTATTCGTTCTTGACTGTCAGCCGTTTGCCGTTCTCTTTGTTCTGCATGATTTCCATATGGCTGGTGTTGACGAAACCCGGCATATCGACCGAGGTGATGCGCTGGGTCGAGGCCGTGGTGGCCGAAGTCCCGTAGGCACCGCCGGTTTCGTTGAGAACGGTCAGGTCGGCGATGCTGCGCACGGCCACGAAATTCTTCTCGTCCGGTCCGGGCGTGACTTTCATCAGGTAACCGCCTACGCGACGGAACGTGTCTTCTCCGATCTGGACAGCGGCAAACTGGCCGGCCGGCGCCATCTGGACGATACCCTTCTCGTCGATGAAGTGGAGGTCTCCTTTGAGCAAATGAATATTGACGGGCGCCGTCTTTTTCTGTCCATTGGACAGAATCATCGTGCCATTCTGGAACTCAGGATAGTAATAGGGCCACGTGGTATAGGCTTCGATTTGGGCCTGGGCGGTGAAGGCAAAGGCCAGGCAGACCATCAGCAGGAATATCCGTTTCATTTCGTCAAGTGTTTTCTCGCTATTAGCAATAATCACACTAAAGTAAGAAAAAAAAGGGAGAAAATTGCAATTTTCTCCCTTTTTTAATCAAGTAGGTCAGCTTACTTCGTGCAGACAATGTCGCCGAACATGACACTTGCGTAGCCTTCATCCTGGAGATAGAGGCAAGGTCCAAGGTCAAGGAATTCGAGACGTTTGCCGCCGTCCTTGATGGCAACGGTAATGTTGCCGCTGTCGTAGATATTGAGGTCATCGTCGCAGCCGTGGAGCAAGCAAGGCTTGCCGGTGCTGGAACGGATGTACTCGGTCTCCTGACCAAGCGGGATGGTGATGAGGGTCATCTCGCTATTGACGATGCCGTAGAACATCGTATCGTCACCAGACCAGCCGGAGTTGCAGAAGAGGTTGTCGATCCAAACCTTGGTGACGTCCTTCTCATCCTTCATGAAGGTCATCTCTTCCTCGACGGGGCCGCTGAAATAGCTCGTACCCTTCGCGGTGTAAGTGCCGAAGAGAGCGGAGAGCGGGTGGTCAAGGTCGTTGATCGTCACGGAGCAGGAGTTGCTGGCACCAATCTTGGTGTCACCGGCCGATTTGAATTTCACCGAGAAAGAGCGGTCGCCCGTGAAGACACCCGGATGCTCGATGATTTTGATGACGATGTTTTTCTCGGATTCACCGGGGGAGAAGCTTAGGGAGCCCGTACCGGAAGCGTCTTCGAAATCAACGCCCTGCTTGGCGGAACCGTTCACAAACTCGTAGGTCACGGTCGTGGCCACACCGCCGAGCGACGTGACGTGAACCGGAATATTGAGCGTACCCCCGTTTTCGGGGATGGTCAACGTACTTTTGGCGAAAGCGGCGAAAGCGTCGTTGTCATCAAAGGTGGGAAGATCGTTGAGGTGGCAGGAAGCAACCAGAGACCCCAATACCACGATGCTGAAAAGGTAAAATATCTTTTTCATGGCAGTAATCGATTAATAACCAGGGTTCTGTTTCAGGTTCTCGTTGATGTCGACCTGGCTCTTCGGGATCGGGAGGGCCCAGAACTTGTCACCGGCGGGGATATTGCGCGTTACGGTGCCGTCGGAGTAGTTGATGGAACCGCCCGTGCGGTCGAGGTCGAACCAAAGGTGGCCTTCGAAATTGAGCTCAAGACGGCGCTCGAGAGCGACGTCGCCCTTACCGGCGCTGGTGAGCAGGGATGCACCGCGATTGCTGCGAATCGCGTTGAGGTCGGCGAGAGCCGTCGAACCTGCACCGTTCGCGGAAGCTTCAGCGCGGATGAGGTACATTTCGGAGAGGCGGAGCACGATGGTGTTGCTCACGTCAGGAGTGGAAGTGGCATTGCCTTCGCCCTTGCCATAATACTTCATGGTCCAGAGCTGGCCGCCGGAAGCATCGTCCTTGTCGGTGCAGAACATCACCTGGCCGTCGTCCACGCTGCGGACGCCGCAGGAACCGCGGACGTCGTCAGCCTCGAAGAGGTCGACGAGCTGGTCGGTGGCGGCGCAGTCGGCATAACCGAGCGGGTTGGTCATATGGGAAGGACCTTCCCAGTAGGCATCGTAACTATTGGCCTGCTTGCCATAGACCTCGAAGATAACTTCACCACCGTTGCCGGCGATGTCCTTACCCCAGACGGAAGGATATTCTTCGGCGGTCCAGAGCTGGAACTTGCCGCTGTTGATGACCTTGGTGGCATATTCGGAAGCCTTGCCCCAGTCTTTGTGATAGCAATACACGCGGGCGAGGAGAGCCTGGATGGCGAGTTTGTTGAAGGTCGCCTTCGGATCGCTGACACCGGCACGCTGGTAGCTGTCGGACATCAGGCTTTCAGCCGTCGTGAGGTCGGAGATAATCTGAGTGTAGCTTTCTTCGACACTGGCGCGGGCCGGCATGTCGGTAGGAAGCTGCGGTTCAGTGATCACGCACACGCCATACTCGCCGTTGGAGCCGTCGAGGTGGCTGTAGAGGCGGAGCAGGTCGAAGTGGGCGAGACCGCGGAGGGCGAGAGCCTCACCTTTCAGGTTGTTCAGGTCAGCATCGGTCACGCTGCTGGATTTCAGGTTTTCAGCATTGTTGTCGATGGCGTTGATCACGTTGTTGCAGGCAGAGATGACATAGTAGGCCGTGCCCCAGAGACCGGAGGTCGAGCTGGGTTCGTAGGTCATATAGTACGGAGTCATCATACGGCCGGACTGGAAGTTCGTGTTGGTCGGGATCATGGCGTTACCGGCACGCATTTCGGCATCGAGCACGAAGAAGGCACCATACCAGGCGCTGCTCACGAGAGGCGAGTAGGCACCGGCGACCGATTTGTTCAGGCCGTTAAAGTCGGAGAGCGTCAGTTCGGTACTCTGCGACATCACAGGGTCCTCGGTCAGGAATTCCTTAACATTGCAGGAAGAGACCAGGGTCAGGACCGCAAAGAGTGCGATGATATATTTTTTCATATTCTTGCCTCCTTAATTTAGAAAGTAAGTTCAATACCGCCGGCGAAGGTCTTGGTCTGCGGGTAGATACCCCAGCCCATGCCTTCCATGCCACGTTCAGGATCCCACCAGTTCACATCGTGGAAGGTGTACGGGTTCAAGGCGCTGACATAAATCTTGGCGCCCTTCATGCTGATCTTCTTGAGCAGGCTCTGCGGGAAGTTGTACGACAGGGTGATATCCTTGATACGGAAATAATCACCGTGCTTCATCCAACGGGTGGAGTTGGCGTAGGAGTTGGAAGCATTGTTGGCAACCGGTTTCGGGTGGACACCCGTGTCACCGGGCTGCTTCCAGTAGTTGAGGGCGTCGGCCGTCTGGTTCATGGTCATCTGGTTACCGTCGGCATTCAGATAGCGCCACTCATAGATGTACACGTAGTTGCCCTGCTTGAATTCGGTAAAGACGCTCAGTTCAAGGCCTTTCCAGCGGACGCTGGTGTTGAAGCCGCCCGTCATCTTCGGTTCAGGGCTGCCGGCATAGATATAGCGGGCCTTGTTGTAGTCGTTGGTCAGGATGTAGTAGGACTCATCATCCGGATGCTCGGGGTCGGTGGCACGGAAGAGGGCGTCACCGTTGGTCGGGTCGACACCGTGGTATTCCTTCAGGTAGAACATATAGAAGTTCTTGCCCACGGCGTGGCGCAGACGGCTGTCGTAGGAAGAGCTCATCCACTCGTCATCGCCGAGGTCGAGGACCGTCGACTTGTTGAAGGCCACGTTGAAGCCGGCCGTCCACACGAAGTCGTTGGTGCGGAAGATGTCACCTTCAATCTGGAACTCGATACCCTTGTTGTTCATCGAGCCGATGTTCATGAAGTTGCTGCCGAAACCGGAGGTCTGCGGGACCTGCTTGTTGAGCAGCATGTCGCTCGTTTTACGGGTGTAGAGATCCAACTGGCCGCTCAGGCGGTTGTTGAAGAAGGCGAAGTCGAGACCCACGTTCCAGGTCTTGTTGAGCTCCCAGGAGAGGAGGTCGTTGGCCGGGCTGGACGGGCGCATGCCGTTGCCGCCGTTGTAGGCGGTGGAGGCGTACACACCATAGGCGCGGTACGGGCTGATGTTGTTGTTACCGTTGACACCGTAGCTGGCACGGACCTTCAGGAGCGAGAGCCAGTCGGAGGTGTTCTGCATCCACTCTTCGTTGGAGACGTTCCAGGAAGCGGAAGCGGACCAGAAGGTACCCCACTTGTTCTTGGCGCCGAAGAGCGAGGAACCATCCTCACGGATCGAGGCGGCCACGAAGTAGCGGTTGGCGTAGTTGTAGTCGACATTGCCGAAGAACGACAGCAGGGTGCGGGCGTTCTTGGAGTCGGAAATCTGGCTCGAGCTGGTAACGGAAGTCGAGAAGTAAGGGATGTTGGCATCCACGCCCGGAGCGTAGCCATAGAGGGAAGCATAGGTCTGCTTCATGGCTTCCTGACCGAGCATCACGCGGAGCGAGTGGTCACCGAACATCTTGCTGTAGGTGGCGGTGTTGGAAGTGGTCACGCGGACATACTGGCTGCGGGAACCCTGGAGGGTGCCTTCAGTGTCGCCCGGGTCCGGACCCCAGTAACGGATACCTTCGCCAAACGTGCCTTCGAACATGTTGTTCGTCTTGAACACGAGGCCCTGGATGGGCTCCCACTGCAGGTACATGGAGGCCTGCGTACGGAACTGCTTCTCCCACTGGTCTTCACCGTGGCAGAGGGCGTTCCAGAGCGGGTTGGTATTGGAGTTCTCGGGGATGTTCTGGTTGTACTCGCCGGTCTCAGGGTCATACAGCGGCGTCCAAGGACGAATGATCAGACCGCCGAAGAACGGGTTCGAGTAGTACAGGCTCTGCATCTCCGTATCGTGGTTCTCGGTGTAGGCGATGTTCACGCGGGTACCGATGTCGAGGGTACGGGTAAGCTTATAGTCGGAGTTCACACGGCCGGTGAGACGCTTGTAGCTGGTGGCGTAGGAAACACCCTGGTTGTCCTGATAGGAGAGGGAGGAGTAGAAACGTCCGCGGTCGGTACCGGCCTGGGCGTTCACTTCATATTCCTGCAGGCGGCCCAGACGGGTCACTTCATCAATCCAGTTGGTCATCGGCTTGTTGGGCGTGCTCGGATCGTAGTAGTTGTTGATGTCCCTGCCGGCATTGGCGTAGGCAACTTTGTAGAAGTCGTACAGTTCGGGACCGGTCATCATACGGAAGTGGTTGTCGTTGGCGAGCTTGCTGAAACCGACCTTCGCGCGGGCGCTGAAGGAAGCCTTGCCGGCTTTACCGCTCTTCGTGGTCACCAGGATGACGCCGTTGGCAGCGCGGGAACCGTAGATGGAGGCGGCAGCAGCGTCCTTCAGGACGGTCAGGCTCTCGATATCGTTCGGGTTGATGGCGGCGATGGCGTTGTTCGTGTTGGTGAAGTAGGACTGGTCACCGGACATCACCGGAATACCGTCCACAACCCACAACGGCTCGTTGCCGGCGTTGATGGATGATGTACCGCGGATACGGATCTGCGAGTTGGAACCCGGCTGGCCGGATTCGGAGGAAATGGTGACACCGGCCATCTTACCGGCCAGCATCTTGTCGACGGACGATGCCGGAACAACGGCGATCTCGTCGGCTTTCACAGTGGAGACGGCGCCGGTCTTCGCCTCGCGGCGGGTCGTACCGTAACCGATGACGATCACGTCATCGAGGAACTCGGCGTCGGGGGCAAGTACACAGTCGACGACCGTACGGCCGTTCACCGGGATTTCCTGGGTCTTGTAGCCGATGAAGCTGACGACCAGGACAGCGTTGGCAGGAGCGTTCAGCGTGTAGGCTCCGTCCAAACCCGTCGAGGCGCCGGTCATCGTGCCTTTGACCTGGATCGAGGCGAAGGCCACCGGTTCTCCTGTACTTGCATCAGTCACAGTACCCCTGACGGCGATGTTCTGCGCAAAAAGCGTGAAAGCCATCAGCAGGGTTGTCAAAACTAAACTGATTTTTTTCATGGAGTTTGGTTATTAAGTTAAAAAAAATTGGGTTTGTTTGTTTCAAATTGTTATGCGCAAAATGGTATATTACGTCACAAATATAGTAAAAAAAAAGAATAGCGAAAAACTGGCTTACTTTTTTTAATGTTTTTTATCTAACTTTGTCATATGATCGGTGTCTATGATTCCGGAGTAGGTGGTCTTTCCGTATGGAAAGAATTGCGTAAAACGTTGCCAGACGAAGATTTCTGCTATGTTTCCGACGGCGCGAACTGTCCTTACGGTCCGAAACCTGCGGCTTTCGTCGTAGACCGTGCGACGGCCGTGAGCCGCTTTTTGATTGACAGGGGCGCGGAGATTATCGTTGTCGCCTGCAATACGGCAACTGCCGCTGCTATCAGTACTTTGCGGGCATCTTTCGAAACGCCCTTCGTCGGCATGGAGCCGGCCCTCAAACCTGCCGCCTTACATTCTAAAAGCGGTGTAGTCGGCGTGCTGGCTACGGCAGGCACTTTCAAGGGACGTCTTTACCTCAATACTTTAGCCCGTTTTTCCGGTCGGGTGAAGGTCATCGAACAGGTCGGAACCGGCCTGGTTGAACTGGTAGAGCAGGGAAAACTGAAAGGGAGGGAGGCCCAAACCCTGGTCGGCCGCTACGTGCGCCCGATGCTGGAAGCCGGCGCCGACCATATCGTCCTGGGCTGTACCCACTATCCTTTTCTGACGGGAACCATCGCGCAGATTGTCGACGGCCGCGCCGTCATCGTCAATCCGGCCCCGGCTGTAGCCCGGCAGGCGCAGCGCGTCCTAACCGAGCTTCGTGCGCGTACGGGCAAAAAAGAACCGGTCGCAGGTTCGGGCGTTTCCACCTTCTTCTCGACCGGTTCCGATGAAACCTTGCAAAAACTGGTACGGCAGATTGCGGGCGACGCCGCCGACCGCTACTTGTACCACTCCTTGTACATCATATAGCCCTGGGCGTTCTTGTGGGCGGCGGCCGTGATGGCCTCGGATCCCTCCTTGACTTTCTTGGCAGGGACGCCGGCGTAGACGCCCGGTTCCAGTTTTTCGTTGCTCAACACCACGGCCCCGGCGGCGATGATGCTGCCGTCGTCGATCTCGGCGTTGTCCATCAGGATGGCGCCCATGCCCACCAGCACGTTGTTGCCGACCTTGGCGCCATGCACCACGGCGTTGTGGCCCACCGACACGTCGTCGCCGATGAGGGTGACGGAACGCTGGTACAGCGTGTGGACGCTCGCGTTGTCCTGGATGTTCACGCGGTTGCCGATCCGGATGGTGTTGACGTCGCCGCGAAGAACCACTCCATACCAAATGCTGCAATCATCGCCGATGGTTACGTCGCCGATGATTACAGCATTTTCAGCAATGAAGCAATTCTTTCCGATCTTCGGGGTGAAGCCCCTGAGTTCCCGGATGATTGCCATAGCCTCTAGAGTTTCTTCCGCGCAGCGGTCATCTTCTGATAGTCGTCCATCGAGGCGACGATCAGGTTCTCGAACTCGCGCTGACCGGTACCGGCCGGGATCAGGTGACCGCAGATCACGTTCTCCTTCAGGCCCTCGAGGGTATCCACCTTGCCGCGGATGGCGGCGTCGGAGAGCACCTTCGTGGTTTCCTGGAACGAGGCGGCCGACATGAAGCTGTTGGTCCTCAAGGCGGCGCGGGTGATGCCCTGCAGTACCTGATTGGAGGTGGCGGGGACGGCGTCGCGTGCCTCGACGGGGCGCTTGTCGGAACGCTTGAGGAGTGAGTTCTCGTCGCGCAGCTGGCGGACCGTCACGATCTGGCCCGGATGGAGGTTCTCGGAATCGCCGGCCTCGGTGACCACCTTCTTGTCGAAGATGTTGTCGTTCTCTTCCAGGAATTCGAGTTTGTCCACGAGCTGCTCGGGGAGGAAGCGGGTGTCACCCGGATCCACGATCTCGACCTTGCGCATCATCTGGCGGACAATCACTTCGAAGTGCTTGTCGTTGATCTTCACACCCTGCATGCGATAGACTTCCTGAATCTCGTTGACGATGTACTCCTGCACCTTGATCGGGCCCAGGATGTTCAGGATGTCGCTCGGAGAGACGGCGCCGTCGGACAGCGGCATGCCGGCCCGCACGTAGTCGTTCTCCTGGACGAGGATCTGCTTGGACAGGGGCACGAGGTAGCGTTTCTCCTCGCCGCTGCGGGCGCGGATGATGATCTCGCGGTTACCGCGGCGGTTCTTGCCCATGAACACTTCGCCGTTGATTTCCGAAACGACCGCCGGGTTCGACGGGTTGCGGGCCTCGAAGAGCTCGGTCACGCGCGGCAGACCGCCCGTGATGTCGCCCGACTTGCCGATGGCCCTCGGAATCTTCACGATGATGTCGCCGATGTGGATGGGCTGGCCGTTTTCGACCATGACGTGTGCACCCACAGGCAGGTTGTAGGACTTGAGTTCCTGCCCGTCCTCGCCGAGGATCCGGACACTCGGGTTCTTCGACTTGTCGCGGGCTTCGATGATCACCTTCTCACGGTGCTGCGAGAATTCGTCGGCAGCCTCGTCGCGGTAGGTCACGCCTTCGATCATGTTGTCGTATACGGCCTTACCGGCGGTCTCGGTGATGGTCAGCGCGTTGTAGGCATCCCAGTTGCAGATGCGGTCGC
>JAEEGI010025020.1_pt1 | contig 11600 bp, 8 predicted proteins | sample 8958751 | NCBI WGS metagenome assembly JAEEGI01 (sample SAMN16246545, study PRJNA631951) | gut metagenome | biome: gut microbiome; feature: rumen; material: KS-attached | host: Bos | place: Iran: Karaj | collected 2018-10 | reverse complement strand
TTCATGGGCACGTTGAGCGCCCACTGCTCGAAGGCTTCGCTGTTGATGCCGAAGCCGTAGTTACGGGCCAGCGTGACGAAGTAGGCATCCTCCCACGAGCCGTCGCACTGCTCGGCACGGCGGCGGATGTCGTCGGTCTTGCGCTCTAAGCGCTCGGTCTGCAATGCCGCCATCCAGGCGTGGACGGTGAGTGAGCTGAGGTCGGGGATGATCTTGTAACAGGGCGGGTACTGGTCGGTGCGCAGCAGCTCGTCGTAATTATCGCGCACCTGCTGGGGCACGCTGAGCTGCAGCTGCGGGATGTAGTGGCCGTCGGAGGTGCGCACGTCGGTATCGGCCACCTCGCAGACGTGGAGCACGACGTTGTCGTAGCGCGGGTCGCCGTCGTGGCCGTGCTGGTACCAGTCGGAAGCGCGGTCGTGAATCTCGACGTTGCCCACCCAGAGGGTGCCGCCAATGCGCACCTTGGCATTAAAGAAGTCGGGCCCGGCGTTGCGGTTGTGCAGTCCCGGGTCGATGATTTCCACTTCGCGGCCGTCGGTTGTCGTCAACTCTTTCAGCGGCAGCATCTTGTGCTTCCAAGTGTAGTGCAGGAGTATCTCCATAAGCCAGAATCCCTCGTTTTTGCCGGCAAAGATACTAAAAAAAGGTAATTCTGCAAGGTTTTTCGAAAAATATGTGTAATTTTGCAACCAAATATCTTTAAGAGTCGTCGAACGACAGAACAAAATGAAGCAGATGAAGCATTCTTTCCTCTTGTTTGTGTCGGTGTTGGCGCTGGTAGCGTGTGTGCCTGCCAGCGGCTATACGCTGAATCGTGTGAGTGTCCACGACCCGTCGGTGGTGTGGGTGCCAAACTCGCAATTCTACTACATCTTCGGATCACACCGCGCCACGGCCCGCTCGAAGGACCTGATGAACTGGTCGGCTGTCAATTCGCTGTGGGGCACGGTGAACAGTGCGGGCACGACGGTGAGCAACGTGGCCAACGAGAAAGCCTTCGTGACGAACATGACGAAGACGGTCACCGTGGACGGCGAGGAGCGTGAACTGAAGTTCGACGCTCAGGCATGGTCGGCAGCCTACGGCGACTATAGCATCAACGGCAACATGTGGGCGCCCGACGTCATCTACAACCCCGTGCTGCAGCTGTGGTGCATGTACCTGAGCATCAACGGGCCTCACTGGAACTCGAGCATTATCCTGCTGACGTCGAAGAACATTGCGGGCCCTTACGTCTATCAGGCACCGGTCGTCATCAGCGGCTTCAATGTGGCTGGCGCACCCGCAAGCCTTAACTATAAGAATACCGACCTCGAACTGGTCATCGGCACACAGAACAGTCTGCCCGGCCGCTACAATACCGGCGGCAACTGGGGCCGCCGCTGGCCGCACGCCATCGACCCCTGCGTGTTCTACGACGAAGACGGACGGCTCTGGATGTCGTACGGCTCGTGGAGCGGTGGCATCTGGATGCTGGAGCTCGACGAGAACACCGGACTGCGCGACTACGACGTGAAATATCCCTCGACGGGCGGCTCGACCGACGGCGTGACCAGCGACCCCTACTTCGGCAAGAAGGTGGCGGGCGGCTACTACGTGTCGGGCGAGGCCTCGTATATTGAACACATCGGCGACTACTACTTCCTGTTCGTCACCTACGGCGGACTGGAGCAGAAGGGCGGCTACCAGATGCGCGTGTTCCGCTCAAGGAAGCCCGACGGGCCCTACGTCGATGCGATGGGCAAGAATGCCATCTTCCAGAACTACGCGCTGAACTTCGGCCCCGGTGCCGACACGCGTGGCGTGAACATCTTCGGTGCCTACGGACAGTGGGGCGACCAGCTCAAGAGCGACGGCGAGCGGGCTCAGGGTCACAACTCCATCATCGCCGCCGAGGACGGGCACACGTACCTGGTCTATCACAGCCGCTTCCAGAACGGCGGCGAGGGCCATCAAGTGCGCGTCCACCAGGTGTTCCAGAACCAGAACGGCTGGCTCGTGGCCGCACCGTTCGAGTACACGGGCGAGAAGGTGAAGAGCGCCGACATCGCCACGACGCAGCAGGTGGCCACGCCACTGATAGCGGGCACCTACCAGCTGCTGATACATAGGTATGGACTGGACCATGCCAAAATGGAACTGGCGACACCCGAGGAGATTATACTGCACGCCGACGGCACCATCAGCGGCAGCCGCACGGGCACATGGAGCATTGCCGAGGAGGGCACGTCGTATGTGAACATCAAGATAGGCACAACCACTTATAAGGGCGTGATGGTGGAGCAGACGATGGAGCCGAGCCAGACGAAGAAGACGGTGGCCTTCACGGCGCTGGCCAACAGTGGCGTCACGGTGTGGGGATACCGCACGGGCGACGACCTGACGGGCATAAGCGGGGTTGCGATGGAATCGCAACAAACGAGGAAGGCGGCGATGTTCGACCTGCAGGGGCGGCACGTCGGTAAGCCTGGGCGAAGGGGCGTCTATATAGTAAACGGTAAGAAAGTAATAAGATAAAGGTATGAAAATAGCATTGATAGGCTACGGCAAGATGGGCAAGATGATTGAGCAGATTGCCCTGGAGCGTGGCCATGAGATTGTGAGCATCATCGACATTGACAACCAGGAGGACTTCGACAGTCCTGAGTTTGCATCGGCCGACGTGGCCATTGAGTTCACCGCCCCGCAGGTGGCCTACGGCAACTACCTGAAGGCGTGGGCCAAGGGCGTGAAGGTGGTCTCGGGCTCGACGGGCTGGATGAAGGAGCACGGCGACGACGTACGCAAGGCGTGTGCCGAGAACGGCAAGACGCTGTTCTGGGCCTCGAACTTCTCTATAGGCGTGGCCATCTTCTCGGCCGTGAACCGCTACTTAGCCAAAATCATGAACCAGTTCCCGCAGTACGACGTAGAGATGGAGGAGACACACCACGTGCATAAGCTCGACCACCCCAGCGGCACGGCCATCACGCTGGCCGAGGAGATTGTGGCCGAGATCGACCGCAAGGACGCTTGGGCCGAGGACACCACCGACCCGAAACTGCTGCGCGTAGACCACATACGCAGGGGCGAAGTGCCGGGCATCCACACCATCCGCTATGACTCGGATGCTGACCTCATCACCATCAGCCACGACGCCCACTCGCGCAAGGGCTTTGCGCTGGGTGCCGTGCTGGCTGCTGAGTACACCAAGGACCACGAGGGTCTGCTGACCATCTCGGATATGTTTTCCTTTTAGGAGACAGGTAGACAAGTAAACAAGGAGTTCAAGACAAATGAAAACAAAGAAGAAAGAAAAGCTGGACCCCCGGAAGCAGTGGGCGAAGTTCATCGTTGTGCTGGTGCTCTACCTGCTGTTCCTCTACTGGGTAAAGTCGTGGTGGGGACTGTTGGTAGTGCCGTTCATCTACGACGCATATATCTCGAAGAAAATCAAGTGGCAGTGGTGGAAGGAGTCGGAAGGCCCCACCAAGTGGATCATGTCGTGGGTCGACGCCCTGGTGTTTGCCTTGGTGGCCGTCTACTTCATCAACCTGTTCTTCTTCCAGAACTACGTGATACCGTCGAGCTCGTTGGAGAAATCGCTGCTGACGGGCGACTACCTGTTTGTGTCGAAGGTGAGCTACGGCCCACGCATCCCCGAAACGCCGCTGACCATGCCGCTGACGCAGCACACGCTGCCCGTCATTGAGTGCAAGTCGTACATCGAATGGCCCCACTGGGACTACCGCCGCGTAAAGGGCTTCGGCAACGTCGAGCTGAACGATATCGTCGTGTTCAACTATCCCGCCGGCGACACCATCTGCAACAACCAGCAGTACCAGACGGAGTATTACCACCTGTGCTATATGCTGGGCTATCAGGCCCTGCCCAACCATCCCGACCCTGACTCGCTCAGCGCCGAGCAGCGGCTGAAATTCTTCCAGACCGTCTATAACACGGGACGGCAGGTCATCCTCGACCACTTCGGCGACTTCGGCGGCGTGTCAACGCGACCCACCGACCGTCGCGAGAACTACGTGAAGCGCTGCGTCGGCCTGCCCGGTCAGACACTGCAGATCAAGAACCGCATCGTCTACCTCGACGGCAAGGCCAACAAAGAGCCCGACAACGTGCAGTACACCTACCACGTCAAGCTGAAGCAGGGACTGCCCGACGAGCTGATGCAGGAACTGGGCATCTCGATGGAGGACCTCATGCAGCTCAACCAGATGGGCTACATGCCGCTGACGAAGCACGCCGTCGACGTGCTCGGTGCCCGCAAGGACCTGGTGGAGAGCATCACGCTGAACACCGAGGCCGAGGAGCGCGACATCTACCCGCAGAACGGCAACATGCACTGGACGCGCGACAACTACGGCCCCATCTGGATTCCGAAGAAGGGCGAGAGCATCAAGCTGACGCTCGACAACCTGCCCATCTACGAGCGGCCCATCCGTGCCTACGAGGGCAACCAGCTCGAGGTGAAGGACGGGAAAATCTATATCAACGGCAAAGAATCTAATGAATATACGTTCAAGCTGGACTACTACTGGATGCAGGGCGACAACCGCCACAACTCCGCCGACTCGCGCTACTGGGGCTTTGTGCCCGAGGACCACATCGTCGGCAAGCCCATCTTCATCTGGTGGTCGAGCGACCCCGACCGCCGTGGCATGAACGGCATCCGCTGGAGCCGCCTGTTCCGCTTCGTCGACAACATCAAGTAGTTTCTCTTTGCTGCAACACTGTTGCAGCATAGACAACAATGCGCAGTACGCTGAAGTTCCTCTTGGCGCTGGCGGTGGCGTTCGTCGTGATGATGGCGTTCCGCGCGCTGGTCTTTACCATCTATACCGTGCCCGGCTCTCAGTTGGAGCCGGCGTTCAAGGCGGGCGACAGGGTGATGGTGAACCGTTGGTCGTATGGCCTGCGCACGGGGGGCGAGGGACTCTTCTCCTACGGACGGCTGTGCTGGCAGGCCGTCGATAAAGGCGACTATGTGGCGGTCGACGACACCGTCGGCAATGTCTCTGTAGGACAGTGTACGGGCTTGCCCGGCGACACCGTCAAGTGGCAGGGGCGTACCTTCGTCGTGCCGGGGAAAGCCAGTTGCGCCAAGCACGACTACTATATGATCGACCGTTTCGGACTGATTCGCGAGGAGCAGATTATCGGGCGCGTGTTCCTTATTGTATATAACCACGCCCCAGGCAGTCTCTTCTGGAATGGCTACGACACCGACCGACTGCTGCTGTCACGATAAGATGAACGTGCTGCTCTCAACGACCTACTTCGGGCCCGTGCAGTGGTACCAGAAGCTCTACCGCGCCGACGAGGCGTGGATAGAGCGCCACGAGACATTCCAGAAGCAGACTTATCGCAACCGCTGCGTCATTGCCACCACACAGGGCACGCAGGCGCTGACCGTTCCCGTGGAACGGGGCAACTCTCAACTTATCAAGGATATCCGCATCAGCGACCACGGCAACTGGCGCCACCTGCACTGGAACGCCTTACAATCGGCCTACGGCGACTCGCCATTCTTCATGTATTATGAAGACGACCTGCGGCCGTTCTTTGAGCAGCGCTGGGACTACCTTTTCGACTTCAACGAAGCTATCCGCGAAAAGATATGCGAGCTGATTGACATCCAGCCTCATGTAAATCTTACTGACCATTTTGCAGTTGAAGTAGCAGGCGACTTCCGTTCTGCCATCAACCCCAAGCACCCAGCATCCGACCCTGACTTCACCCCACGCAGATACTATCAGGTCTACGAGGCGAAGCACGGCTTTCAGCCGAACCTCAGCATCGTAGACCTGCTGTTCAATATGGGACCGGAGGCTATCTTCTACCTCTGATTATTTTTACCAGCGATCCTTTGTCTGGATATCATCGGCCCAACGATGGTCCTTCGGGAAGGGCTGGCCGCCCCAGGCCTTGACCTGCGTCCACGGCTCGGCCTTGTCGGTCCAGAACGGATGGTCGGCGGGCAGACCAAGGGGCATGAAAGAGAGGCTGGTCATGTAGAGCGACCCGTTGTTGGTGTACCAGTCGGCCGTCTCAGGCTGGTGACCGCAGAAGCCGATGGTCAGGAAACCAGCATCGTTATAGTTCTGCTGTTGGTCGAACATCCTGTGCATCACGGCGGTGAGGGCGGCGCGCACCTGTCCGTTCGACAGGTCCTTCGGCAGCTTCTGGTACCAGGCCATCAGGGCTAACGGCTGCATGGCGGCCAGTCGGTAGGGCGTGCTCCGGCCGATGACGGGGAAGGTGCCCTCGGGCGAGATGAAGCGCTCGAGGATAATACTGAACTTCTGGGCGCGCTTCAGCGCACGGTCGTAGTACTTCTTGTATTCCAAGCGGGTGTTGGCCTTGGCGTCGATCATGTTCTGCAGCGTCTCCAAGTACATGGCGTGGAAGACGTAGCTCGAGTAGTAGTCGAAGGCAAAGACAGGGCCGTCGGCATACCAGCCGTCGCCCACATACCACTCCTCGACCTTGCGGATGGTCATCATCACGCGGAAGTCGTCGTACTCCTTCAACCCCACGGCCTTGGCAATGAAACTCTCGATGACGCTGGAGAAGAGAAACCAGTTGGTGTAGGGCGGCTCAATGGAGCGCAGCTTCTTGAACTCCGCGATGTAGCGGTCCTTGGTAGTCTGGTCGAGCGGTACCCACAGGGCATCGTAGGCACGGATAAACGACTCGGCGATATAGGCTGCATCGACGAGGTTCTGGCCTGAGGCTCCCCAGACGAGGTAGTCAGGCGACTGCGGGTCAACGGAGTTCTTGTAGGAGGCCAGCGCCCACTCCCGCAACTGCCGGCGCTGTTTTCCTTCTGCGGTGTCGTCGTCGGGCAAAGCCAGCCACGGAGCTACGCCCGCCATCAAGCGTCCGAAAGTCTCCATGTAGACCACCTTGCGGTTGCGGTTGTCGAACGAGGGCGAGAACTCTGTCTTCATGTTCTTCTGCAGTTCGCCCTTGGCCATATTCTCCAATACGGGCTGCGCCATCTTGTAAGTCAGCTCGCACCAATACTCGCGGTCGGTTTGCACCGCCTTCTTCACCTTCTTAGCCTCAACGGGAGTCAGCGCCATCAGCGCCATCAGTAGAATAATTGCTTTCTTCATAGGTATTTGTTTTAGTATTTCTTGGCTGTTCAGGATGCAAAAGTAAACAAAAAAGCCGAAAGCGCAAAACTTTCGGCTGGAATATTTGAGATAGTAGTCTCAAATATCCGCAATGGACAGACACCTTATGTTCCCATATACTGTCCGATAAAGAAGATGGCGCCAGTTGACCACTCCCTGATGAAATAGAGGAATGGATGTGTGGCGTGGAAGCGGATTGTTTCAGGCTTTACAATTTTCACTGACCCAAGATCCCCTTGCAAAAAAGTGGCGACAGTCGCCACAGCACCTGTTTCGTCAACCTTGATGCGGCCTTTCTGCTTGATCTTGTCAATACAGGATTCTATATCGAAGAGATTGGAGAAATCCGCCTTTTTCATATTGAAAGCGTTGGGCATGAGGTCCGACATGACGCCAGTGAGATTCACCTCCGACGACGACTCAAAGCGTGGCAACTTCACATCGACATCGATTCTTCTCATCTGATCATACATCTTCTTCCAACTGTCTGCCGTCAGCGACTGTGCCACCTCTCGAACGGTCTTACCCCCCTTCGGCAACAGGACGACCATCTGGTAGGCACCATTGCTATAAGGCAGACAAAGCGTCTGACAGAGGTCGTTCTCGGTATAGAAGAATTGGTTTAACTGATTCATCATCGGCACCGCCCGCTCTTTGCCGTCCTCACCTCTGAACACCTCGTCGTATGTGTTGACCTTACGGAACTTATCCGTCCAGATGCCCTTGAAGTAGATAGTGTTCACCAGGGTATACTTCAACAGGTCTGACTCCGACTCCTTGAACTTCGTGTCATAGTTGTCTATGGCCACCTCCTTGAAGGCTGGCTTGAGGGTGAAACTCTTAGGCGAGAAGAAATCGTTAGTAATATCTATCGTGGAAAGCCTGTCGATTCTGGGTGCCTCAGTGAGCATCTTACGACAGAATTCATTAATGTTGGCGGCTTTCTTATCGTCGCAGCCTAACACCTGGTTGATTTGCGTCCTCGTCTTGCCGGCAGCCCCGTTGCCGATCAGTCCGAGGGCGAAGGTCATGCCCAAGGGCGACAAAAGGATGCTCTCGCTGGCCCCGACTTTGCGGAACAGGTTGAAACCAAGGTCGTTGACGGGCATCACCAAAGCCTGTTCTTCATCCGTCAGGCTGACCAGGACACGCGGGTTGTTCTCATTCGATATCACCGGGTCCCCTTCTTGCGCTTTCACCAATCCGAGTTCCTCGATTGATTGATCGGTTGTCTGCCTGGTAATTTCTCTCTTGGGAATAGGCAGATTGCTATAGGTCTTGTCGCCTGCCTTCACGACTTTCTGGGCACACGCGAGGCTGGCGAGGAGTGCCAACATGATGATGGTTAGACTATTCTTCATAGGTTGGTTGGTTTTGATTTGATGTTACTATGACCCCATATACTGTCCGAGAAAGAAGATGGTGCCAGTCGACCACTCCCTGATGAAGTATAGGAATGGATGTGTGGCGTAGAAGCAGACCGTATCGGGCTGTACAAGATCCAGCCCAGCAATACGTCCTTGCAAAAGAGTGGCGACAATCGCCTCGGTGCCTGTTTCGTCGACCTTGATACGGCCTTTCTGCTTAATCATCTCAATGCAGGATTGCAAATCGTAGAGATTTCTGAAATCCGCCTTCTCCATGCTGAAGGCGTTGGACATACCGAGCGCCGAAATGACGCGTGTGAGATTCACATCGGACGACGACTCAAAGCGCGGCAACTTCACGTCCACATCGACTCTTCTCATCTGGTCATAACACTTCTCCCAACTGTCAGCCGTCAGCGACTGGGCTACCTCTTGCACGGTCTTTCCCTCTTTCGGCAACAGGACAATCATCTGATACGCGCCATTACTGTAAGGCAGACAGAGTGCCTGATAGAGGTCGTTCTCGGTATAGAAGAATTTGTGCATCTGGTTCATCATTGGCACCGTCGTCTCTTTGCCGTCCTCACCTTTGAACACCTCTTCCCATGTGTTGGACTTACGGAACTTGTCCGTCCAGACGCCCTTGAAGTAGATGGTATTCACCAGGGTATACTTCAACAGGTCTGACTCCATCTCACTGAACTGCGTGTCATATTTGTCTATGGCCACCTTCTTGAAGGCTGACTTGAGCTTGTAGCTTTTGGGCGAGAAGAATTCGTTAGTAATCTTCATCGTGGTCAATTTGTCGATTCTGGGTGCCTCAGTGAGCATCTTGCGGCAGAAGCCATTGATTTTGTCTGCTCCTGTATCGTTACAGCCCAACACCTTGCTAATTTGTGTCCTCGTCTCGCCGCCAGCGCCGTTGTTAATCAGTCCGAGGGCGTAGGTCATGCCCAAAGGCGACAGGAGGATACTCTCCTTGCTGCCGACTTTGCGGAACATATTGAAACCAAGGTCATTGACTGACGTCACCAAGGTCTGCTCTTCACCTGTTAGGTTGATCTGGACACGCGGGTTGTTCTCATTTGACACCCCTTCTTCACCTTCCACTATTCCAAGTCCCTCATATTCCGGCATTGAGATGCGCTCAGTGGCATTGACCACCTCTCGTATCGGAATAGGCAGTCCTTTATCGGTGGAACTCCGCCGTGGCATGACGCGCACATCTTTTATCTGTGTAGCTGATTGCATCACTATCTTGAATTTAGTCCGGTTAATGGCATGTATGACGGTTATCATGCCCACATAACTGAAGCGGAGACGGTCCTGGGGATTTTTGATTCTCATGGTAAAATGACCCTTAACATCGGTGATGGCCGATTCGACGATACGTCCTTTGCCGTCAATCTCGCAGACGGTGGCACCCATCAGCGGACCGGCTTCGTCGCTCACTGTGCCGCTAATCTTATCACCAGCCTTCACTCTTTTCTTATTCGCCTTTTTTGCTTTGGTCACCTCGCGTGTAGGTATCGGCAGGGTGCTTAAACCCTGCCGCCGCAGAATCTGTTTGACGGAAGGAACGGCAGGCATGTCGCTCCTTGATGTGGCTCCCTTCGAATTGAGAATGGCATTGGGGAAATTCTTCCAGATGGCGGCTTCCTGCTCGCCGGTCATCTCGCCATCGATGCGCAGGTTGTCAATCTGCAGACGGTAGAACCACTCGGGCAGTTCCACTTTGTCGGTAAAGTAGAGCCTCAGCTTCTTGATGTGCGGCAACTGGGCAAGGTGTTCGGGCACTTTGTTCACGCGCAACTCGATGCCGTAGAAGGAATCCTCTGAGTCCATGCGTTCGAGTCGCTTCACGATGCTGTCGCTGCCCTCCATCTGTCTGACCACCCACCCCATCTTGGGCGTGAGGGCATGTGTCAGGGTGTCCACATCTGTTCCTATGAAGCCGGCCACGAGCTGCATCGGGATATCAGTGAGGACCGTACCGTCGGCAGGGCTGATGACCTTGTATTTGAAATCGACATACACCCGCTCCGACGGCATCTTGTGCGTGTGTGGCACCTGGTTGGGCGTCTGTCCGTTCTCGTCGGGGAAGAACTTGAGTATCCAGCCGTCCAGCTTTGTCGGTTTGCGGAAGTCGCACCCGCCACCTACCAGCTTGTCAAGGCGCCCCTTCTTGACCATGCTCTGCCAGAAAGCTTGGTCGGCCTTCCCCTCGGAGGCTTTGACGAACTCGGTGAGGATAGGCACGAGACGCTTTGTCCACGGGCCGACGGCATACTTCTGCAGCTGCTGCGTCTTCTCAAGCACCTTCTGCCAGTCTTGGGGCGTGCCGGTAAGCGTGACGGACGGGATGCCGCAGGCTATATAATGGACCACATAGTCGAAATAGCTCTTCATGGTCTCCATCAGCGTAATCTGCGAGGTGATGCGCTCGGTGATGCCCGTGGTAGTGAAGTCGGCGGTGATGGTCTTGGCAATGTCGCCCTTGGTATGTTCGTTGATCTGTGCTGTAAAGTCGGCCATCATCTTCTGCCAATCGGCATCGCCGGAGAGCAAATCCTTGTCGGACTGTACCACGAGGTCCATCTTCCCTGAGTGGTTCACAAGCTGGTCGCGCAACTGCTCGGGGTGGGCATTTACATAGCGGGCGAACCCCTGACTGATGAGCACCCAGATCATATCAGGCGAGAGCACGAGCGGACGGTGCTCGGCATAGGCCCGCACAATGGTCTTGAAGAAGACGTCCTTCCCCGTGAAGGTGTAAAACTTCTCGTCGTCAGCAAAGCTCCAGGCAATCATTGCGTGGGTGTCACCGGGAACGCCTTCGTCATGAAAAATCCCGTTAAGTGCCTGAGCGCCACTGTTTTGGTATTTCTCCATACCAAATTCATAATCGATGGGCGAGAGGTTCTCATCGACCACAAAGGTGACGCCCGTCTGGGCTGTGGCGATACTGGCTACGAGTGCCAGCGCGATGGTGGTCAGTATTTTCTTCATAGGTCGGTTGGTATTTAGTTATTCGATTTCCAATGTGCCGTCGAAGCTGATGGGGTCGCGGTTCATCGAGCGTACACGGATATAC
>JAEEGI010025017.1_pt1 | contig 11601 bp, 7 predicted proteins | sample 8958751 | NCBI WGS metagenome assembly JAEEGI01 (sample SAMN16246545, study PRJNA631951) | gut metagenome | biome: gut microbiome; feature: rumen; material: KS-attached | host: Bos | place: Iran: Karaj | collected 2018-10 | reverse complement strand
GCCAAGTGGCTTGCAAGCGCAATGCGCAAGGATTTTTCAAGGCCAAAGCGCGCAGGCACAGAATGCAATCCCTGCTTGCGGTCGATTTCAATGTCCTGCGTCGCATAGATGATGTCGAAACCGCCCATCCAGAGCATCAGAATGAACAGGAGAAAAATCGGGAATACTGCAAATTCACCGCGGACAGCAATCCAGGCGCCGAGCGGACTCATGCCTATAGCAAAGCCGAGAAACCAGTGACAAAGCCAGCTAAATCGTTTCCAGTACGAGTACGAGAGCAAGAGGAGCCATACCGGTAGCGCAAGCGCGCCTGCAAGTGGCTGGAGCATCCATGCAAACAAAATAAACAGGATTCCGTTCAACGCAAGAAACGCAAAGACGGACTTGCGGCTCAATCGACCTGCAGGCAAATGGCGTTTTGACGTGCGCGGATTTTCCGCATCGAACTTGGCGTCGGCTATGCGATTGAAGCTCATGGCGCTGTTACGGGCGGTCACCATGCAAAGGACTATCAGAACGATGATTCGAGCCGTTTCGCAGGCGCTCATGTCACGGAATCCGTTTGCCGCCACCCACATGGATCCAAGCGCAAAAGGCATTGCAAACAGCGAATGGCTAAGCCGAACAAGATGTGTAAATTCTAGGATTTTGTTCATTTTTAGGTAATAGACTTTAGGGATTAGGTTTTAGGAAGTAGGCAGTGGTTAGTAAACAGTAGACCGTGACCTCACTCGGTCCATACACTCGCCCAGACCTCATAACTCGCCACTCCACGTTTTCGCGACTTGAGCGACAAGCGTTTGTTCAACGCCCAAGTGCGCAAGAATTTTCGCGACGACGGTATCCACGAGTTCTTCGATGTTCTCTGGCTTGCTGTAGAACTGTGGCGACGCGGGAATCACGACCGCCCCCGCAAGCGTCACCCGCTTCATGTTCTCGATGTGAATCAGGTTGTACGGCATTTCGCGCGGTACAATTACAAGCGGCCTGCGTTCCTTGAGGCACACATCCGCAGCACGTACAAGCAAGTTGTCCGACGTTCCCGCCGCGATGCGCCCAAGCGTCCCCATGGAACACGGCACCACAGCCATGCCAGCGATACCGCCAGAGCCGCTTGCGCATTCAGCGAAAAAGTCATCCACGTTACAAACTTTTTTGCAATAACCGAAAAGTGCGCTTTGGCCTTCATACTCAAGCACTTGCTTCCCCGGATGCGTTACGATAAGCGTCACCTCATGGTCAAAGCGCTGCAGGTACATCGCCGTACGTGTCGCATAAACGATGCCGCTTGCGCCCGTCACTCCAAGTACAAAACGGCTCATGGCGTACCTATCGGCTTATGCAAAAAGACTCCAAAAGAAATCCCGCCATCGAACATCTTGACGTTCTTGACTTCAAAGCCACATTCTTTTGCCATTTGGCAAAACTCATCGACCGGCAAAAAGCGGATTATCGAATTCACCAGGTATTCGTAAGCATCGCGCTTGCCGCTGAAGAACGCTCCCATAACAGGAATAAACAACGGAGCAAGCACCTTGTAGAAGAACTTGTTGAACAAGTTACGCGGCGAAAAAAATTCCAAAACGCAGAGGTACCCGCCAGCGTCGAGCACGCGGTAAGATTCCATCAAGGCGCCACGCGCATCAGGCACGTTACGCATGCCAAAACCGTTCAAGACGACATCAAATTGGCGATCGGCAAAAGGCATTTTCATCGCATCGAGCTGTACCGCATAGGCATCTATTTTTTTCGGTTTGATTTCAGAAAGCATCCCGTACGAGAAGTCACCGATAACAGCAGGTTCAACGACAAATCCGCATGTCACCCCGTTTTGCATTGCACATTCCTGCGACTTTTCCGGTAAGCACTTGCAACAGCTCTTTCGTTCTAATATTTTGCGGAACGTGTTGGCGAAATCACCCGTACCGCCACACAAGTCCAGCAAGCGCACATTGTTCGATTCGCGCGACGTTCCCGCAACCGGCTTTTCCGATAGAGACTTTCCCGCGAGCATGTCCGCAGCAATCATCTTTTTCAGGCGTTTGCAACAATGCCTGCGCCACAGCACGTCTTGATAGCAGCTCAAGAAATGATTCAGAAAATCATAGCGGCTCGCAATACCATCGAACATCTTACGCACAGGACTTTTCATATAGCAAAATGTAGAAAAATCCGCAACCAAGCTTAGTTGCGGATTCACGATAAATCTATTTTCCAAGAATCAAAATTCTAGCGGAAAACGGCAGTCCTTCCATTATCGAACTTGAGAATGACCGGATTCCCGTGCACCGTAAAGCTACCGTTCCAGGCGCCGCGGTACAGATAAACTCCATTCATGTCAAAAGCCTTGTAGCCGGTTCCTGGCGGCACAATTCGCGGGATTGGGGCAAAATTTTTCTGAATCCCGAGAGGCTTTTCGTTCGTATCTGCCTGACTCCCGGACATGTCGATCTGGAACTTTTTTTGCGGAAGTCTCGCAATATCCTCATCGGGAACTTCCGCAGAGGCGCCTCCTCCCCATACTCTTTCTGCACGGCATTGAGAAGGATCCTCATCGCATACTTTCTTGTAAGTAAACGATATTCCGCCAATTTCGACCTGACCAGGTCCCAAAATTTTTTCAATCAAATGCTGAGCACTATCTTTCGTCATTTTGATAATGCCCCACTCCACCCATTTTACAAATTCGTAGCGTAAAACCTGATCCAGCTTATTATTTCCACCTAAAAATTCTCCCTGCGTCGATGGATATTTAAAAATCTGAATTTTTACCACGGACGGTTCGAAAAGTACTGCGTAACCCGTATCCAGGGTGGAATAATACGCCAGGCCCTTTTCCAACGAGCAATTAACATTGCTGGAATCAACATTACAGATTTTTGTCGTGTCTATATCCAAGTAACCTTTTTCAAACTGAAACTGCGTCCAAACAAGGTTCGAAGCAGACCACGCCGAAGCCGCAAGGAATACGATGCACAGCAGTATTGGTTTCATACTACGCCTCCATTGTTAAACCAAGTTCGTCAACGGGATCGGATCGAAATGCACACGGTAGATGACCAATCCATTTCCCAGATAAACTTTCTTCGCTACAAACGAACCATACGCCGTCTTTTTCACCTGGCCGAGCGTCAGTTCGCTCCACCTGGCGTGAATCGTTCCTGCCCAGTCCCCTTCGATGTGGATGTAGCCAGGAGCGTACTGTATTAATTTAAATCCTTTCGCGACCGTTTGCAAGTCCGAATTGACAATTTGCGCTCTCCAGTTCACATAGCCGTCGACAAAGAGCACCGTTTCGCGGCCCGGGTTTACAAATTCCAGGCGGCTACCCCATTCCATGGTAATGTTCCCAACCTTAATCGTACCGGCGCCAAGTTTGAGAGTTCCGCCCGCCTGCACCGTCAAGTTCCGATATGTATCACCGTCATCCAGAACCAATGTCTGCCCCGGATACACAGTCTTGTTTTCCCAGCTATCCTTGTTTTCGAGGGAGTGGTGTGCATTGTCGGAAACGGCAAACGGCCATTCGCCCACGGTACGTACATCCGTTGTCCCGGTCACGGACGAATTATGACCCAATTCCGGAGAAATCGAATTTGTCGGCAAGGAATAGATGGACACATCTCCAACAATATGGGAATTGTCACGCAACTGGACGCCACCCTTCGAGAACACGCCACCGAACGTAGAGTTTGTTCCCAACGACACGGCGTAATACTGCAACGGGGATTCCGAAGCGATCTGGCAATATCCGTGCATTCCGGAATTACAGGTAACGTTGTCACCAACATTGATACCTTCAAAGGCGTATATGGCAACCAAGCTCGGAGCGTCCCAAACCACGGTTTCAACCGGTTCCGTGACCGCAGCGCCGTCATCGGAGAAGTTGTACGGATCCGTCTCGCCATTGTCGACATAGCCGTTGTGGTTCAAGTCTTCCACGCCGTCAGGGAGACCGTCATTGTTCAGATGGTCCGAATCCACATCCATTTCGGCCCTGTTGCCATCGCCATCGATATCGGCATAAATTTCATAGCGGCACAAAGTTCCATTTTCATCATCTAAATAATCCCCGATATGATAATCATTTTGGACAAAACTATTTGTCCCAGGATTATAGCATTGCAGATTTTCTACAAAATGCTCCTTAATCGTATAAGAGAATATTTCAACCTTGTCATCAATTCCGTCCTCATCAGAGTCACTCTTGTTGGCGGATGTCGGGAAGCGTTCATCTTCATCAAAATCGACAATTCCATCTTCATCAGAATCCTCATGCACACGAGAATCGCTCATACGCGGGTTCGTCACAACAGGAGGGACAATATACATGATAAAAGAAACGTTAGAATTATTAAACCATTCACTTTCACCGCCATTATAAAGATTCACCAAATGAATTTGAAGATTATCCGATGCATAACGATAACCATCTAAAATCATAATATGACCCGGTATTCCAACATACAAAGGACGTCCTTGATCTATATATGTTGTAATAATACTTTCTGGAAGATTCAGTGCTGGAGTAAATCCCCAAGCGTTAGGAGTTGAAAAACCAATAACTAGCTGAGATGGGTCAGTTATATTCAACGCCCACATCAAGGTTGCCTTTATTTCTGCAGGATTGCCTCCGCCTGCGCTACCAAGTCCAAAAGGCGCAATAATTTTATCCCTTTCCGGTCTCGAATAGAACTCGCCCATCATTTCCAAATTTTGGAATCCAACGGTTTTCCCATAGAACTTTATTTCATCCTGAGTCAAGTCTCCACCATAATAATGATTGAGAATTTGGACACCCACAGCCCAGCAGCGCCAGTCAACTTCAAGGAAAAGGGGATTTCCGGAAGGTGAATATTCATAAACACTGTTATAAACAAACACATCTGAATGATCCCAGGATATATCAGGGAATTTAGCCAATTCACCCCAATTGGGTACAAGCATTCTCGTATCTTTATGAACGCCATATTGTGGAACTTGTAAATAATGTTCATTAGTAACATCCGTACATTTTGTAACATTTTTTACTTTCCAAATAGTATAATGATCCATCCAAGGATTACTTAGGACATACGTATCATTTATAAAATCAACACTTACACTCCATTCGTAAATTCCCTCCTCCAAATCTACGTCATAACGGGCACCATTGACATGCTGACTAAGAACAACAGTTCCATCAGATTTTTTTACAGTCAAATTATATCCACTAGCATACTCAACTGGATGCCATGCAAATCTAACCCTTTTATGAAGATCCGATGCTTCCATGCATAAGGATTCTTCATTAATGTAAGGAATTGGATTCGGGCGACTTACTGTATTTACATTATCCCCCAATGGGTAGCTATACCATTTTTCATCGATTTTTTTGTAGAAGACACCATTTTGTACAATATGCCAATATTCATCGTATTTGCCCTTATCATACCGAATCCTGGTATACTGAATATTCGCCTCATGCATGTCCGAAGCCAGTTTTTCCTCGTTGAGGCCCCAAGAAAGGTAGTCCTTGGCGGCACCATTGTAACGAAGAAGGATTTCTCCCGTAGCACCCATCGGAAGCGTGGGCACAGCCGCAACGACATCATCATCCGGGCAAGTCAACTGCACTGTGCAGACACGCAGGCGTTTGCCCGGTTGCAGCACGGCACTCGACACGACGCTCGAAGAGACTCCCGTATTCGTCGGCCATTCCAATGTAATTTTGCTCAAGTCTGCGGGAGTCGTCCCGTAGTTTTCAATTTCAATCCACGCGGGAATCGAGCCTTCAATATAGTCTTCAGGCTGCACGCCCACAAAACGCAGACTCGGGACAACCGAGCTCGGGTCTGTATAAGAGGTGCCGCCTATCAGCACGTTTCCCTGATAAACGCTATAATTGAGTGCCGTCGTGAACGCGATTCCAGACGGATATCCGTTCTCGCTTGACTTCGGCAACGGTTGCCAACCTGTACGGTGAATTCCAACACTGACGCCACTCTCGTTCGGAGATGTTCCCGTCCCAAGATGCGGAATGACCATTTTCACGACAACATATTCACCGGACTGTTCTGCAATCGTACAATTCCAGCCTTCCGTATAATAGGCGTCTAATGCATAAATCTCTGACGCGTCGTTCTTTTTAAACAGAATATTGACAGTCACGTTGTCATAGCTCTGACCGGAACTGTTGACAACACGGGCACGCAGGCCGAGCATATTCGGGTTATACGTTTGTTCATCCTTTACTTCGACGCTAACTTGCGCAAACGACAGGACAAACGACAAAAGAATGCCAAGGCATACTAATCTCATGAGATATCCTCCACTCTCCTCCAACACCAAAATTTACACTTGAAATAAAGACCGTATAAATATAATACAATTATTTATAACAAACGGCCATTTTTTGTATAAAAAAATTTTCATTTATACATTAAAAATCCGCAACCAAGCTTAGTTGCGGATTCACGATAAATTTATTTTCCAAGAATCAAAATTCTAGCGGAAAACGGCAGTCCTTCCGTTATCGAACTTGAAAATGACCGGATCCCCGTGCGCGGTAAAGCTACCGTTCCAGGCGCCGCGGTACAGATAAATTCCGTTCATGTCAAAAGCCTTGTAGCCGGTTCCTGGCGGAATTTTCCACACGCTTTGTGGCGATAACCGAGAATTTCGCGACAAAAATGTCGTGCCCGGATTTTCGGATTCGGCACTAAGCAAAACCTTCTTTTGCGGAAGACGATTTGCGTCCTCTTGAGAAACCTCGTTGGCACCACCGCCTCCAGCAGGAGAACACCGACACAATGAAGGATCTTCATCGCACACTGTTTTATGGGGCATTCGACAACCAGTAATGTAACTAGAATCCAAAACTATTCTATCAATCATTTTTTGCGCACTATCCCTAGACATTTTAAGAATCCCCCACTCCTGCCATTTCATGAACTCATAACGCAGGACATCTGTTTCACTATGTGGAAACGTAAACGATGTGGTTATGGAATCATGAGGTATCCAACCAACAATTAGAATTTTAGCAATGCGAGGTTTAGAAACAACAACATAATTTGTATCCAAAGTTGAGTAATACACAAGGCCATCATCAAGAGAACAATTGATATAGGAGGGATCAACATTGCATGTCCTCGTTGTGTCAATATTTAGATAACCTTTTTCAAACTGTAAACTGGTCCATTGAAGACCAAAAAAAGACCACGCCGAAGCAGCGAGGAATACAATGCATGCTAATAACTGTTTCATACCACTACTCCTTTTTTTAAACCAAGTCCGTCAACGGGATTGGACTGAAGTGTACACGATAGATGGTCAATCCATTTCCCAAATAAACCTTTTTCGCAACAAACGAACCATACGCCGTCTTTTTCACCTGACCCAAAGTCAGTTCGCTCCACCTTGCAAATATCGTTCCGGCCCAGTCGCCTTCAATATGGATATAGCCGGGCGCATACTCTATTAATTTAAATCCTTTCGCGACGGTTTGCAAGTCCGAATTGACGATTTGAGCCATCCAATTTATATAACCATCGACAATAAGCAACGTTTCACGGCCGGGATTTGTAAATTCAAGCCTGCTACCCCATTCCATAGTTATATTTCCGACCATTATCGTACCAGCGCCCAACTTGAGGGTGCCACCAGCCTCCACCTTCAAATTCCTATAAGCAACATCGCCGCTCAAAGAAACGGTTTGTCCAGGATGTACCGTCAAATCGGCCCAGTTTTCCTTACCTTCCAAAGAATGGTACGCATTGTCAGAAACAACATACGGCCATTCACCCAAGGTATGAACACTTGTTTCACCTGTTACGGACGCATTCTGGTAAATATCCGGCGTTATAGACGCATTCGGCAAAGAGTAAACAGACACGTCCCCTACAACGTGAGCGTCATTACGTAGCTGAACGCCACCCTTCGAGAACACATCCCCAATCGTAGAATTATGCCCCAAAGAAACCGCATAGTATTGCAATGCCGACTCCGAAGCCACTCTGCAATAGCCATGCATTCCGGAATTGCAAGTCACGTTGTCACCGACATTCAGTTCTTCGAACGTGTATATGGCTACTAATTCAGGGATATCCCATTCAGTGATTTCCACCTTTTCAGAAGGCACTCCAGTTGCCCCCCCGTCATCTGCGATATTATAGGGATCCGTCTCGCCATTATCCACATAACCATTATTGTTCAAGTCTTCCGCACCATCCGGGAGGCCATCATTGTTCGGATGGTCAGAATCCACATCTTTTTCAGCTCGTTTACCATCACCATCTATATCAGCATACACTTCAAGACGACAAATAGTTCCAACTTCTTCATCTATATAATCGCCTAATTTTAAATCATAAGAGCTCGTATAATTCATAGGATCAGTACATTGCATTGTTTTAATAAAAGGTTCCTTAATCGTATAGGAGAAAATTTCCACCTTGTCTTCAATTCCATCCCCATCGGAATCCTTACTGTAAGGATTTGTATGGAACCGTTCTATTTCATCAAAATCGACAATTCCATCATTATCGGAGTCTATATGCACACGAATATCGCTCATTCTCGGATGTGTTACATCTATAGGAACAAAATAAGCCCTCACATGTCTATCTTGATTAGACACCCATTCAACTTCACCTCCGTTATATAGATTCACAAGATGCACTTGAAAATCTCCCGAAGAAAACCTATAACCATCCACGATCATGAAATGATTTTTTTCCATAAAGTAAATAGGTCTATTTTGATCAATATGTTCCATAACAAAAGTTTGATCAAACGGTCCATCTCCGAAAGCCCCATGTTCCAACTGAGAATCATCTATATTCAAAGCCCATTTCAGTAACATTTTTATTTCAGGAAGATACCCTACGCCAGACAATCCTAATGCAAACGGACCGATAATTTTATCTCGTTCGGGCCGTGAATATGTTCCAAAAACAGTCCAAACATTTTCAAATCCCACTGTTTTCCCATAATACTTAATTTCATCCTGTGTCAAATTACCATGATAAAAAGCATTAAGAATCTGAGTCGCAACAGCCCAGCAACGTGAATCAACCTCATAAAAAAGCGGATTTCCAAAAGAACCTATAATTGAATAATCATAAGTAAGGCCGTAAACAAAAACATCAGGATGATCCCATGATATTTCAGGAAATTCAGCCAACTCACCCCAATTGGGGACAAGCATTCTCGTATCCTTATGAACTCCATATTGTGGGGCTTGTAAATAAACTTCATTAGTAATATCAGTACACATCGTAATCGTTTTTGTTTTCCAGATTAAATAATGATCCATCCAAGGGTTGTCCACAGCATATCTATCTTTCCAAAAAACAGCTCTAACATTCCAGTAGTAAGTTCCTGCTCCTAATTCTATTTTTCGAGAAACTCGATGAACAAACTGAGAAAAAACAACTGTTCCATCAGATTTTTTTACAGTCAAATTATAACCAATAGCCCCTTCTACAGGATGCCATGCGAACTTTACTTTGGGAGGATTAGAACCATCCATACACAACGTTTCTTCATTCATGTAAGTAATTGGTCCAGGCCTATTGGTCGTGTTGACATCATATTCTTCCGTTCTATAACTAAACCATTGACCATCAATCTTTTTATAGAAGATGCCATCCCATACCGCGTGCCAAAATTCATCAGCATAGCCAGGTTCCATCCGAATTCTAGTATATTGAATGTTTGCTTCACGAGCATTTGCAGCAAGGACGCCTGCATTCGATCCCCAAGACAAATAATCCAAGGCGACTGCGTTATAGTAAAGAAGAATTTCTCCAATACTCCCCATTGGCAACAAGGGCACAGAAGCAACAACATCATCATCTGGGCAATCAACTTGAACTGCACAAATACGTAACCTTTTGCCTGGTTGTAACACTGCACTTGACACGACACTAGAAGCAGTCCCCATACTCGTAGGCCATTCTAGCGTCATATTACTTAAATCCGCAGGAGTTGTCCCATAGTTTTCGATTTCAATCCACGCAGGAATTGAGCCATCACTATTGTTTACCGGTTGCAGCCCCACAAAACGAAGACTAGAGACAACAGAACTCGGGTCTATAAAGGAACTTCCGCCTATCAGTACGTCCCCCTGATATACACTATAGTTTAGCGCCGTCGTAAACGCAATTCCAGACGGGAAGCCGTTTTCACTCGTTTTAGATAATGGTTGCCAGTTGTCGGCATGGTGGATTCCGAGACTCACGCCACTCTCGTTGGGAGATATTCCCGTTCCCAGATGCGGAATTACCATTTTTATGACAAGGTATTCGCCGGACTGTTCCGCAATCGAGCAGTTCCATCCCTCCGTATAATACGCATCCAACGCAAATGTTTCTGACGGACTTTTTTTCAGCAAAATATTGACGGTCACATTGTCGTAACTTTGTCCAGAATTGTTGACTACACGGGCTCGCAAGCCCAGCATCGACGGATTATATGGTTGTTCGTCCTTCACTTCGACGCTTATTTGCGCAAACGACAGGACAAAGGACAAAAGAATGCCTATGCAAACTAATTTCACAAAAACCTCCACACTGGCCTACTCCTTTTAGACCATACCTAAATATAACCCTTTGCAACAAACAAAATTTTATATTTTTTATAAAATTATTTTAATATTGCTTGTAAGCAGGTAGCAAAACAACATTGCTACATTTAAATCAATTTTTTAAGTCTGAACTACCGAAAAACGGCAGTCCTTCCGTTATCGAACTTGAAAATGACCGGATCCCCGTGCGCGGTAAAGCTACCGTTCCAGGCGCCGCGGTACAGATAAATTCCGTTCATGTCAAAAGCCTTGTAGCCGGTTCCCCGCGGAACATATCCCACGCCCTGAATTTCCTTGCTGGATTTATGCGGCAAAGAAGTCGTACCTGGATTTTCGGATTCCGCATTCAGCAAAATCTTTTTTTGTGGGAGACGACCTGCATCCTCTGCAGGAATACCGTTTCCACCACCGGCAGCGCCCGTCGCATGATAACAGTTTTTGGGATTTTCTTCACATTCCTTTTTAAAGAATATGTCCATATTGACTATATCACTTGATTCAGGAACAATCAAATCAATCATCTTTTGAGCGCTATCCTTTGACATAACAAGAATGCCCCACTTCTGCCAATTCATGAACTCATAGCGCAAAACCTGAGCCATTACATAATAGAGCGAATCATGCGGAACCCAGCAATAGATTTTAATTTCAGGAACACGAGGTTTTGAAAAAACCGCACAATTGGTATCCAATGTTGAATAATACGCAAGGCCATAATCAAGCCAGCTACGAACATACATGGTATCAACATCAGGCGTTTTTACCGTATCTATATTCAGATAATCTTTTTGAAATTGTAGGCTAGAATACCAAAGACCTACAACAGACCACGCCGAACCAGCAAGGAATACGATGCACAGCAGTATTGGTTTCATACCACGCCTCCATTGTTTAAACCAAGTTCGTCAACGGGATCGGATCGAAATGCACACGGTAGATGACCAATCCATTTCCCAGATAAACTTTCTTCGCTACAAACGAACCATACGCCGTCTTTTTTACCTGGCCGAGCGTCAGTTCGCTCCACCTGG
>JAEEGI010025013.1_pt1 | contig 11602 bp, 7 predicted proteins | sample 8958751 | NCBI WGS metagenome assembly JAEEGI01 (sample SAMN16246545, study PRJNA631951) | gut metagenome | biome: gut microbiome; feature: rumen; material: KS-attached | host: Bos | place: Iran: Karaj | collected 2018-10 | reverse complement strand
CTCATTGTTAATGTCAGCAAAAACAGGTTTTGCTCCACAGTAAAGGGCGCAGTTAGCTGATGCCGCAAAGGTAATGGGTGTGGTAATTACTTCATCCCCTTCACCTACGCCTGCAGCTAAGCATGCGATGTGAAGAGCCGCTGTTCCGTTAGCACAAAGGACAGCATACTTAGCTCCTGTAATGTCACAAAGCTTTTTCTCCAGCTTATCGATCTCAGGGCCACAGGTTAAGAAATCACTTCTTAATACCGCTTCAACTGCCTTTATATCATCTTCATCTATAAACTGATGTCCGTAGGAGATTCGGTTAGTTCTAACCGGAGTTCCTCCTTCTATTGCAGGTTTATTCATATTTCTCCTTACGCAGGTTAGTTACATACCTGCAGGTTCTTTACTAATTCTCTGAGTTCTTCAACAGACAACCACTCAGTGTTGTTACCCGATGTATATGAGAATCCCTCAGGAACTTTCTTTCCTGACAAATCAGGCTTCTGCTTATTGTTCCAGGTCATCTGAGGATATACGATAAAGTGCTTCTCATACTCATAAGTTGTCATGGAGTCCTCAACAGTAACCATGATTTCATGAAGTTTCTCGCCTTCTCTGATTCCAACCTCAGGCATTTCGCAGTCAGGAAGCATTGCCTTTGCAAGGTCTGTAATCTTGAAGGAAGGAATCTTACTGATGAAGGTTTCGCCTCCCTTTGCTTCCTCAAGAGCCTTAATAACAAGCTTAACGCCCTCTTCAAGGCTAATCCAGAATCTGGTCATTCTGTAATCGGTAATGGGAAGTTCCTTTCCGCCGTTTTCGATGATGCTCTTAAAGAAAGGAATAATGGAGCCACGGCTTCCGGCAACATTACCGTATCTTACGATGGAGAAGTTAATATCTTTGGTTCCCACATATGCATTTGCAGCGATGAAAAGTTTATCGGAAACAAGTTTAGTTCCGCCGTAAAGATTTACAGGATTAACAGCCTTATCTGTGGAAAGAGCAACTACCTTTTTTACCGAACCGGAATTAAGGGCGCAGTCAATTACGTTCTGGGCGCCGTTAATGTTGGTCTTAATTGCCTCATTAGGGTTATACTCGCAGGCAGGAACCTGTTTCATGGCAGCTGCATGAACCACGTAATCAACGCCTTCGAAAGCCCTCTGCATTCTTTCTTTATCTCTTACATCGCCGATAAAGAAACGAAGCTTCTGAGCATGGTCCTTAAACTCATTGCTCATAACCCACTGCTTAAATTCATCTCTTGAGTAGATGATGATTTTCTTGGGGTCGTAGTTATTAAGGACGTATCTGGTGAAGGCCTTACCGAAAGAACCTGTACCACCGGTTATCAAAATTGTTTTATTGTTTAACATGTTTTATTCTCCCAAATTCTAAGTTTTAGCACATCTATAAAAACATTTTATTGTATCAGATTTATATATTCTTTAGCCTCAAATCTACATCTCTCCCTTAATTCGCTCTGCATATCTGTGAATCATGGGGTCCTCGTACTTATCCATGAAGTCTGCCCCAAGCCTGATCTTCTCATCGGCAAACTTTATTCCGCTAAGTTCTGTGAATACCGCCACGACCTTTGAGAAGCGTACCGGGAAGAAATTTAGCATCTCCATAGGGACGGTGCCATCGATTATGGGATAATCCTTAAATAAGGTTCTGTAGTCCAATGTGTCTCTTGGATGGGGCTTTATTACGATTACGCCGTCATCCTTATACATATCAATTATGTCTCTGAAAATCTTCTCTCTTACATCCAATGTGCAGAGGGGCTCGGTGAGAATCAGGACTCTATCCTTGGTTTCACCCTTATCTGTTCCTGCCCCGGTCAGAACTTTTTCCAGTTCATCTCTGTTCCTTAAGAAGGCCTTGAGGATTATATTCTTATCCTCATCGGTGAGCCTGTCCACAAGCTCTTTCCTTGGCTTCTCGATGTAATAAGGACAGGGATATTCAATCTTTGAAATATCGTTAACTTCCATGTCCAGGCAATATTTACCGTAGCCATTCTCAACGAAAATCAGGTTATACTTTTTGGAAAGTTTAGCCTTTAAATCAAAGTGACCTCTGTTTCCAAATCTTGCCTGGTCAAAGTTGGCAATGCAATCAAGGCCATCCTCAACCGCATGGTAGTAAATCTTCTTCTGATTCAGATAATAGCCTATGGGATCCGAATCGCTGAAAATATAGATATATTTATAATCACTGAAATCCACGGGGACGTAAGCTTCTTCCAGCTTGGCGTACTTTCTGGTGAATATCATTCTTGAAATCATGTTAAAGACGATGTTTCCTTTATCTTTCCTGTACTTTGCAAGTTCAGGAAAGAAGTCGTCTCTTTTTTCATCAAAAGCGATTATATCTTCAAAAACTCCGGTCTGCCTGATTCTCTCATCGATGGTCTCAAAGTCATTTGACATCTTACTTAAGACCAGAGTGGCCTGTCCCCTTTTCTCTTTGGGGAGCGCCAGCTCTTTTAACAAAGTTACATATACATGATAGTAAGTATGACAGACATAAATTCTTTCTTTCATTCTTTGTTTAAACCGTCTTCTCCAATGTTGCTTTTCCGTCTTCCACACGGTAAATCATGTCGCACTTCTCGATGGTCTGAAGTCTGTGGGCAATGATAATGAGAGTTTTCTTGCCGTGGAGGGCATTGATGGAATCCATGATGGCCGCCTCGGTTTCATTATCAAGAGCAGAGGTTGCTTCATCAAGAATAAGTACTTCAGGATCTTCAATAAGAGCCCTTGCGATGCTGATTCTCTGTCTCTGACCACCGGAAAGTCTGATTCCCCGCTCACCTATGGAAGTGTCGAGGCCATCGGGAAGGCTACGTACGAAATCATCCAGCTGGGCTTCCTTTAACGCTTCCCAGACTTTATTCTCATCGATTTGGTCTCTGGGCACACCAAATGCCACATTTTCTCTTATGTTAGAGTCCAGCATGAAAATCATCTGAGGGATGTACCCGATGTTCTTAAGCCAGCCTTTATAGTTGGTCTTGATATTTACACCGTCGGCTTTGATTTCGCCCTCTTTGGTCTCAAGGAGGCCTAAGAGGATGTCGACAATGGTGGTTTTGCCGGCGCCGGTGGTGCCGACGATTCCTACTGCCTTACCGATGGGAACCGTCATATCCGCGTGGTCAAAAATGAGCTTTTCGGTATTAGGGTAAGCGTAGGTAATTCCAGTAAGTTCTATTTTATCTTTTACAGGGAGTTTGGTTACATTCTCGTCTGTAAAGGAGATATTGGTCTCCATGTTTTTGAGCTCATCGTTAAGTCCGTCAGCAACCTTTAAGAAGAAAGGCTCGCAGTATGCGATGGTGTTCATCTGGTTGTTGATGCGGTTAGCTGAGGGAAGGAGACGCATGGCTGCTACGGCGAAGGCTGTAAGTGTGGGAATCAGTTCCGAGGCGCCTTTTCCTGTAAGAAGCATATAAAGCATGTAGGAAACCATGCAGATGATAAGCACAGTTTCGATAAGTAGCTTTGGTATGGCATTAAATAAGCTGTACCTTTGCACTGCATTAACATATCCTCTTCCGCAGGTTACATATTCATCCACAAAGAACTGCTCTTTGCGGGCAATTTTCATTTCTTTGATGCCCTGAATGCTTTGGGAAATAAGCTTGAAAAGGCCTGAGTAGAAATCTTGATTATCTTTTCCTGCCTTGTACATAATGGGCTTTAGCCAGACTTTGATGGCAAAAAGAACAATCAAAAGTACAAGGGTTACAATAACTGTCATGATCGGGTCTATGAGGAAAAGTCCTACTGCCAGCCAGATAAATACAATGCCCTCAGAAAGGAGGGTCAGCAGAGCCAGAATCAGAGCATACATGTTATTGACGTCGGATGTGATATTTCTCTGGACTACTGCAGTGTCGGCGTTAAGGTAGAACTCGTAGTTTTTCCTAAGGTAATTCTTCATAAGGCGCTCAGAGGTGTCGAACTGATTGCTGTACACGAAGGAAAGCATTACCTTCTGCTCAAGGTAGAGATAGAGGTTTTTCAAAACGAAGATGGCCATCAATGAGACCATGATTACGATGATGAACTGCTTCTGGTTGGACACCGGGAGTATGTCGTAGATGGTGCTAACGAGCTTATCGTTTCTGATGGCTTCCTCGTCCATGACAAGCTTCACTGCGGGGACAACCATGCCGATTCCTGCCACTTCGAGGATGGCGCCGATGAGCATCATTATTACAAGGAGCGACATGCGCTTCTTTTGTTTCTTATTAAGAAGTATATTTAACTTTTGAAGGATTGATTTCATATTAGTTTCTTTCTTCTACTGTCCGTTTGTTTGGGGGTCATTAAATCTCACAGACAGCATAATAAAGCCCAAATGAATTCTTTTCCTATCACAAATGAATCAAAAGGGCATAATACATATTAATATAGTACTTTAAAAACGGGATAAAGACAAGGTAACTTTTGGTTACCGCAAGAGCAAAAATTGGTAACTTTTTGACACTGCCTCCCGCAGAATGTTTTAGGTAAAATATTCATGGTTAAAACAATTTTTCAATGGAGTGACAGACTATGAATAGAAAAATACTAATGAAGCGATGTGGGGCGATTCTTTTGGTTGCTATGCTGTCTTTGCAGTTCGTCGCATGTGGAGAGGAGTCAGTTTCAGAAGAGGCTAACAGTGCCCTTTCCTTGTATGTTGGCGCCTGGAAGTATGACGATTACGACCTGGTACTTGCAATCGATGAAGACAGTCAATGGGCATGCGCGAACGGTAATGGAGATATCCTGTATACAGGAGAGATTGTTCTTCAGGAGAACGGTTTCCTGCTGAAGTATGCCGACAGCGAAGATACAGACGTTTTTCAACTTACAGCTGAAGGAAAGCTTATGGATAAGGACGGCAGTACCCTGTCAAAAATTGACATGGGCAGTACTCAGCCTCCAACTGTGGATGATCAGCTGACGCAGGTTGTTTATTTCCCGGGAAAATTTGAGGCTTATTCCATCAACTATCCTGAGAAAATGAGCGCCAAACCCAGGACTGATTTGGCCAATTCTCTCGATTTCAATGTGGTTGGCTGTATCGGAATGGATGATGCCTATGCCACATCCATGATAACCTTCCAGCCCTTCCAGGATATCGATCAGTATATGGTAAGCGGAGCTGCCAAGGCAAAGCCCTGCATGGGATATCTCTTAAATAACTGCGTTAACACTTATTTTGGAAGTCACCTTATCAACATGATAGGTACGGACTTTGAAGATCACGGCAGTTACTATAGCATAAAAGGTTATATGTGGTTCTCCGGGGAAATTTATGATAAGGATTTCGATAAGCCTGTACGTGGAGTCACGGAAATGCGTTACTTTGGCCCCACCGGATACGGTATGATTGCTACCACTATTGCGCCTGAGAGCGTGATCGAACAGTATGCGGCCATCACAGCAAAAATGCTTGATACCTGTACCTATAAGACCGATTGGTCAACTGCCCCTAAGGTGGTACCTGCGCAACCCCAGCAGAAGCCTAAGAGTTCAAATAAAAAATCAACCGGAAGTGACTCCGGTGATTATGGTACTCCTTATTATTGGACTGACGAAGATGGAGATATCTGGTATTGGAACGGTTATGAAAACATCTTCCAGAGTTTCGGTTCAGACGGTTACATCGATGACGACGGCGAATACTACGAATCCAACGATGCAGGATGGGATGTCGGTAATTACTATGATGATTATGACATCTATTCAGACCCCGGTGATGGATTTGATGCCTGGTCGGATCCCGGCGACTACGCCTACAGCGATTTAGGCGATTACGACGATTACAGTTATGATGACTATAGTTACGATGATTATGGTGATGACTGGTGATTATCTGCCGGTTTTAATCTTCTTAAGTACTCGGTGAGCTTTCTTGGAAAGCTTAGGAGCAATGCTTAAGATAGCAAGATTCTTCTTCTGTTTGGCAGTCAGATATTTATTGTTCTGCCAAACATCCTTCTCTTCCCTGATTTCCTTGATGACCTTCTGATAGCATTCGTTGTCGACGGTCATCTTGGATACGGGGATATGGAGAAGATAATCAAGTCTTTGAACATATCTGAAGCGGTCTGCTTCAGCTTCCCACTGAGGGAAGTAATCCTCCATAAGACTATAGGCATAATCAGAGTTGGATATAACGGCTTCGTAAAGTTCACGTTTGAAGCCGCTTCTCTGGTTGCTGCCTTTTCTGATTAAAATGTTGTAGTGAGGTTCTTCAATGGACCAGACGCCGTCGGTTTCCTGAAGCATCTCAAGGATAAGGCGAAAATCTTCGTTTAAAAGCTTCTCGGAGAATCTGAATTCTTTGCAGAATTCTGCTCTGATAAGCTTGGTACAAAAAGAACTGTCTCCCTTATGAAGCATAAGGAGCTTGAAGTCTTCATCTCTTGGAATAAAGTTCACTTCTCCTGTATTCTTATAGGCATCCTTAATCATCTGGCCTGACTCATCAAAGTCACGGCTCATGACTTCGGCGATATCGCAGTTTTTCTCCTCACAGACAGTAATGAGTTTCTCATACATGGTTTCATCCGCATAATCGTCGGCGTCAAGGAAACCGATGTAGTCGCCTGTGGCTGCTTCGATGCCTGCGTTACGGGCAGAGCTTGAGCCGCCGTTGGATTTATGGATGACCTTGATTCGGAAGTCCTTTGAGGCGTACTCATCACAGATGGTGCCGGAAGCGTCTGTGGAGCCATCGTCAACGAGGATGATTTCAAGGTTTCTGTATGTTTGATTTATTATGTGGTCCAGGCCGTTGCGGAGGTATTTCTCCACGTTGTAGACCGGGACGATGATGGTGATCTTTTTATCTTGCTTCATGGTTTGATTGTAGCACGCATAGTTTTCGTGTGCAATTGGAGCGGTGCGGGTCAAGTCCTTTTTTGTGTGTAAATTACCTTTAGGTGTTAAACGGCGCTATGCCGCCAATAGTTTCAGCTGTTCCTCGGCTATTTCTTTAAGCTGAGGAATGTAGTCATCTACTGTTTGTAGCTGCTTCTTTGGGTAACCACATGTAGTTGCTGAAGCAAATGCTTCGTGAACATCCATAAGCACGCTCCCCATGATTCTTATTACAGAAGCATCATTAGGGAATACTCCAATCACTGTTGAGCGGCGCTTTAGTTCTCTGTTAAGACGCTCTATGTGATTTGATGTTCGATGATAGATCCTAAGGCGTTCTGGCAATACCATTACTGTCATTGTGCTTTCGAATCCCGCGTCTAGACATTCCATAGCTGCTGGCGCAACATCACTGTAATCACCTATTATGCGGTCTCGGATCTTTCTTGCCTCTGAGATAGTTGAAGCGTGATACATTTCAAGCAACTCGGAATGGAGCCCTTTTTGATACTTATTGGGCGTTTTATCAAGTATGTTCCTTGAGAAATGAGTTTGACATCTTTGCCATGGAACTTCAGGGAAGACCTTCTTTATTGCATAAAGGATACCAGGATGAGCATCGGAAGTAATGACTCTCACTCCGTGCAGGCCACGTTTTCTAAGTGACTCGATGAACATGAACCATGTATTGTTTGTTTCGTTATCAAACAGGTCAAATCCAATGACTTCACGCTTGCCTTCAGTATTTGTGGCGTAAGCTACCATGAAGGCCTTTGATACGATTCTGTGGTCATTACGTACCTTGAAATAAGTAGCATCTATAAGGACAAATGGATATGCATTGGTCAGCGGTCTGTTACGAAATTCATTAACAATGACGTCCAGATCCTTGCACACTTCTGACACCATCGACTTTGAATAGGATGCTCCACAAAGAGTTTCAACAACCTTTGCCACTTTTCTTGTTGAAACACCAGCGATGACCATTTCAGCCATACTTGCAACGAGTGCAGCTTCGCTTCTTTTGTAGTTATCAAATATAAGTGACTTGAATGGAACATCTCTATGCCTTGGTACGACTAATTCAATCTTACCAAGACGAGTAGTCAACTGGCGTCCCCTTGTGCCATTACGGCTGTCGGTTCGGTCTTCAGAACGCTCGTATTTTTCTGCTTTGAGTTGTTCTGTAGATTCAGCTTGAAGGATGCTGTTTAAGCTGTCCTGTAGAAGCTTTTTAAATGCATCATCACGATTTGATGAAAGTAACTGTAGTATTTCTTCCTGGTTTAAAGTAATATTTAGTTGAGCCATTGAGCTATACCTCCGGTTAATTTGATTGTGGTGATTTAATTATACCTAAAGGTGAGCCTTTGGCTCTTTTAATATTAATTTATAAATTTACACCATTATATGGACATTACTTGTGGAATTATGGCATTTGTGTGAAATAATTCCTGATTTCGCTACTCTTAGATGAAGCACTTTCAAGCTGATAGTTCCTCAATAGAAAGCTACTAATTGAGGAGTGCTAGTTCTGGATGATATTTAAGTTAGTATGTACAAAACAATTATGCATGTAATCGTCATAATGATTACTGCATGAATTCGCTTGAATCTATGTGCTAACCTGTGTGCAAATATGCAAATATGATTGCGAAGTCACACCTTTTGCACTATATATGCATGTATGTGTGACTTCGATTTTCGAGTTCTTCACAACTATTGATTTTAGCCATAGAAGATGTGAATTTCCCAATACCCTATTAGGAATGAAAGATAGACAATTCTAGAAGAACCTAGCTAAAGAGACTTAGACTCACACCTTTAACGCTTGTGGAAGCTTGAAGGTGTGAAAAGATTTGCACAAATAGTTTTTGGGCAAAATATCAGATTGTAGAAATTCACATCATTACCCGGCTTTTTGAACAGTTGTGATGAACGCGAAAAACCAATTCTCACCTAGGGCTTATTTTGAGAGCCAAAGACATGAACTCAACTCAAAGTCATGCACTCATCTCCACTCCGAGCATCTCAGGAAGATTCTGAACCACAAACTCTTGCGCAGACTTGTTATATTCCACGCGATAATATGAGCTTCCGTTCATGCCTGTCTGCAGGCTGTGCCTGATTCCTATGGCCTGTCCCTTTGTTGTGGCTAGCGTCACTTTCTTTCCGAGCTGCTCATCCTCTTTTTCCTGAAGATATCCGTTTTCCTTAAGCCAGTCAGTGATGGTTTTGTACTTGATCTTCTGATATTCATCAGTATTGATTCCTGAATTCAGCTGCTCGGTAAGCCTTGTTATGGTTTTGCGTTCTGCAAACTGGAATGCTGCAAGTGTCTCAATAGGGAAGTCCTTTTTCTTTGACGAAGAGTAAGTCTTTCCGATGACTCCGCCATTTTGCTTGAGTTCGGACAATACCTCTTTTGCAAAAAACATGCTTCTGATGATATCAGGATTGTTAAGTACTGCGTCATACGGCGCGGGCTCGTTGCCTATGGGATTGTTGCCCTCGGCAATTCGTTCCACGTACAATAGCGCCTTTTCCAATTTTTCCATTTCGATTTTTTTCATACAAAAATCCTCCTTTAAATTTATAGATTCCCGCGAATTCGCAAAAAGGTGGACGAGCCGGAGCAGAGCACCTATCGAAGTCTTTTTGAGATTGGTGCGAGGCCTGGGTGAATACTTGACGAAGTATTACTTGAGTCTAGTGAGAATCTCTGGTATTGCCCATCTTATCAGCAATTGCGAGATTGCTTCACAGGAACTTGCTTAAGCAACTCATGGCCGGTGAGCTGTTGAGCAAGGCCCTGAATAAGCCTTTGGGTGACAGTCCACAGACAGACATGGCTAAAGAAGTGCGCATGAAGCACAGGTTTGGATAAACCATGTTTGTCTGTGTCTGGAAAGATATCGCAGCCGGGAAGACTCATAATATGTGAGTATGAGTGTTGTGGCACCTTAGAAGCACCCTCCCGAAGTAGCAGAGCAAAAGAGCCTGCTGTTAATTCTGCGATTGCTCCGAAAGGAGCAGAAGCTTAGCAGCGATTGATTAGGATTTCTGCCAAGCTGTCTTGGACAATGAGCACTATATCATCAAGATTTTGGGCTGTAAATAGTTTTGGTGCAATCTTTAAAAAATCTTAAAGAAATCTTAAGAATTCTTAAGAAATTTTATATTGGGCAGTTTATTAATGTTTGGTAAAAAGAGTATATTCGGAATAAATCGTGAAAATGATTAAATTGACAGAAAATATAAATGATTTCCCCCATAAAATGCAAAAGGCGGGGGCCCTCGGGCTTCCCGCCTTTTTGCTTATCCGATTGGATGGACGCGATCATAAATATGATGCCTTACTGAAGCTTTGCAAGTAGACGCTTGCTTGATACCGCAGTAGACCACTTTGTTGTAATAATTCGTATAATAGATGCTCCTATCACCTTTGTGGAGAGATGGTAGTGCTATGCCAAAGGCTTAAAAGACGAACGCCCCTCTGAGGCCCAGGCAGACATGCATCATTCCTGTTGCAAATGGAACTGTATCATGAATGGTGGGTTCCCTTCAACACAAAAATTAAAAAAAGTTATCCCTTTTGAAAGTTTATTCTTTGTTTTCAAAGAAACTGTTGGAACAAAATTTCAAAAACAGAATTGTAAAACCGTCACAAACCCACACTGTTACTGGAATTGCGGCTGTTTGCACCTTGTTGTTAAATAACACGGCGCATGTGTTCGATTACGAATATTTATGAAAATTCCCTCTTCACAAATCCTCATCCCTCTGCTAAAATCATTCGTGTTTCTTGGGATTATTCAACGGATATTCTTCCAAATTTCCCCAGACTATGAGCCTTTTCGTAAGTGAATGTATACGGACAGTAAGTCTTTTGCCCGCAAAAATACGACTACAAAAACGGATTGGCAAACCAATAACTTCAAATTTATTTTTATTAAAGAAGAAAGGAGAACATGAACAGAAGAAATAATTTTGAAACCAGGAAAGCGCAGCTGGTAGAGGAAATTGATTTACTGCGCAAAGAATATGATAACAGCCCAAGAGGAGCGCTTATCATTAACACAACCAAAAAGACACCCCAGTGGATCGTGCAGAAATCCAACGCAAAAGGTGAGATCAAGAGGACGTACATCAGAAAGGAAAATAAGCAAATTGCCAAAAGATATGCAAGAAAAACCTATATCCGCGCAGTTCTCTTTGACAAGCGAAACGAGCTTCGCTGCATAGACCGCTACCTTAAGGCCTGCAAGGAAAAGAACTTTGAGAAATATCTAAGAATTGACTCGCCCTACAGAGAGCTTCTAGTGGACACTGGATGGGAGCTTGCTCCCTATAACAAGAATCCCAATTACCCCGAGGATCTGATAGTCCCAACAATCAAAGGTGACATGGTCCGCTCCAAGTCAGAGGCCCTCATCGCCAATGAACTTCTGGCATACGGAGTGCCATATCGATACGAGAATGGCCTCCCTCTTGGCGAAGCCACATACTACCCGGATTTTACGGTCAAGAGTCAGCGCAATCAAACGATTGTAATCTGGGAGCACTTCGGAAAAATTGACGATCCTGATTACGTCCACAAGACAAGCAGAAAGCTTGAAGAATATTTCAATTATGGCTATGTTCCCGGTGTCAACCTCCTCATGACCTTTGAGGACAAGCGTCACCCGCTGACGGTAGAGACGGTGCGCGATTGCATC
>JAEEGI010025012.1_pt1 | contig 11603 bp, 8 predicted proteins | sample 8958751 | NCBI WGS metagenome assembly JAEEGI01 (sample SAMN16246545, study PRJNA631951) | gut metagenome | biome: gut microbiome; feature: rumen; material: KS-attached | host: Bos | place: Iran: Karaj | collected 2018-10 | reverse complement strand
TTTCTATTTAAGATAGAATCTCTCACACATCCGCCCACGGCAAAGGCCTCGAAACCTTCTTTGTCGAGGATGGATATGATATTTTTAACTTCTTTTGGAAGTTCTATCTTGATATTATTTGCCAGCTTCTTTGCTGTTTGTTTTTTCTTTGTGGTCTTTGTTGTTTGCTTTTTATCAACTTTCTTTGTTACTTTCTTTCCGTACTTATCAAGCTCTTCGCTCATTATCTGGAAGGCTTCTTTTAGTTTGTCTTCCTGCACTGCTGAGTAGTTGATAATGAACTGGTGTTTATAAGTATCATTTTTAAGGTAACAATAGTCAGTAACTTTTTTAAGTTTAATGCCTCGATCGCTCAAAGCTTTTACAAACTTTTTATCATCCACTTTTAGGTCGAGTTCCAAGATAAAGTGGAGACCAGATGTGGCCTCACGAATTTTTATCCTGTCACTCATTGGAGATTTTTTAAGTTCATCTATAATAGTTTTTCTGTAGCCTTTGTAGAAGTTGCGCATTCTATTTATGTGTCTTGAATAGTAACCGTCAGAAATAAACTTCGCCAAAGTATACTGGTCGAAGCTTGATACTGTGCTTGAATAGAATGAAAGTTTCTCATTAAACACTCTCATTAAAACATCTGGAAGCACCATGTAAGCAATACGAATAGATGGCGCTAGAGTTTTTGAGAATGTGTTTAGGTATATTACTTTGTCTGGATTTAGGCTTTGAAGTGTTGGAAGCGGACGACCTTTGAATCTGAATTCACTGTCGTAATCATCCTCTATTACAAAACCGTGGTCTACTATCTCAAGCAACTTAGTTCTATTATTGATTGGCATTACACATCCAGTTGGGAAATGGTGTGAAGGCGATAGGTGAACTACCTTTGCCTTAGATGTCTTTAATGCATCTAAATCTATTCCATCATCTCGCACTGGGATTGGGATGCATTTGACGCCGTTGCTCTCATAAACACTTCCCACTTTTTTGTGGCCTGGATCTTCTATCGCAATCATATGGTTTTTGCCAAGAAGCTGAACGATAAGACCATAAAGGTATTCCATTCCTGCGCCCACTACTATATTTTCTGGATTAACTCGCATGCCACGAAAGTCCTGGAGGTGATTTGCAATAGCGTTCCTTAACTCTTCCACTCCTGCGTGGTTTGGACTCTCAAGGAAATCCGGTTCACTGTCAGTGATAGTTTTTCTCATAATCTTTGACCAAGTGTTAAACGGAAAACTATCGTAGAGCAAGTGGTTAGATGAAAAGTCAACTAGCGGCTTTTCTTCTTTCTTGTTAGTCGCGGTTTTCTTTGGCGCGGAAGTCTTTTTAGGTTCCTCTACCTTGAATCCGCTGTCCACTTTGCTCACAAAGTAGCCCTTCTTCTCCTGCGAATAAATGTAACCCTCCACCATCAACTGCTCGTATGCATTTTGAACAGTGATGATACTGATTCCATGATTAGAAGCCATCTCTCGTTTGGATGGCAACTTCTGGTCGGCTTTCAAATTTCCCGACAATATATCTTCTCTTATGCAGTTGTACAAATACTCATACATAGGGGTTTTTCCCCTAGATGAGAAATCATAAGTTAGCATAACCTGTTCCTTTTCTGGTATTATTATTTTTTCTGTTTTTGGTTATTCTCATAATACCACTAAAGTATTATAATTTCAAATAATTTAGGGGTCTTTCGCCCTTGTTTTAGGAGAAATATTATGAAGCGAGTAATGAGTATTCAAGACATATCTTGTGTAGGAAAATGTTCACTGACTGTGGCTCTTCCTATCATTTCTGCGATGGGAATAGAGTGTTCTATCGTTCCTACTGCTGTGCTTTCGACGCACACGCAGTTTAGTGATTTTACGTTTAGAGATTTGACGGATGATATGGAGCCAATCAAGGAGCATTGGAAAAAGGAAGACTTTAAGTTTGACGCTATCTACACTGGATACCTTGGTTCAAAAAGACAGATAGATATAGTGGCGGATTACTTCGACACCTTTAAGAAAGACGACAATGTTATTATTATGGATCCAGCTATGGCAGATAACGGACAGCTTTATGCTGGTTTTGACGAAGTCTTCGCCAAAGAAATGTCCAAGCTATGCGGGAAGGCTGACATTATACTTCCAAATATTTCTGAGGCATCACTAATGCTTGGCGTTAAATATCCTGGCGAGGATGCTAGCATAGACGAGGTTAAGGACTTGCTACTTAAACTTGCTAAGTTTGGTCCAAAGCATGCAGTTATAACTGGTGTTAACTTGAAAAATGGCAAGTTTGGTTTTATGGGATATGATACTGAGAAAAAAGAATTCTACAGTTACGGAAATGAAAAAGTAGATATGAAATCGCACGGCACTGGAGATGTGTTTGCTAGTACATTTACTGGCGCACTGATGAATGATAAATCAGTTTATGAGGCATTAAAGATTGCGGCAGATTTTACTAGGGCAAGTATTTTGAATACTTATAATGATCCGGACTCTGTAACCTACGGAGTAAACTTCGAAAACGAAATACCATTTTTGGTAGATTTGATTAAATAACAACGAGTACTCACTCAGAGACCTTCGGTCTCTTTCGTGTGGACAGTCGTCAAATATAAAAAGAAAAGAGAGAATGGACAAATGGATTTGTTCATTCTCTCTTTTCTTTTTATATTGTACTCGTTGTTTTACAAATCGTTCGTTACCAACCTTTTTTCTTTTTACTTAAATGCACTATAAATCCTACCAATAATGTTATTTTGTGGTTCAAAGACTACTACATGATTATGTGAGTCGAACATTCTTATGAAGTATACAATCACGAATGCAATCATTGCTATCCATAACAGGACTTTTATAACTGTTGGATTGATTCTTTTTCGAAGTAAGAATATCACGAGTCCGATAGGTAGCAATACCCAAAGTGGATGATAGTAAAAAGCATCTTTGAAGTTCAGTTTGCAAGCTGCAACTATTGCTCTTGTCATTCCACATCCCATACACGATATTCCCGTCGAATATTTGATAGGACAACCTACTCCCACTACGGCAAAGAATATGTATGCCACAGCTATTATTAGAATAACCTGAATAGTACTTTTATTTTTCTTAAAATAAGCAACAACTTTTTCTTTACTCATAATTAATACTTTAACTCGATTATTTCTTCCCAAGGAACATTGATATCATCTCTACCAAAATGTCCGTAAGCAGCTGTCTGTTTATAGATAGGTCTACGCAAATCTAACATTTTAATAATTCCATTTGGAGTAAGATCAAAATTGTTGTTAATGATTTCAATCAACTCTTCTTCTGATTTCTTTCCTGTTCCAAAAGTATCAACTGAAATAGATGTTGGGTGCGCTACACCAATAGCGTATGACAACTGAATCTCACACTTATCAGCAAGTCCTGCTGCCACTATGTTCTTTGCAACATAACGTGCTGCGTAAGCTGCCGAGCGGTCTACCTTTGTGCAGTCTTTGCCGGAGAAGGCACCACCACCGTGTCTAGCATATCCGCCGTAAGTATCAACAATAATCTTTCGACCAGTAAGTCCAGCATCTCCGTTAGGACCACCTATCACAAATCGGCCTGTTGGATTGATGAAAATATTTGTATCATCATCCATCATATTGCTATCAACCACCGCATCTATTACCTGTTCTTTTATATCTTTATGAATTTGTTCCTGAGTAACATCAGGATCGTGCTGAGTAGAGACAACGATAGTGTTAACTCTAACCGGTTTATCGTTCTCGTCATACTCAATAGTCACTTGTGCTTTTCCATCAGGACGAAGGTATGCAAGAGTACCATCCTTTCTAACACTTGAAAGTCTCTTTGTAAGCTTGTGTGCTAGCGCGATTGGATATGGCATGTAACTTTCTGTCTCATTTGTGGCATAGCCAAACATCATACCTTGATCTCCGGCACCAGTTTCCATATCTTCTGCCTTTTCACCTTCTCTAGCTTCTAGCGCTTTATCAACACCCATTGCGATATCTGCTGACTGCTCATCTAAAGCCACCAACACACCACAAGTGTCCGCGTCAAAGCCAAACTTAGCGCGAGTGTATCCGATATCGCGGATTGTGTCTCGAACTACTTTCTGAATATCAACATATCCACTAGTTGAAACCTCGCCCATTACTAAAACTAAACCAGTAGTGATGGAAGTTTCGCAAGCCACACGGCTCTGTGGGTCCTGCTTCATCAACTCATCTAATATGGCATCAGAGATTTGATCGCAGATTTTATCTGGATGTCCCTCTGTCACTGATTCTGATGTAAATAATCTATTACTCATGTTAACTCCTTAATTTTTTCTTTTGATATTATAACACTAACTACTTAGAATTCCTAAACTGAACTGGTGTCATGCCGTATTTCTTCTTGAAAGTTCTAGTAAAGTTTTCAACATTCTGATATCCGACTTCGTGCGCAATAGTTTCCACATTTTTGTTTCCACTCTTTAGCATCGCTCTAGCTTTCTTCATGCGAACGTTAGTTACGTTATCGCCAAATGTCTTACCCGATTTATCTTTAATATATTTTGAAAGATATGTCTTTGTAAGTTCAAACTCTTCAGCCAACTCATCAAGTGTCACCGACAAATAATTTGTATTAATGTAGTTTAAGATTTCTGTTAGTCTTTCATCCTGATCATCTTTGTCTTTCAGGGTAGCCACATACTGGTTAACAGCTGAAGTCAATGCGTTGATTGATGATTTAATAATATCCTCATCAATACCAACACCCCAGAACATTGTTCCGTTGCAGCTGATTCCTACATATGAAACGGCCTTTGACGATGACCCACGAGAAAGTGAATGCTCCTCGTAGAATGAAAGTTCATAACTTATATCAAAGAATGATTTGAACGCATTACTTACCGCATCCAATCTTCCGTTACCAGTACTCTTGATAACTCTCTTCTTATCTTTGTAAACCATTGTGACATCTGAAGTGATTCCTCTAGTCTGTTTGAAGTGAACTTCTGGAACCGCAAATACAGATGTGTTGTTCACATACTTATCTTCGAAGATTCGATAGATAGTCTCTGGGGAAAGTTCAGCGTGTTCTTTGTCGGAAACGTCCTTGATCATATAGCCAACTTCTTCGCGCATCTCCTGTGGAATAGATAGGCCATAGTTTTGTTTTAGAACGTAGCTTACGCCGCCCTTACCAGACTGAGAATTAATTCTAATAACGTCTGAGTCGTAAGTTCTTCCAACGTCCACTGGGTCGATAGGAAGATAAGGAACATTCCATTTGCCTTCTGGGTCTGCATCACGGCAAGCCATTCCTTTGGCGATGGCATCCTGGTGAGAGCCAGAGAATGCTGTAAATACCAAATCACCAGCGTATGGCTGACGAGGGCCAACCTGCATACGAGTAACACGCTCGTATAGTTCACAGATTTTAGGCATATCACTAAAGTCTAGCTTTGGATCTACGCCGTGTGAGAACATATTCATAGCAAGTGTCACGATATCTACGTTACCTGTACGCTCTCCATTTCCGAAAAGTGTTCCCTCTATTCTATCTGCTCCAGCAAGTACTGAAAGTTCTGCAGTAGCCACTCCACAACCTCTGTCGTTGTGAGGGTGAACTGAAATAGTAACTGCATCTCTGTACTTCAAGTTCTTATGCATATACTCAACCTGTGTAGCAAACACATGTGGCATAGCATTCTCAACTGTAGCTGGAATGTTAATGATTACTTTGTTTTCTTTCTTTGGTTTCCAAACATCAAGTACCGCATTACATACTTCCAATGCGTAGTCCACTTCTGTGCCAGGGAAACTCTCAGGTGAATACTCAAATGAGAAGTTACCATCTACTTCAGAAGCTAACTTGTTTAGAAGTTCGGCACCATCCACAGCAATCTGCTTAATCTCTTCTTTACTCTTCTTAAACACCTGCTCTCTTTGAGCGACAGATGTTGAATTGTAAAGATGAATTACTGCATGCTTTGCACCCTTAACAGCCTCGAATGTTTTCTTGATGATATGTTCTCTAGCCTGAGTCAAAACTTGAACAGTTACATCATCAGGGATCATGTCGCGCTCAATAAGCGCACGCATAAAATCATACTCTGTCTGAGATGCTGCTGGGAATCCCACTTCTATTTCCTTGAAACCTATATCTACGAGTAACTGGAAAAATTCCAACTTTTCATCAAGACTCATTGGCTCGATAAGCGCTTGGTTACCATCGCGCAAATCAACACTACACCAAATAGGAGCTTCTTCGATATAGTCCTTCTTCACCCAATCGTAAGTAGCTTCTGGTGGCATAAAATACTGTCTTTTGTACTTTTTAAAATTCTCCATAACGTTACCTCTTTCTAGTATTATGCTATAAATACTCTGTTTGCAATAATATTGGTCAGTTAATTTGACCTATATTACACATATTTATAACAAATAAAATAAGATTAGTCAAGTTTTATTGACTAATCTTATTATAATTCTATAAATATTTAATTATTATTTAACTTTGCACTTCTTCTTCGAACTCCATGAACCTGTGTATTCGTCGTTCATGCCTCGAACTCTGAAGTAGTATGTTTTCTTTCTCTTAAGCTTTTTAATCGTTACTTTATTCTTTGTAGTGTACTTTTTCTTTCCGCCCTTGAAGTTTTTCTTTAGCGCGTAATTGTATTGGTACTTTGTAGAATTCTCTTCTCTACTCCAAGAGAGAATGATTGATTTCTTAGCTTTTGATTTAGCCTTTACGCCAGTGATCTGTTCTGGTTCATCATACCATGCTGAACCACCACCGCCACCGCCTCGTCTTCTAGTAGTAGTTTCTACCTGTGGCTCATTCAAGTTACCTTGAATAACGTCGCAATTTTCAACATGAACTGTTCCTGTCCAAACAACTTCTTTGTGTTTGATAATAGGCCCTGTCATTAGGAAAGCTCCGTACATATATTCAACTTTCAAGTCTGTATTATTAGAATCCATATCAAAGTTGAACATAAATCTTTGCTTCTGTTTTGTAATGCTTAGGTATCTAACAAACAATATCTTTCCTTGTCCATTTGTACCAACTATCTTGCAGTATTTATTTTCTGCGTTGATGGCTGGAGCCGGCTGATTGTCATGTTCTTCCATCTTCCAATCAGGATCGCCCATTCTTGAATCATCATCAATATAAGCATCAAATACCCAAGTATATGTTCTATTTTTCCTTAATCCTTTAGCCTTAACCCAGCTTCTAACTGTGTAAGGGTTGTTGTCCATCAAATATGGAACAAACGAAGTAGTCTCTTGATAAGTAGTAGTTTCACCCCACTTAGGAGGATCTGTCATAGGGTCTGGATCCGTTTCATCAGGAATCCATTTTCCTGACCAACCATTACTCTCGATTTTAGCTGCATAACCATGTGAAACACCGTAAACTTGCAACTCAACTTCTCCACCTTTTTTATGTGTGGCTGGATCTGGATGCCAAAACCAACTTTCGTTAGTATATATTCTAGGGTTCATCTTTGGTGTGGAATCTGGAAACTTACAAATATTTTCAGCATTATCTCTCATTTCCACACGCTCAAACGCAGACAGTTCCCACCTATTCCATTGATCAGTGGTTACACCTGTCTGCCAAAAAGTCCAAGGTTCTAGAGTATAAGAAGCTCTATCACCATAGGCAGCCTTAACATCTTTAGCGCCTGTAAAAACAAACACACCTAAAAATAATAAGGAAATTGGGATTATTAGTAATGATAATCTCTTCATTTCTGTCTCCTTTATAAGTTTTTCAAACTATCTCTTCTGAAATCGATTTTAGTAAATAATTGTAATATAAATATGTTATTTATCCGACCTTAAGTTTAAACTTTTGCTCTTCTTCTTCGGAACTAGCTGTATCAATAATAGCTCCTACCCCTTTTAACTTTTCGACGAATCTCTCGTAACCTCTCTTGATATAAACAATATCGTTTACTGTAGTAAATCCGTTGGCTGCCAATCCGGCAATAACAAGTGCGGCGCCCGCTCTCAAGTCTGGTGCAGAAACTTCTGCTCCCTGCAAACCACCTACACCAGTGATAAATGCTGCATTTGATTCTACCTTTATAATGGCACCCATTCTATTAAGTTCGTCCACGTATTTAAATCTGTTTTCAAAGATACTCTCTGTAACAGAACTATTTCCATGTGCTAGTGATAATACAGCTGTCATCTGTGGCTGCATATCTGTAGGGAAACCTGGATAAGGAAGAGTCTTAATCTTTGCTCCTCTTATAAAGTCTCCAGCCTTTACTCTAACTGCATCATCATATTCAATAACTGTACATCCCATTTCAATAAGTTTAGATGAAATAGACTCTAAATGTCGTGGGATCACATTTTTAACTAGTATCTCTCCACCAGTAGCTGCTGCTGCACACATAAACGTTCCAGCCTCAATCTGATCTGGAATAGTGCTATAAACAGTGCCGTGAAGTGAAGGAACACCTTGAATTCTAATCTTATCAGTACCAGCACCACGGATGTTTGCGCCCATACTGTTAAGCATGTTGGCAACGTCAACTATGTGTGGCTCCTTCGCACAGTTCTCAATGACAGTTCTGCCCTCTGCCTTAACAGCAGCAAGCATAACATTGATAGTAGCTCCTACTGAGACTACGTCAAAGAAAATGTGGCTTCCAGTAAGTCTTTCAGCCTGAGCATTAACCATACCGTGATCAGTAATGATATCTGCTCCCAATGCCCTAAAACCTTTCAAGTGCTGGTCAATAGGTCTGCTTCCGATAGCGCAGCCACCAGGAAGCGCAACCTCAGCCTTACTCATCTTTCCAAGTAAAGCTCCAAGCAAATAATAAGAAGCTCTAATCTTTCTCATCTGTTCATAATCAACAACATGAGATTTAATAGTGCTTCCATTTATTGTGACAGTATGTCTGTCAGTTCTAGTAACAGTTGCTCCGATGTTTTCGATAGCATCAATCAACTGATTAATATCACTAACATCTGGTAAATTTTCTATTGTAACGTCCTCGTCTGTCATAATAGCAGCGGCCAATAAACCAAGCGCAGCGTTCTTTGCTCCGCCCACTTCTACTTCACCACTAAGTGGTTTGCCACCTTTAATTACATAACGGTCCATGTTTCTCTCCTAAATGCGCAAAAATGCAATGGATATAGTTATCCACAGTTAGAAATATTATAACATTAGCCCCATAAATACTCAATATCTTCTTTTTATGTACACTAAATCATTTTTTATGTAAACTACTTCTTCTTTGCCTTATCAACCAACTTAAATCCAACTAGAGAAACATTGTCTTTGTCGAAGTCGTATGTCAAAGTCATAACAACTTTTCTCTTGCCCTTCTTTTTAAAGATATAACTGTTTGAAACAGAAATATTGGTAGCGGATTTGTAGTTGTAATCGTATGTATATATAGTAGTAAACTTCTTTTTCTGTGCATTATATTTGAATGCTTTATTTATGGAATTAATCTTAATATCCTTTACAGCGTACTTTTTGATTTTTCCATTCTTTGAACCCTTCGTCAAAACCTTTATGTTCTTCTTCGCAGTCTTTCTAATAGGATTCGTTACTGCTTTTTTGTTTTTGAAAAGGGCTATCACATCATTGCATTTTTTATCTTCACTTCTGATGGCTGTGTAGTATCTGTTCATGACAGAATCAGCTGACGCACTAAGTGTGTTCTGGTACTCATTAGCCATCATCTCCTCGTCCTCGTTCACTTTGCTCAAGTCTACTTGATAAGTTGGGTTGAAGAAACCATGCTTTGAAAAATATACTGTGAAATCTTTCTTTGACTTGGTCTGATCATTCTTGCAAGTCATCGTAATGAACTGTGTTCCATCCTTACTCTCTACCTTGCCTATATCATATGAATCTATATCATATGTTTGACGAAGACTTCTCATTTTTTCTATGTACTTTTCCTTGCTGATTTTTGTAGTGTCCTTGTCTACCATTTTGTACATAGTGTTGTAGTCTTGCATTATAAATGCACGAAGATATTTAGAACCTTCATCTGTAGGATTGTTTGCATGTTGGTAGGCAGCAATTCCCATTCCAATAAGAATGCAAGCCGCTATCGCAACTAAAATAATCACAAACGAATACGCTCTAGTCTTTCTAAATTTTTTAAAATTTTCTTTAAAACTTTCTTTCATTATATTGTCCTTTTTTAAATTTCTTTCTGCTTAAAATGTTACCCATATATCTTGATTTTTTCAAGGCTTTTATTTATCATAATATTATCAGAGGGAACGGGTAATAAAGAACATAGAGGATCTATTATGACAGAGACTAATAAAGAATTAGCAGTTATAGAAATGTATATGAAAGATGTGGAAAATATACCACAAATTTCAGATGAAGAAAAAGAAGACTTAATTACGCGATTAGCTGACGGAGATTCTTCAGTGGTTGAAGATTTAGTTAATTCAATGCTTTTACATGTCGCTGAAATGGCTCAAAACTACCGCGATAAGGGCGTATCCTTTAGTGATTTGATTCAAGAAGGAAACGTAGCACTTACAGAAGTGATTTCTGATTATGATGGAGACGCAGATCTTGAATCATTTAATGAAATGGTTGATGAAGCTGTGACAGAGGCATTTGAAAGTGCTATAGAAGAGCAAGCTGCATCGGATAAAATCAGCCAACGATTGGCTGACAAGCTTAATCTTCTAGACGACACTACGAAAAGGTTGACTGAAAAACTTGGCAGAGTGCCAGAAGCAAGCGAATTAGCTAAAGAGATGGATATTCCTGAAGAGGAGGTTGATAATCTATTAAAGATATCTTTGGATGTGTTGTCAGTGAATGAAGATAGTCATCTAGCGGATGATATTGATTCATCTATTGACGAAGTGGACGAAGATATTTCAGATGAAGATCCATTGGACTGGAGTGTCGACAGTTAAGCATAGAAAAAGAAGCGGTGGGAAAACCACCGCTTCTGTTTTATTGTAATAATCTATGCAAATATTTCTTTAATAGTTGCACAAACGCCTTCTCCATCTAGTCTGAACTCACTTAGAAGTTCAAGGGCCGGTCCTGAGTGTCCATACTCATCATTAATACCAATCTTTGTCTGAACTGTTGGATGATAAGATACTAAAACATCAGATACTGCATCTCCCAAACCACCAATCACTGAGTGTTCTTCCACAGTCACTACTCTTCCTGTCTTCTTTGCACTCTCAATAATGATATCTTTATCAATTGGTTTAATAGTGTGAATATTTATTACCTCGGCGCTTATGCCATCTCTTAACAACATATCCGCCGCCTCTATAGCTGATGAAACCATAAGACCAGTAGCAATGATAGTAACATCATCTCCTTCTCTCATCTTCACACCTTTGCCCAACTCAAACTTATATGACTCGTCGTTTATGATTGGCGCAGCCAAACGACCAAATCTCATATACACTGGACCTTCCATCTCGTATGCTGCTTTCACAGCCTGACGTGCTTCTATAGCATCAGATGGATTGATGATTGTCATTCCTGGAATTGTTCTCATAAGTGCAATATCTTCATTACACTGGTGAGTAGCACCGTCTTCTCCCACAGAGATTCCTGCATGAGTAGCACCGATTTTAACAT
>JAEEGI010025010.1_pt1 | contig 11604 bp, 7 predicted proteins | sample 8958751 | NCBI WGS metagenome assembly JAEEGI01 (sample SAMN16246545, study PRJNA631951) | gut metagenome | biome: gut microbiome; feature: rumen; material: KS-attached | host: Bos | place: Iran: Karaj | collected 2018-10 | reverse complement strand
TCAGGCAGTCAGGCACACCCATGCCGCCTTCGCGAAGTCGGCGGCACAGCTGAATGGTCTGCGGTACATCCAAGCCCATGCTTTCCAGTTCTTCACCGCGAGCGAATATCTCACGGGGAGTACCCAGCATGGCAAGACGTCCCTTATCCAGTACTGCTACACGTGTTGCAATACGCGCCACATCATCCATATTATGACTAATCAGTACAATTGTGACACCGCCATCATGCAGCTCACGGATCACTTCCGTCAGCTCATCTCTGCCTTTCGGGTCCAAACCTGCAATGGGTTCATCCATCACCAGCACACGCGGCTGCATTGCCACAACACCTGCAAGCGCTACACGGCGCATCTGGCCTCCGCTCAGTTCAAAAGGCGACTTTTCGAGCGTATCTGCCGGAAGATGCACTTTTGCAAATGCCTCGCGCACACGCGCATCCAATTCGTCACCGGTCAAGCCCTGGTTTTTGGGACCAAAGGCAATATCCTTATATACTGTTTCCTCAAACAGCTGATATTCAGCATACTGGAACAACAGTCCCACACGCTGACGCAGTGCACGACGGTCAGCTCCTTTGGCGTTGATATCTTCACCGTCTACCAGTACACGACCAGAGGTGGGTGTCAACAGTCCATTCAGATGCTGGGCAAGTGTCGATTTCCCGCTTCCCGTATGCCCGATCAGCGCCAGCAAATCGCCATCATTAATGGTCAGATCGATATCTTCCAAAGCATCTGCCTCGAAAGGACTGCCCGGTTGATACACGTGCGACATGTGCTCAATTCTTATTGACATTTCAGCACCTCCCGCGCCATTGCATCAACATCCATTGCTTCGCGTGATATTGGCAAACCTTTCGCTCGCAGCAAATCGCCCAACGCTACCATGGGCGGTACATCTAGTCGCATCGCGCGCATTTCGTCGGCACGGGTAAAAACCTGCTCCGGCGTCCCGTCCATTACACAGCGTCCCTCATGCATCACAACCACTCGTCCGCAACGGGCAGCTTCTTCCATGAAATGAGTGATCCAAACAACAGTAATTCCCCGTTCACGGTTGATCTGCTGAACGATATCGAACACTTCCTGCCTGCCTTTAGGATCCAGCATGGCAGTAGCTTCATCCAGGATCAGTGCACGTGGCTGCATCGCAAGAATACCCGCAATAGCAATGCGCTGCTTCTGGCCGCCAGAAAGCATGTGCGGAGCACGATCAATAAACTGTAGCATTCCCACAGCATTCAATGCCTTCTCAATACGTGCAGGCATTTCCTCACTGGGAACACCAATGTTTTCCAGCCCGAACCCGACATCATCACGCACAATAGATGCCACAAGCTGATTATCCGGGTTCTGAAAAACCATGCCAGCGTTTTTCCGGATATCCCAGGTATGAGCATCGTCCGATGTATCCATGCCGCATACGGTCACTTTGCCTTCTGTAGGGATATATAAGCCGTTGAGCAGTTTAGCAAGCGTGCTTTTTCCACTGCCATTGTGCCCAAGCACAGCTGTCATTTCCCCTGCACGGAAGCCAAGGCTGACGCCCTTAAGCGCCAATCCTTCGCCTTCCTCATAGGCATAACTGACATTTTCCGTTTGTAGAATAAATTCTTTCATTCTGATCTCCGTTATACGATTGCGCCCTGCTTCTGCAGCTGTACCCGCGTGTTCCGTACGTCGCCATTTGCCCATGCGGACACTCCGGCTGCTTCTCCCAGGGCAAAGGCCGTAGCCATTACGCGGAGAGAAGCAAAGGCTTCTCCGTCACAGCTGATTGCACGACCTGTGGCAAGCAGGTTTCCGATATTCACTGACTGCAAGCAGCGGAGCGGAATCGGTCCTGGAGCAGGCAGTTCTGCCAACCGCTGGCCATTGCCGTCCGCCTGATGGATATCGATTGGATGTGCGCAAAATGCGATTGTGTCATCAAACTGTACTCCATCAAGCAGTTCTTTTCCAGTCAGGACATACCGTCCGCGCATGCGCCGTGTTTCACGGATTCCCAGGTCGGGTGCGATTGCCGCAATCTGTGCGCTGCGGAATTCTGGGAATCCTTTTCTCAACAGTTCCACCAACCGATAAGCATTTTCCCGAAGTTCGGCATATGTAGCAGCATAAACATTGGGATCTGCTGCATCACCTGCAGCCCGGGTCATATTGACTGCCAGCAGATTCCCCCGGATCAACGCATTGAACCACGGGCCACCAAACTGTGGTGCATCTGGCTGTTCCGCAAGCCAGTCATGCAGTTCTGCATTAACTGAGCGACCCGTTTTCCCATCGTGATGAATACAGCCGCTCAACAGCTGCGTAGTGGCATCTGCGCCTTCCAGCAGAAAGCACAGCGTCATTGGCTGATACTTTTCAGAAGCTGGAAGCATTTCTGCGTTAGCAAGACGGCACAGTACTGCACTGCCAGTGGCATCGGCAAACATCATTCCGCCAACTGCCTTTTCACCATCCTCTTGCACAAAAAGCACATGTGTAATGCTCCCGTGTTCACAGCAGCAGCCGCTTAGGACAGCACCTGAGAAAAGCGTCACGCCTGCTTCGCGCAGCAAGCGCTCCGCATGCAGTTTCAAGTACTCGGGATGAAAGGACACATGCCCTTTCGGCAGCTCGACCTGTGCCGCACCATCCTGTACCATGCGCTGCACCAATTCCCAGCCAATACCGCCTGCTACGCGCACCCCCTGATGAAAAAAGCCGCTCAGCGGCACAACATAGCCGCCTGCGCCCATTCCGCCAAAGAAATGATTCTTCTCAATCAGCGCAGTGCGCAATCCCAGTCTTGATGCAGACACAGCTGCCGCAATCCCGCTCGGACCACCGCCGCATACAACAAAATCAAAACTGCCTGCAAGCGGCACTTCTCGCTCAATCCGCATTCTCATCCCTCCCGCGCAGGAATACTGGTTGATTGTATCACTATTTCCCCTGTTGGGCAAGCGCTTTACTTTGCTGCATCTTTTAGATATAATTAGGTTACGAATCTGCATTCTGGAGGAATCAATCGTGTATCAGCCATCCGATTACCAAGAAAACCGTGATCAACTGCGCAGCCGTCTCCTTTCCGTCGGCATCCCTGCCGCACTGCTGCTGATACTGACGCTTGTCTCTTTCTTTCTGCGTTGGCCGGAAGCTCTTACTGTTATTCTGTGTATTGCGCTATGTTCGCTGTGCATCTTCAGTTGGAGCATGTTGATTTCTCCCCTACTCGCCTATGGCAAGCATGTTGACCATGCATTGAACGGTCGTACCCGTGATACCGAGGGACTGTTTATCAGCATGGAAGAAGAATGTGTCGGACGCGATGGCGTAGAGTTTTATCCCATGACTATCAATGTTGGCGACAAGAATGCCGAAAAAGATATGCGTCTCTTTTATTATGATGCGAACCTGCCGCGCCCAGAATGGCGCCCGGGTGACCATCTGAAAATCACATCATACGACAACCGCGTCACTAAATGGGAAAAACTGTAAGCCCAAATAATCAGGATTTCAGCCCATGAATAAAAGCGTTGCTTTGAAGCAACGCTCTTTTTTTGTTTTCCTATAAAGATCCTTCAGTTATCCATGGCAAGAAATTCACCGTGCTCCCGCCATGGCCTGTGTCAAAGCAGCCATGGCCTGAGTCAAAGCAGTCTGTGACGGATTTCCGGAAATGACTGCAGCCAGTGCATCCGCTGCAGCCTGCAATGCGCTACGGCCAGGATGATCTGACGATAATCCTGCCAGCTGTGTCCGCGCCGTATTCAGCAACGCCTGAGCATCAGGCAAAAGCCGTTCTCGCACGATTGGATCGGTTACGACCATATTTCCGCTCTGTGCCGTATGCTGAGTACAGGTCACTGTAGACAGAATTGCTGCATTGCGGTTCGAATCAGCGCTGAGGCGCAGCGTAGAGAACTTACCCAAATACTGTGTCAGCACATCGTTATATTGTGTCCCGATAAATCGATACAGCGGATGCCCTTGCGGAAGTGTGATCACTCCACCAGTCTGTGTATTCGGGCAGTTTGGGGTCGCCAGCATACCGGTTGTGTTGCAGATCTGCACCTCTGTGTGCATCTGGCAATACACAGTAGGGACACCGTTCGCCGGCCACCAGTCACTGACAACGCCATAACCGTTGATATCATGGCGACACGCATCGGTAGCCAGTTGCCCGCTGACTGCACAGGTTGTTACACGCACTAACCCGTAACTGGATGCACTCCCCTCCAGTATATCGCGGTCAGTCAGTTTTTTCTGCTGATGAATGCTGCTCATGAAGGTCTGCCACAATGAGGCTGCGCTGTTACCTCCAGTCGTTTTACCTGACAAGGCCTTGTAATTATCATGCCCAATCCATACACTGCCGCAGTACCAGCCCGTCATACCGGTAAAAAACACGCCTTTCTGATCGCTGTTCGTGCCTGTCTTACCAGCTACCGTCTGGCCACTAATTTTCGCTTTTGTGCCGGTACCGCTACGTACTGCATCCTTCATCATGTCAACAGTCAGCCAGGCCGTAGACGGACTGAACACTTGATATCGCGTCTGGTTCGCATGCGCATCATAGATCACGTTGCCTTCACTGTCGGCTATACCCAGGAATGTCAGCGGTTGCTGATATACACCGCCGTTTCCCAGCACACCGAATGCCACCGCCATCTCCACTGGCGAAACTCCGCTGCTGCCCAAAGCCAGCCCGAATGGCGTTTCATTAATGTGCTTGTCACTTACACCCAGCATACGCAGGAATTTCGCGCTGTTTTCTACACCGACATAATTCATTAGCGCATATGCAGCGGCAGTATTATCGCTCTTCATCAAAGCAGTACGCAATGTCTCAGGTCCGCGATAACTGCTTCCGCCATAGTTCTGTGGCCATGTCTCCTGTCGGTTGTTGTCCAGATACCCCGTAATAGGAAGAGGCATATTATAAACTATTCCGCCGCCGCCCAACTTACTTAGTTCGATAGTCGGAGCATAAACGGCAATTGGCTTGATTGCTGAACCGACCGGCATATTCATATCACTGGCACGGTTTAGTGTTTTGCGGCGTGTCGGCGCTGTACGGCTACCCACGATTGCTTTCAGTTCGCCTGTTCTGTAATCCAGTACAACTGCCGCCGCCTGCGGCTGGACAATCTCATCATAAGTACCATCCGAATTGCGCACACGATATATGTTATCCTGAGGATCCCGCAATTCGGGATAGTTTTTGTAGTTATACAGCGTATCTTCGAGCGTTTTCTGAATTTCGGTGTCCAAACACAGATATACACGATAACCGCCAGTACGCAGTTCATTTTCCATGCGCACACGATTTGCTGAAGTATTCTCAAGACCGTTAAGGCGAAGCAATGTCTGCACAACATCACTGACTGCATACTCTACATAGTAAACATAGTCGTACATCTGGTCTGCCTGTGTGTTTTCAAGCACATGCGCTGTTGTGGTGTCCAGGGCGGCCAGATACTGCTCATGACTGATAAACTGGTTTTCATACATCATGCGCAGAGCATAATCCGTACGGTTGTTGGTAATAGCCGTATAGTCTGTAGTCTCACTCTGCCGCAGATAGAGATTTCGTCTTGGATTATAGTAATATGGATTTGTACACAAGCCAGCCAGCATGGCGCACTCTCGCAAGGTGAGATCTTTCAAGTCCTTGCCAAAATAACCTTTAGCCGCTGTATATACTCCATAATAGTTCTCACCAAGATAAATAGTGTTCAGATAGCTTTCAAGTATTTGATCCTTGCTGTACTGCGTTTCCAGCTGCATAGCCAGATAGGCTTCCTGTATTTTACGCTTATAACTCTGTTCGCTGGAAAGAATGGTATTTTTGATTAACTGCTGAGTGATCGTACTTCCGCCCTGCTGTGAACCGGTCATGAAGTTGCTGATAAAAGCACCTGCTATACGTTTGAGATCGATTCCGTTATGCGTATAGAAACGCGCATCCTCCACCGCCACAAACGCATGCTGCAGATTTTCGGGCATGGAAGCAATCGAAACCATGACACGGTTTTCTGTGCCCTTATAATCGGTAATCAGGTTGCCATTTGAGTCATATATAAAGGAGGTCTGTGCCTGATCATCGATCAGTGTTAGGTCAAGCGAAGGCGCTGTACCCACATAAGCACCCGCAATGCCCAACACAGCACCTACACAGGCAAGTCCTGCCATCAGTATTGCGATAGCCAGCACACGTACTACATTAACCAATACAGATATTAAGAAATTCGGTTTACGCATTCTAGGCCGGAAGATAGAACGCTTCGGTTCCTTCTGCCGCGGCTGATAAAACAATCCCATGTCTTCCCTCCCTTCTGCAGAATTCGGCATATGGTTAAATATGCGTCAGCGTATTGAAAAGATCTTCAAACAAAAGATCGCGTTCGATCTGATATATATAACGGATCCAGTGACGGCGGGGATCAAAGCCCCAGTGTCCATCATACTCTGGAATCGGTGCTGCAATAATTTCATCACGCATAAAGCGTTTGTTTAGTGGCCAGCCTATAGCCGTCACATCCCAGATGGGTTTAGACCAGCATTTCATCTCTTTGCGTGCCGAAACTTCACTGACAGTATAGCTGTACAGATAATCGCACAGTTCATTCTTGCCTTTCAGATTCTCACGAAGCTCGGGCTCAGTAGTAGCAAAGGCAGACACCACGCCCATACAGGGCAGAAGCACTACCGCCGCACCACATCCCAGTACTATCCGTGCCGCTGCTATATCCTGACGCAAATTGAATTCCTTGTTATCGTGCCAGTGCAGTGCATGCCCTCCCAGCCAGATCACTGTAATGCGATCGCGAATAGCGGGTTCCAACAGTAAGGCAGATGCTATGTTCGTGATTGCACCAATAGCAATCACATACAGAGGGGCTTCCGAAGTGTAATTCATTGCCCGACAAGCAAGATCGCGCGCTGCCGGTGAGTCAACCGGCGTTTTTTCATCGCTCAGATAAGCTTGCGAACCGGTATATACCCTGTCTTTCAAATCATCGCGCTTCATCAGGCCAATAATGTGCAGTATCTCATCCCGGCTCAGCTGCATGCCTTCCGCCGGTCCACCCGGTGCTTTTTCATTGCTGAAAGGTGCTGCATAGATTGCCTGAAGCCGCAGTTTATCATCATGCAGAATCAAGTATGCTAAAGCAAACTGATCATCTATTTCATTATAGGTATCTGTATCCAATACCACGTCTACCGCTCCCTGCGGATGCTGTAAACGTTGCAGCAATCCATTCTCTTCCACAGGTCCAAACGGTGGCATGATGTGCTCAAACATCGTGATTCTCTCCTCTCAGTTGGGCATCAAACGGAACTCTTTTATTATAACGCATCAGAATAAAAACGCAAATACTACAGGGCTCTGCCGCTTTACTTTTACGATTGCTGTCTTCAATTTATTATGATATAATTATTTAACATTACATGTCTTAACAGGAGGAAACTGATGATTCCATTTTCCGATAACTGGGAATTTACCGAGGAATGGAGTGATGCTTTTTCTGCGGGTGAAGGCGTAGGCATTCCAGTACGCCTACCCCACACAGTCCGTGAACTGTCTCTACACGCTATAGATGAGAAAAGCTATCAGATGCTCAGCGGCTACCGCAAGCGTTTTTTTCTGCCCGCTGATGAAAAAGGGAAACGCTGTTTCCTCCAGTTTGATGCAGCTGCGCATATCGCTACTATATTTGTCAACGGATGCGAACTGAAAACCCACCGTTGCGGGTATACTGCATTCCGTGTAGAATTCACCGAAGTAGCTGTCTGGGGTGCTGAAAACCTGGTAGCCGTACGGCTGGACAGCACGGAAAATCCATCCGTGCCACCCTTTGGATTTGTTATTGACTATCTGACATACGGCGGTCTGTACCGTCCCGCATACATGGAGCTGACTGCACCCGACCGAATTGACGATATATTCATCTTTACGCCTGATCTACATACCGCATGTGTACGCATAACATTGGACCAAAAAACGCCTGGTGCTGCTGACACAGTCAATGTACGCATCCTTGATGATCAGGGCGTTCCCGTTGCGCAAAGTACCGGCAAAGCAACAGAAAACCTGCTTATCTCAGTTCCAGATGCCCGTCCTTGGGACATTGAGCATCCAATCCTGTACACCTGTGAAGTAACACTACCCGCTGCAGACATGAAAACCGTAAGCTTTGGCTTCCGCACAGCAGTGTTTACCGCAGAGGGTTTTTTCCTAAACGGCAAAAAGACTTTTCTTCGCGGGCTTAACCGTCATCAGTGTTGGCCTTATATCGGATATGCTGCTCCTGATTCCATGCAGGTAGAAGACGCCCGTATTCTGAAGGAAGAATTGGGTTGTACCGCAGTGCGTACTTCCCACTATCCTCAAAGCCAGGCCTTCATAGATGCCTGTGACCGGCTCGGCCTTTTAGTGTTTACCGAGATTCCCGGCTGGCAGCATATCGGTGATGAAGGCTGGAAAGAACAAGCCTGCGAAAACACGCGGGAGATGGTGCTTCAATACCGCAATCATCCCAGCATTGTCCTTTGGGGTGTTCGCATCAATGAAAGCCAGGACAATGACGCTCTTTATGCCGAAACCAACCGCATTGCCCATGCCCTGGATCCCAGCCGTCAGACCAGCGGGGTGCGGTATATCGAGAATAGTCACCTTCTGGAAGATGTTTATGCGTTCAATGATTTCTCACACACAGGAAACAATCCGGGTGTGCGTCCAAAGAGTAAAGTGACCAAAGAAGCCGGCAAGGGATTCCTGATCAGCGAACACAGCGGGCACATGTTCCCAACCAAGAGCTTTGATACCTGGAGCAGGCGGCAGGAACATGCCCTTCGTCATGCCCGCGTACAGAATGACTCACTCGACGGTCAACACGCCGGCTGCTTTGGATGGTGTATGTTCGATTACCCCACGCACAAGGATTTTGGTAGTGGAGACCGGATATGCTATCATGGTGTGCTTGATGCCTTCCGTAACCCCAAATTAGCAGCCGCAGTATATGCCAGTCAGAGCGACAATCATCCAGTACTGGAAGTAGGTTCCTGTATGGATATCGGCGATTACCCCGGTGGAAACCTGGGCGAAGTCTGGGTCTTCTCCAATGCTGAAGAAGTCAGGCTTTATAAAAACGATTCCTTTGTCAAAGCATTTAATACCAGCCCGTATGATCATCTGCCGCACGGTCCCAAACCAATCGACGATACCATCGGTGAACTTCTTTCCTCGCAGGAAGGATTCAGTGGGAAAAAAGAAAAGCTGCTTCACCGCTGCCTAATTTCCGCAGGCAAACATGGAATGGCAGGGATGCCTCTGATGGACAAAGCACGCATGGCCTGGGCTATGATGCGTTATAAAATGAAATATGCTGACGGTGTCGCTCTGTACGGCAAGTATGTTGGCAATTGGGGCGGTGCAGTCACCAGTTGGCGCTTTGACGCGCTCCGGAATGGTCAGGTTGTTGCTTCACGCACTCTTGCGCCTAGCTGCAAACTTCACCTGGATGCACGTGTCAGCTCGGAAGTCCTGCATGAAGGTTCCACATGGGATATGGTTGCCGTACGCATCCGTATTCTGGATGAAAATGGTAACATTGCCCCTTACGCTCAGCTGCCGCTGCGTTTTGAACTCAGCGGTGCAGCACGCCTGATCGGTCCGGATACTGTTACGGCCGAAGGCGGCATGAGTGGAACGTATCTGCAAACTATCGGCAAAACCGGTTCAGTCAAGCTGACTATCCGCTGTGTAGACCTCGAACCTGTTACTCTGTGCTTTACCGTGAAGTAATCACGGAAAATAATAAAAAGGAGAGGATCCTGTGAAACTATCTCTCAAGCAAAAAATCGCCTTTGGTATTGGTGCTGTCGGCAAGGACATGGTGTATGCACTTAGTGCCAGTTATGTCATGTTCTATTACAACGATACACTGAAGCTCAGCGCAACATTCGTTGGTCTGATTCTGATGATCGCCCGCGTATTCGATGCACTGAATGACCCCTTCATGGGCGTATTGGTTGCCAAAACCAAATCCCGCTGGGGACGTTTCCGCCCTTGGCTGTTCTCCGGCACAGTCCTCAATGCGCTTGTTCTCTATGCACTGTTTGCAGCACCCCAAGGCATGATCGATGCCCAGAAGGCAGCAGTCGAAGCCGGTGGAAATCATCTTGCGCTAATGGTCTATTTCAGCGTGGTCTATATCCTTTGGGGTGTTACCTATACTATGATGGATATCCCCTACTGGTCGATGATCCCTGCTGTAACTGATACCCCTGCAGACCGCGAAAATCTTTCTGTTGTCGGACGTACCTGTGCTGGCGTCGGTAGTGCTCTGATCGCGATGTTCACCATGCTGGCTGTCGGCATGTTGGGCAATGGCAGTGATATCGTTGGCTTCCGCTATGTTGCTTTAGGAGTGGCCGTGATCTTCATTATTACAGAGATCATCTGCTGCATCTTCATGCGTGAGCATCAGACAGACATGCGTGTCAGCAGTGTGAAGGAAATGTTCCGTGCACTGTTTGGCAATGATCAGGCGCTGATCGTTGTCGCTACAATCGTTCTGATTAATATGGCTCTGTATTTGACCAGCAACTTTATCATTTACTTTTTCAAATATGACTTTGGCGGTGAAGGTTGGAAAGGCACTTACACACTGTTCTCTACTGTAGGCGGTGCATTCCAGATTCTGGGCATGATGATCGTATACCCCATACTTCGCAAGAAGCAAATGGCCAACGAGAAGATTTTCATACTCGCCATCAGTCTGGCAATCAGCGCTTATCTGCTGCTGCTTGTACTGTGTCTGCTTGGCATTACTCACAATCTAATTCTGCTGTGCATCCCCGGCGCAATCGTATTCGCCTGCAATGGCATGCTTAGTGTACTGACCACAGTCTTCCTGTCTGGTTCGGTTGATTACGGTGAACTCCAGACCGGGCGCCGTGAGGAAAGCGTAATCTTCTCCATGCAGACATTCGTCGTCAAAGCTGCAAGCGGTGTTGCCGTTTTCCTAACCGGTATTGGTCTGGATCTGATAGGTTTGGTAGGCAATACTGATGAGGAAGCCGTAATTGCACAGCAAAGCGCTTCCACTCTGACTGGTCTGCGTCTCTTGATGACCGTTCTGCCCATCCTGGGTCTGCTGCTCGCTATGCTGTTCTTCAAGCGCAAGTTCCGTCTGACAGATGCTTACGCAAACGAGATCAGTGAGCAACTGAAAGCAAAACGCGGTTGAGCCCACCAACATATGGCCGTCCCTCCCGGACGGCTATTTTGTTACATTTCCCCCATTGTCAGATTTCTTTGAAAGCAATATAATGCGATTCACAGGAGCAGAACTGTTCCTGTGAACTTCAAGATCTGGAGCGCGATAATAAGGTGAACAAACTCTTTTCCGTACTTCTTGTTCTGGCTCTGTTCGTTGGGCTGTTCTCCGCAGGCGCCGAAGGCCCGTTCTGCATTCCTGCGCCCTCTGATTGGGTAGATCCCACCATTCAGCGCGTTATGGCTGAACTATACCCTGCTACCATACTCGGGACCGGATATACTGATGAATTGTCTCTCGATCTGCATTGGCCAGATTCTTATGCACA